>ERZ773224.803-NODE-803-length-42826-cov-5.681162_pt1 | contig 42826 bp, 37 predicted proteins | sample MGYA00580526_ERZ773224 | MGnify/ENA primary metagenome ERZ773224 (study PRJEB29015, sample SAMEA2737743) | human gut metagenome | biome: human gut; feature: human-associated habitat; material: faeces | place: China | collected 2012 ... | reverse complement strand
GGACGAAGCCCCTCCGTCAGGTGGTCACCGCCGTGGCGGACGGCGCGGTGGCAGTTCACATGGCGGAGAAATATATCGCGGAAAACCGATAAGGGAGGTAGATTGAAAAAGCCATGTTTAAGGTCAGGCCGGATACGACCGCAGTGGGGATGCCGACATATCTGCAAGGCAAACTGCCAGAGTGATGGCAGATAAGATAACCCATGTAAGATCGGGAGATATGTTGTCTCTCCATATCCAGTCCACGCAACAGTGAGCAACTGAACACAAAACACAGCCACAGATGTACTCTGCGGCTGTGTTTTTATGCGTAGTATACCGCGTGACAAGCGGTTTTACTGTGACGGCGTCACATAATTTGAGAAAATCGGCGCGGCGCTGCTCTGGTTGTACGATTATGATTGCCGCTCCCAGCCTTGGAGATTTGCCGCGAAAATGTGAGCAGAAAAAAGTCATGACTTAATCACCGCGAGGGCTTGTATATCACCCGAAAGGGATAGCTATAAAGAAGTACTGTAACGAATTGTTCCTAAAAATGTGGAAACAGAAAAGGAAAGCGGTATGAAAAATGAATCCCAATACGGTCTGCTGCTCTTACAGCAGTATCTGTATGAGCATACGGATGATCAGCATCCGGCTTCCGTAGCGGATATTCTTGCCTTCTGGCTGGAACATGGCATTCAGGCAGGGCGCAAGAGCGTATATTCCGCTATTGAAGTCTTGCAAAGCAGCGGCATGGACATCGTCTGTGTCAAAAGCACCCAGAACCGATACTTCGTAGGAGAACGGTTATTTGAACTGCCGGAGTTAAAATTGCTGGTGGACGCGGTGGAATCCTCCCGCTTCATTACGGCCAAGAAAAGCGAACGGCTTATTGAAAAGCTGGGTAAGCTCACCAGTGAATCTCATGCCCGCCAGTTGGATCGGCATATCTATATGGAAGGTACCGCCAAACCGGAGAATGAGTGTATTTATTACAGCGTGGATGAGATCCATAACGCCATTCAGGAAAAACGGCAGATCACTTTCCAGTATTACGAATACACACCGCAAAAAGAAAAGATACTCAAGCATAACGGTTACCGCTATCAGTTCAGCCCATATGCCCTTATCTGGAGCCGGGATTGTTATTACGCAGTGGGCTGGTCGGAAAAGCATGGAAAACTGGCACAGTTCCGGGTGGACCGAATGGTGGCTGTGGAATCATCCGATCAGGCAGCTGTTTGTAAGCCGGACTTCGACCCGGCTGAGTATGTGCGGAAAATATTCGGAATGTACCCGGACGATCTGTGTACGGTGGAACTGCTGTGCGATAACGAGGTCATGCGCAGCGTGATAGACCGCTTTGGAGAAGAGGTCTCAACGGTGACAGTAGATGACGGCCACTTCAAGGCCATCGTGGAGGTAGCACCCAGTCCACCGTTTTTTGCATGGGTGTTCACCTTCTGCGGCAAGATGCAAATCCTCGGCCCCGCAGAGGTGCTGGACGAAATGCGCGGCATGGCCGCATGGCTGCAATGATTCAGCAGAGGTGTTCCTTGCGGGGGACACCTCTGCTTTCTCATCTTGCTAATCGAACAGATGTTTGCTATACTGGCACTGTTCCCAATCGAGAGAACGCACGAGGAGGTGAAATGCGTGGAACAGACCTTTGGCAGCTTCCTTCGGGAGAAGCGTATGGCGCGCGGCCTGACGCTCCGCGGCATGGCGGCAAAGCTGGACTTGTCGCCGGTCTATATGAGCAACATTGAGAATGACCGCCGCGCGGCTCCTTCGCAGGAATATCTGGAACGGATGGCCCTGCTGCTGCAGTTGGACAAGCCAGAACGGGAATGGATGCTTGACCTTGCGGCAAAATCCAAGCAAAATCGGGTATCCGCAGACCTTCCGGACTACATCATGGATCGAGAGATCGTCCGGGCTGCATTGCGCACAGCCAGGGAGGCGGACGCCACCGACCAGGAGTGGCAGGACTTTATCGACCGGATCAACCGGCGTATGAGAACATCCGGAGAGGACAGTGATACCAAGGCATGAGAACACCATATTACAGGGAACAGGCTCTGGAGGGGATCGCCCGTGAAGTCATCACCGCCTATGATCCGAATCTCTATTATGGCGTTCCCAGAATGATCCCTATCGAGGACATCATCGAAGCACAGGGGATCACGCTGGAATATCAGTGCCTGCGGAAAACCGGGTGTGTCTTGGGCGAAACGATTTTTGATGATGGCGGCGCCATTATCTATGATTACGATATCCCAGGATATACCGTCATTGCGGTCAAGGGCGGCACCATACTCATCGATAGCTCCCTCTGCAGAGAGGATGCCTCCACAGGCCGACTGCGCTTTACCTGCGCTCATGAGCTGGCACACTGGCTGCTGCATAAGAGACTGTACAGCGGAACCGGCGAGAGTGCAGCCATGATGACAGGAACAAATATCGTCAGAACGCAGGACAGCGCATTGGAAATGCAGGCGAATCTGCTGGGGTCCATCCTTCTGATGCCGCTGCCCCAAGTAAAGCGATGCTTTTACCAGCTCCAGTCTGGCAGGGACCGTCAGCAATTAGTCGCGGATATGGCCGGCATTTTTCAAGTCTCCAAGCAAGCCATGCGTATCCGGCTGGAGAACCATCATCTGCTGTGAAAAAATTTTAGGAAGCTGTTCTCAAAAAAGAGAACAGAGAAAGCGAGGCGCCATGGAACAAGAAATACGCAAGATCCTTCGCTGTCCCATCTGCGAGAAGGGACGGATCGCGGATGCCCCAGCGGGGGCGGCCCTTTCCCAATATCGGCTGTTTGCCATGGTAGGGGATGAACCAGCTGATATTATCGCAAAGTGCCCAAGGTGCGGTATGCAGGTGGGGATCACCGTGCGGCACAGGACCGAGCCGTCGATTATCGTGCCCACGCTCTGCAGAGATACGGCATGGGCCTGAATTAAGAAAAGACAAAACAATATATAACTTCGTCAAGCGCACCAACCACCCAGCGTCGAATCAGACGTAAGCGGGAAGTATTGAGTTAGGAGCCTTACAAGTAGCTTTTCAGCTATGCGTAAGGCTCTTTTTTTTGCGCCCTTTTCGCATTGTTGAATGGCGGAAAGGACTTGTATGCTCCAGCGTTGGCAGACCTATGTCGCCAAATACCCGTGACCCGATCTCAGAACTTTCAAAAAAATCTGAGATTGGAGTCACGAAAAATGAAAAAATGGCAGGAAGAACGCAATTATAGACGCATTTATAACGAAGCTGGTGAAGTGATCGCCAATATCATCACCGTGGATGGTGTGGATGTGGAAGTGGCGGAGGATGTGTATCTGGCCTACTCCCAGGCGGATCGCCGGGAGCGGTATGTGCGGGAGGAACAGTTTTCCGGGAAACTCCTCTCACTGGAACAGATGGTGGAGGATGATCTGCTTCCGGACTATGTCGGCGCGGAAGCAGCCCCAAGCGCGGAGGAAGAAGCACTGGAACGGGAGCAGGCACAGAGCCTTGCGGAATGGAAGGAGATGTTGCTGTTGGCCATGCTGTCTCTGAATGATGCGGATCGGGAAATGATCAACGCATTGTTCTTCGATGGCGCGTCCACCAGAGACTACGCGGCGCGGATCGGAATTACCCAGAGGGCGGTCATCAAACGCCGGGACCGTATTCTGCGGGATCTGAAGAAATATTTTGAGAATTTTTCAAATTAAGGGTATTCACCCGCAGCCTTTTTCGGGAGGACAGTGAGGGACCCCAAAGGAGATCCCTCACTGTTCCTTGAAAAGTGCATACCAGCAGTACGGGCAACCGCCCGGACGGATGAGCGCTCGCGCAGTGTGCGCCATGACCCGGAGGAGATCTCTCCGGCGAGCGATAAAACCTGTGACGGGCCGACTTTGGCAAAGTCGGCTGGCATTGACTCTGTTCGGGCTGATAATGAGACACAAAGCAATGGCCAGCATGATGAGGCTGGGCTGCCCTGGGGTTGAAAGCAGTAGAGACCCCAGGAATACGCCCGTGAGAAGGTAGCCGCCTTCTACCCGTACTGTTCCCTTCATCCACCGGGGCGCGAGCTGCAAATACGGTGAAACGAATGACAAAAATACTTTTTATCATGATAGGGGAAATCCACGGATGAATACAAATGATACAAACAGGCAGAAAGCCCACGCCATGATCGACCATATTTTCAAAGACCTGCTGCCTGCCCAGGGCATGGTGGAGCGTTCCGAGCAGATCAAGCTCAGCCACCGAATGTTGGATACCATGCTGAACGGCGGCATCGCCCTGTGCGACGCAGGCACCGGCATCGGCAAGACCTACGCTTATCTGGCAGCCGCCGCGGCGGCCAGCCGGTTCGACGCTGGTTTATCGCACCGGCCCATCATTATCTCCACCTCCAGCATCGCCTTGCAGAACGCCGTGCAGACAGAATACCTTCCGCTACTGTCCTGCACACTGCTGGCGGATGGACAGATCGACCGCCCACTACTCTCTGTGATCCGCAAAGGCAAAGGCCATTATGTTTGCGACGAACGCCTGCAAAGGCGGCTTCGTCAGGTGAACTTTCAAAAGAAAGATCCGGCAGCCGCCGACGCCCTTCGCGCGCTGAAGGGAACGCTGGACATGGACAATGTCCCCCATCTCAGCGGTTATGACCGGGAACGTGTCTGCGTTCCGCAGTTCTGCGACTGCGATCATCAGGACTGTCGGTACAAGCACTTTCTGAAACGCTGCGACGCGGATCGATATGTGTTCCAGATCTGTAACCATAATCTTTTGCTGGCGGACGCCATCCACCGCAGTCAGGGGAAACGACCCATTTTCCCGGAGCATAGCGTCATCATCGTAGATGAAGCCCATAAACTGCCGGAAGCGGCGCGGGAGATGTTTGGCATGACGCTGACTACCGGTGACATCCAAAGCATGATCCACCAGCTCCGCGCGGAACGATATCTGCTGGCAGCGGATGTACTGACAGACACGATGGGGCCGTTGCTCCGCAAGCTCACGCAGCCCAGAGAGGAAACCGAACCCCTGGATGCGTACCTTCGCTTACTGACGATCCCCAGCCGATCTATTCTTGTTATTGAGAAACAGGTCGGAAGGCTGCTGTCGGCGCAGGGGCGCAGGCAGCTGGAAAAGCTGCGCGGCACGGTGTCTCTCTTGAGCAGTCCGAGAACGAATATGATCCTCTACACAGCGGATGACGGCGATGGCGGAACCATGCTGTGCGCCACCGTTTCAGATTTGACGGAACAGATGCGCCAGGTCCTGTGGAGGCCGGAACACGCTTTTGTGCTGGCCTCTGGGACTTTGGCTGTAGGGGATGACTTTCACCGTTTTCGTTCGCAGACTGGACTGATGGACGGGCGGCGCGTAACGGAGTCAGTTTCTCTTTCTCCCTTTGACTATAAGCGGAATTGTCTGCTGTACTTGCCGCAGCTTCCACCGAGCCAAAGCTCGGAAACGTACTATGATGAATTGACAGATGAAATCGCGGAACTCATCCGTGCGGCCTGGGGCCATGCGCTGGTGCTGTTCACCTCCTACGCCGCCATGTCAGCGGTAAAGGATAGGCTGCGGGAGCGGGAACTCAGCTTCCCGTTATTTACCTTGGGCAGAAACGCCATGCACATGACGGAGCGGTTTCGGCAAACGCCGGGGGCTGTACTGCTGGCCACAGGCGCGGCATGGGAAGGCTTTGATTTCCCCGGCGACTGCGTATCCCTGCTGGTGATCCCCCGTCTGCCTTTCGCCTATCCGGACACACTGAAGGAAAAAGAGCGGGAGGAATACGCATCCCTTCGCCAGTTTATTCAGAATGTGGCCGTGCCTGAGATGCAGATCAAATTGCGACAGGGCTTTGGCAGAGCCATCCGAACGGAGTCCGATACCTGCGTCATCGCCATCTTGGACGAGCGCGCAAGCCATGGCCGCCGCTACTACGCAGCCATGCGGGATGCTCTGCCGGACATGCGCACCACGAGCAGCCTGCGGGCTGTAACGAAGTTCCTGCGGGAGCTGAAGCCGGAAAGCTATTTCGAGGTGTGCGCATGATCGACGCCAAGAAGGAATTGCAGTACCGGCTGGCCGTTCGGATGCTGGAACATTTATCCGAAAAGGGCCTTCTGACAGCAAAGGAACTGGCTTATGCCAAGGGACTCGCCCGAGAAAAATACGGCCCGCAGACTGTTCGGGAATAGTGCTGGCTATTCCGCGGATCGTGTGGTAGCTTGTGGGTTGCCAAAAAAGATACAGGAAGTGAATGAAATGGCAAATGTAAAAATGATCGCGCCCCAGACCTTCCAACCGGAACACATGCGGGTGGCGGCCTACTGCCGGGTCAGTTCGGACTCCAAAGATCAGCTGCATTCCTACGCCGCCCAGATCCGCAGCTACACGGAGGAGATCGCCCAGCATGACGGCTGGGAATTGGTAGACGTGTACGCAGACGAGGGGCTCACCGGTACCCGGATGGATAGGCGGGAGGACTTCAACCGGATGATGGCAGACTGTCGAAAGGGCAAGATCGACCGAATTCTGGTGAAGTCCGTATCCCGCTTCGCCCGAAATACCAAGGATTGCCTCTCCACTCTGCGGGAACTGTCCGCTCTGGGTGTCTCTGTCCAATTTGAAAAAGAAAATATCGACACGAAAACGCTCACCACCGAACTGATGGTGAGCGTTTCCGGTTCTCTGGCCCAGCAGGAATCCATTTCCATCTCGGCTAATCAGAAAATAAGTTATCAGCGAAGAATGGAAAGAGGGGAATTTATCACCTGCTCGGCACCTTACGGCTATCGGATCATAGACAAGAAAAACCTTGAAATCATCCCGGAGGAAGCGACCACGGTACAATGGATATTCGATGCCTATTTGAATGGCCGCAGTGCGGAATGGATTGCAGACCAACTCACAAGAAGGGGCATTGAAAATACCAACACACGCAAACCGTGGACTGCTTATGGAATCCGGTACATTTTACGCAATGAAAAATATATCGGGGACGCACTGGGGCAAAAGAAATTCACAAAAGGTTTTCCCTTTTTTAGAAAACGCAACCACGGAGAGCAAGAGCGGTATTACGTAGAAAATACACATTTGCCCATCATCGAGCGTGAGCGGTTTGAAAAAGTGCAGAATCTTCTGCAGCAGAAAGCGAAAAGGAAGAAACCAACGAGAAGTCAATATCCACTTACCAGAAAAATAATTTGTGAGAAATGCGGGACGCCATTTATCCGGCGAGAAACTGCGAAAGGCTTGGTGACATGGGCCTGCCGAACCCATGATCGGAATGCCGCGGACTGCCCCGTGGGGCGTATCCCAGAAACGGAGATCCATGCGGCATTTATCCGGATGTATCGGAAACTCAAAGAGAACGCGGATATGATCCTGAATCCAGCTATGGATCAGCTGAACGCCTTAGAAACCATCCTGCGGCAGAATAATCCCAAAATGCTGATGATTAACAAGGCGATTGCGGAAGCAACGGAAGAAAGCCATAAAATCAGCACCCTGCGGGCTAACGGCTTGCTGGATGCCGATGCCTGCGCCGTCCGCATGAATGCCATCAGCGCCAAACTGACTCAGCTCCGGGGAGAACGCCGCCGGTTGTCGGAGAACGAGGCTTTGGATGAAACCATGGATGCCATTCGCAAGATGACAGCTGTCATAAAGAATGGGCCGGAACAGATGAACATCTTCGATGAGGACTTGTTCGACAGCTTGGTGGAGAAGGTCATCGCGGAATCCCAGACACGCATCCGCTTCCGGCTTTGTGGTGGTTTAGAACTGGCAGAACAATTGGAGGTGGCGGCAAGATGATAAACCGAAAGATTTTATATGGGTATCAGATTCGTGACGGCGCATTGGTGATTGTGCCGGAGGAACAGCAGACCATCCGCATGGCCTTTACACTCTACATCGCCGGCACTTCCTATCAAGCTATTGCGGATGCTTTGAATCACCAGAATATCCCGTATTGCCCGGAAGCGCCGCTTTGGGACAAGCACAAGGTAAAACGCCTTTTGGAAAATCCCCGCTACACTGGCAAGGATGGCTTTCCTGCGGCGGTAGATGCGGATACTTTCCAAGCGGCGCGGAAAAAAGCGGAAGAAAAGAACGCCCTACGGCAGCCTCGCGGGGGAAAATCCCCCATTGCGCGGCTGACTCCCTATTTCCGCTGCACCTGCGGTGGAAAGCTCATCCGCATTGGCGGTAAATGGTTGGATAGCAGCGAGCTGCACCTCAAATGTGGGTCCTGCGGCAGTACCATCACCACAGATACGGATACAGTGCTGACAGAGGCAAATCGACAGATTTATGCACACGAACACCCCAAACAGCCTGCTTATGCCCCCTCTGCGGAAGTCATTCGACTGAGCAATGCCATCAACCGTGGCTTAGAGCAGCCGGACTCTCCAGAAGCGGTGATGGCGCTGATTCTACAAGGGGCAGCTGCACGATACGATTGCTGTCCGGAGCCAGTTTCTGAATATGAAAATTTTGACCACCTACCGAAAGTAGATTGGAATCACTTTCGGCGGGTGGTTTCTTATATCACGATCACACAGGAGCATATCATAACAGTTCAGTTTACAGATCAGGCAGGAAAGGACGAATGATACATGGAAGCGATAACGACTTTAGATAGGCGGGTGCGGGTGATTCCCGCTACAAAAACGCAGGGAGCCATTCACAGCACTCATGATGGGAAAAAGCGGGTGGCGGCCTACTGCCGGGTATCTACCGACAGTGAAGAACAGCTCAACAGCTATGAAGCCCAAAAGTCCTACTACACACAGAAAATCGAGGACAGTCCGGATTGGGAAATGGCGGGGATCTATGCCGACGAGGGCATCACGGGTACCAGTCTCAAAAAGCGAACAGAGTTCAAAAAGATGATCACTGCCTGCAAACGAGGCCATATCGACCTCATCATCACAAAATCTCTCTCCCGCTTCGCCAGAAACACCGTGGACTGCTTGGAAACAGTGCGCCTGCTGAAAGCCAACGGCATCGGTGTGTACTTCGAAAAAGAGAACATTAATACGCTGACGGAATCCAGCGAGTTCCTGATCACCCTGTTCAGCGGGTTCGCCCAGGCGGAATCCGAATCCCTGAGCAAGAATGTCGCTTGGGGCAAAGCAAAAAGCGCGGAAGCCGGAAAAGTGACCTTCCAATACAAAAAGATGTTGGGATACCGCAGGGGCGCAGATGGACAGCCGGAGATCGTCCCGGAGGAAGCCGAGGTCATCAAGCGGATTTATCACCGGTATCTGGATGGCTGTACGCTGGGGCAGATCAAGCGAGAATTAGACGAGGACAAGGTCCCGACCGCACAGGGGGTAGACTCCTGGTCGCCTGCCATCATCCACAACATCCTGACGAATGAAAAATACATCGGAGACGCCTTGCTGCAAAAGACCTATATCACGGACTGCATCTCCAAGAAGGTGAAGAAAAACCAGGGCGAGCGCGCCATGTACTATGTGGAGAACAACCATCCTGCCATCATCTCCAGAGAGGTGTTCGATCAGGTGAGAAACGAGATGACGCGTCGCTCCAGCAAGCGCAAAGTGCTGCAAAAGAGTGGCAAAACAGAGCTGGGGAAATACTCCGGTAAATACGCCCTGACAGAACTGCTGGTATGCGGTGAGTGCGGTTCCCCGTACAAACGAGTGACTTGGGCAAGAAACGGGAAAAAGCGGATCGTATGGCGCTGCGTGTCCAGATTGGAGTTCGGCACGAAATACTGTCACAACTCCCCGACGCTGGATGAGAGCAAGCTCCACAGTGCAATCCTCGCCGCCATGAACGAGTTTGCCGCTATCCGGCAGGAGGTCTGCCCCGATGTACTGGCGATGGCAGAGGAAGCCAAGCAGGCATTATCGCAGGCTGGCGCAAAGCTGCTGGAACTGAAGAAACACCTGGAAGCGGTGAGTCGGGAGCAAAGCGATCTGCTGGACCGGCTGCTGGAGAACATGGGCGATGCCGAACTGAATGCCAAAATGAAGGCCCTGACGGACGAGAAAGAATCCCTCAAAGCACAGATCCTGGACACCCAACAGATGGAAGTCAGTTTGGAGGAACAGGCCGCCCGCCATCAGCAAATGTGGGACAGCATCATGGAGTGCAGCGCGGGCTACACGGAGTTCGACGATGAGTTCGTCCGTCAGATCATCCAGAAGATCACGGTAGAGGACGAGGAGACTATTCGCATCCACTTCCGGGATTCGGAGATGGTGATGGAACAAGAATTATAAGAAGAAATGGAGTAAAGAATATGGCAATTTTTATGACTGGCGACTTATTCTGATATCAGAATAAATCGCCTTATCTCGATGTAAGAATTATTCCGTTTTTATACTATGATAGTGGAGCTATCTTGCTTCCACACTTAAAACATCGGAATAACTATTGCAAATTAGTTAATGTCCCTCTTATACTGAAATTATCAGACACTTAATGGAATTATGTATAAGGAAGGGGTATTTTATGGAACAGCACCTGTTAGAAAATGGGCTAAAAACGGTTTCGGATTATTGTCTCGGCTATTCAAAGCATGTTCAAGCAAGCTATGAGCGAGCATGTCGTGTCATCAGGGAATTTTACGGAGAATTGGGATTTGAAGAATATAATCCTGTCCATGATGATGAAATTATGAACCAAGTACTTGCCGGAAGGACATTAACTCCAGAATCAAGCTATATGTTTTGTAGATATGTCTTTCGAGTACTTGGGATGATGAAAGATTATTTTGCGGGGCGGCCTTTTCGGGAAAAATATCCGATGTTCTCTCGTTACAAATTTGAGCTTGAACCTGAGTATCTTAATTTTGCGAATGAATTTAGGGATTGGCTCAAACTTGAGCCGCAAACCATACTGAACTTATACTCAATTGCAAGAGATTTCGCATACTACCTTCAGCAGAACGAGTTACGTGATTTTAGCACTATCGACCAGGAAACCCTGTACTCATTCATGACTTGGGAGTATGAAACACATCCAGCGACACTGGACCGCGTTGGATACTGCCTGCGTCTGATATGCCAGTTCCTTAATCAAAAAGGTTTTAATGATGTTCCAACAAAAATACTGCCCTTTGCGTTCCCAGCTCCAAGAAAAAAGATTTATCCATCGTTCTCCCGGGATGATATCGCTAAGATCCTTGCGAACCCAGATCGAACTACCACTGCAGGGAAACGTGATTATGCGATACTATATCTCGCTTCAACAACGGGGATGCGTGCTATTGATATCGCCGGACTGAAACTATCTGATATAAACTGGGGAGAGCAGACAATCCATTTTATCCAGAGCAAAACGAAGAACGCTGTATCTCTCCCCATAAATTCTGAAGCGATATCCGCATTGGCGGACTATATTCTCAATGGAAGACCAGCATCCGGGGAGAAGAATGTATTTCTATCTTTGAAAGCACCGTACAGCAGAATCGGCCAATATGGATGTCTTACCAATATAGTTGCCAAACACATACGGGAATCCGGAGTTTGCAAGGAATTTAGAGATGGGAAATCATTCCATGCGTTTCGCAGGAGCATGGGCGCATGGCTTCTTGATTCAGAGTCTGAACCAGAAATGATATCACAGATTCTCGGACATCACAGTCGGGATGTACTGAAAGCATATCTGCCACTTGCCCCATCTAAAATGAAAGTTTGTGCCCTTGATTTTGAAGGAATCAAAATCAGATTGGGGGTGTACAAATGAAATACACCTTTCACAGCCATTTCGCACAGGACATACAAGCCTATATTTCTCTGCGGGAATCCATAGGGTATAAGGGATATTCATATGACAGATCGCTTCATATGTTTGACAGATTTTGCATGACCCACTTTCCCGATACAACTTCGATTACGCAGGAACTTGCTGAAGCGTGGTGTACGCAAAAGGATAGCGAAAAGATGAGAACGCTCCAGCGCAGGACTGTTATTCTAAAGGGCTTTACAAAATACCTTATCAGCACTGGAAAAGATGCTTATCTGATACCGGATGGCATGATTGGTAAACCAGAAAAATTTATTCCTTATCTTTACTCTGATCATGAATTAAGACTGTTTTTTGATAGCGCTGACAGCCTGCCCATCCATTCCATGTCACCCAATCGTGAACTCGTAGTACCGGTACTATTTAGGATGTTGTACTGCTGCGGGCTCAGGCCACAGGAAGTCCGCCATTTAAGATGTCGTGATGTAAATCTTATTGACGGGACGCTTCATATCGTTGATTCCAAAAGAAACAAGGATCGTATTGTTGTTATAGCGGAAGAACTGCGCCGTCTCTGTCAGCGGTACGATAAGCTAATACAGTGCAGACTCGCAAACCGGGAATTTTTCTTTCAGCATCCGGCAGGTGGAGAGTATTCGGCGGAATGGGTTCAGACACAGTTCTTTCGATGCTGGGGTTTTGCCGGTATAACATTCAAAAGGGATAGGCGTCCTCGGGTATATGATTGGCGCCATAACTATGCAACACGAATCATCGCAAAGTGGCTCCGGGAAAAGCAAAATATTTCTGTGCTTCTTCCATATCTCAGCGCATATATGGGACATGATTCTCTGGATTATACTGCGTACTACATTCATCTGGTTCCTGATCATCTGATGGTATCTGGGCTTACAGGTTGGGAGTGCGGTTTGGAGGTGCCTGAGTATGAAGATTAAGGAGAAACGATTTTTTGAACTGATTAGGGAATATTTTACAGTATTTCTCCCATTGCAGAAGTCCGCAAGCTCACACACAATAAAATCCTACAAAGAAACACTGAACGCATTTTTAACCTTTCTTTGTTCATACCTGCAGAAACCGTTAAAAGATATCTCGTTTTCCAGTGTTACACCAGATTCCATCAATGCGTTTCTCCAATGGCTTGAGGTGGAACGCAGCTGTAAAGCCTCTACATTGAATCATCATCTTTCAGTGATACGGGCATTTTTAAAGTATGCGGGCATAAAAGAGCCAGTATATAACGACTGTTATTTATCCGCGGGACAAGTTGTGCGGCGAAAAGAAGAAACGAAATATATTGTTAAGCACTTTAATGAGGATGCACTGAGAGCTATGCTGTTTCAGCCAAATCCTGCGATAAAGAACGAACATCGCGACCAGTTCTACATGATACTTCTCTACGATACCGGTGCCCGGAATAGCGAACTGCTGAACCTACGGCTTCAGGATGTCGTTATTGACACAAGCACACCATATATCATCATTCGTGGAAAAGGCAAAAAAATCCGTTCTGTTCCAATCATGATGGAAACAGTTCGGCATTTTGAAAGCTATATAAAGCGCTTTCACAAAACTGCAGACCCAGATTCTCCGTTGTTCTATACCATAATACACCAGCAAATACAGCATATGTCTGATGATAATGCCGCACGTTTCATCCAAAAGTACGCCAGAAAAGCTAAGGCGGTATGCCCTACAGTTCCAGAGAAAGTGACCCCACATATGTTTCGCCATAGCCGTGCTCTAAGCTTATACAGAAAGGGTGTCCCCCTTCCGTTGATTGCGGAATGGCTGGGGCATTCGAATCTCGAAACTACCCTAATTTATGCCTATGCTGATACTGAAATGAAACGTGCTGCCATAGAAAAGGCAACCGGGCAAAATCATCCACTTCGTTCTACAGAAAACTTTATCGACGAATATCTGCTTGATGACGATATGATTAGAAAGCTATACGGGCTGTGTTGAGAAAAAATTATTCCGATGTTTCTCAACTGTAATTTGCTATTTCTACTGTTTTATAGCATACATCGGAATAATTCTTACATCGAGATAAGGCGATACACATGGTGATTTCAGCAGACTTCGCCCCGCGGCCTTTTATGAGCAGGTGCAGCTGACAAAAGCAGATTACCTGGTCATTTGCGGCGACTTCGGCGGCATCTGGGATGGCAGCAATACCGAACAGCAATGGCTGGACTGGTTGGAAAACAGGCCGTTCACGACACTGTTTGTGAGTGGGAATCACGAAAATTTCGACCTGCTCTGCAGTTACCCGATCAATCAGTGGCACGGCGGACTCGTACAGGTGATTCGCCCCAGCGTCCTGCACCTGATGCGGGGACAGCTTTATGAGATCAGCGGAAAGCGGATCTTCACAATGGGTGGCGCAAGCAGTCACGATATCCAAGACGGCATTTTAGAGCCGGACGATCCGAACTTTGAACGAAAGCTCCGGCAGCTTAATGCCGCAGGAGCGCTGTTCCGTGTCGATCACCACTCCTGGTGGAAAGAGGAACTGCCCGACGATGCGGAATACCAGACCGCGCGAGAAACGCTGGACAAGGCTGGCTGGAATGTAGACTACATCATCACGCACTGCTGTCCCAGCAGTATCCAGGACATATTCAGCGGTGGGCTGTACCGACGGGACGCACTGACAGACTTCTTCGATGAAATCCGAGAACGCTGCCGCTTCAAATACTGGTTTTTCGGACACTACCACGAAAACATGGTGGTAGCGAAAGAGTTCGTAATGCTCTATAAGCAGATTATCCGACTGAAATGATGAATGGAGGCGCACTGGCGATTGGCTAATGTGTCTCCACTTTTTATTTAAGTAAGTTTTTCACAAGCTCAGGCATAAATCTTTGTCCGGGTTCACGAATAGCTCTCCCGACTGCGTTGTGCCATTCAAGAGGACATACGCCTTGCGTACAGAGTGTGAGCGTTACAATTCCCGCTTCAAATCCACAGGTCAGGAACGGCTGTGGGTGCGCAATGGAACCAGCGCGGCAAACCTCAATACGCTGGCTCATATCTCTGCCCTGACTGTTGCGCTGGCCGCCGTTCTGCACGGCTCTCACTCCTACCGTTCTGCCAAACAGCTTCGGCGTTCCGCCTGATCTGCCTTTTCCATACCTTTTTCAGGCGCGGGGTTTACCGCGCTATGGTTTTTGCGCCCTTGAGATGCCCCAAGCTCTTTTGATTCCCATTTGCCTGTTTGCGGGCAGTTTTTTCCGTCCGTTTTGCTCATCTCATTGGGCAAAAAGAAAGGGCTTCGACACATCCAGTTCCGCGGCGACTTCCTCTGCTCGAATAAATCTGTTGTCCATAAAACTCCTCCTTGTTGATTTTCGGTAATACTTGTCCTTATTTCGTGTCGGATACTTTCTGGCCGCCTTCCGATTTGCCCGGGCGGACACACCATGACTGTGATGTGCGACAGGTATTAAATTTCCGAACTTAACTACAAATGTTTAAGTTTACACTTGCATTATACTAAGCATATTCCGTTATGTCAAGAGGCTTTCGAGAAAAATATTAAACTTTTTTATTTAGGCTGTATTGACATAAGGTAAGCATATATGCTATAATCATCGCAACGATACCAAAGGAGTGAAGGTTTATGGCGATTGGTGAACGAATCCGTTTTATTCGTAATTTGCGTGGCATGACGCAGAAATGGCTTGGTCAAGCTGTTGGCTTTCCGCCTAAAACGGCTGATGTCCGCATGGCGCAGTACGAGTCCGGTTCCAGAACACCGAAAGAGGATTTGGTAAAAGCTATCGCCAATGTGTTGGAGGTTTCTCCCTTGGCATTGCAGATTCCCGACATTGACAGTGACCTTGGATTTATTCACACCCTTTTTGCCATCGAGGACATTCACGGCATCCGTGCTGAAAAGCAGGGAGATGAGGTGCATCTCATCTTTGACGGCAGCAAACGTACCATGGATGAATCGATCTTTGCCATGCTTTCCGCATGGGCAGAGCAGTCGGAAAAGCTGCGCTGCGGCAAGCTAAGCAAAGAGCAGTACGACCACTGGCGCTACACCTTCCCGGAAGAGGACACCACCCAGCGTTGGGCAAAAGTACCGTCGCAGGAACTGAGCGATCTGCTTGTGGAAGCGTTCAAGGATCAGCAGAAAGAAAAATGAACATAGAAAAAGCCCGTACTGACATCCAATCAGTACGGGCTTCAATCATATGGAGAAGTTTGTGAGCTTGGAGAAATTACTCTTTACTCACAAGCCACTGGCAACGCAGAATGACTGCGCTCCGGCGGAATCTTATCAAAATCTTATCAGAAGGGGCGGGTAAAATCCAAAAACCGTTGGTATTCCTACACTTTTCGGCTTTTCTGATTTATTCCCACTCCACCGTTGCGGGCGGTTTGCTGGTGACGTCGTACACGACCCGGTTGATGTGCTTTACCTCATTGGTAATGCGGTTGGAGACGGTTGCCAGGATGTCGTAGGGGATGCGGGCCCAGTCGGCGGTCATGAAGTCGTCGGTGGTGACGGCGCGGATGGCCAGGAGGTGGTCATAGGTGCGGTGGTCGCCCATGACGCCGACAGTGCTGACACCGGGGAGGACGCAGAAGAACTGGGCCATCTGGCGCTCATAGCCATTCTTGGCCATCTCATCCCGGAGAACCCAGTCGGCCTCCTGGAGGATTTTCACCTTCTCGGCGGTGACCTCGCCGATGATGCGCACGCCCAGGCCGGGACCGGGGAAGGGCTGCCGCCAGACCAGCTCATGGGGAATGCCCAGCTGCTCGCCTACCCGGCGGACCTCATCCTTGAAGAGGCTGCTCAGGGGCTCGATGATATCCAGGAACTTCACATCCTCCGGCATTTTGACCTTGTTGTGGTGGGTCTTGATCTTATCGGCGTTGCCCTTGCCGGACTCGATGCAGTCGGGGTAGATGGTGCCCTGGGCGAAGAAGGCATCGTCGCCGCCCTGGCGGCGGACCTCGTCCCAGAAGACCTTATAGAACTCGGTGCCGATGATCTTCCGCTTCTGCTCCGGGTCGGTAACGCCCTTGAGGCAGGACAGGAAGTGCTCCTGGCAGTTGACCCGGACGAAATGCATGTCAAAGAGGCTGGTGAAGGTCTTCTCTACGAAGTCGCCTTCGTCCTTGCGCATGAGGCCCTGGTCTACGAAAACGCAGGTCAACTGGTCACCCACGGCCCGGCTGATTAGGCCCGCAGCCACGGAGGAATCCACGCCGCCGGACAGGCCGAGAATGACCTTCTTATCGCCGATGCGCTCCCGCAGAGCCTTGACGGTATCCTCAATGAAGGAATCCATCTGCCAGTCGCCGGTGCAGAGGCAGACATTGTACAGGAAGTTTTTGAGCATCTGATTGCCGAACTGGCTGTGGGTCACCTCGGGATGGAACTGGACGGCATAGAGCTTCTGCGCCTCGTTCTCCATGGCAGCCACAGGGCAGTTATCGGTGGAGGCGGTGACCTCGAAGCCCTCCGGCAGCTGATCGACCCGGTCCGTATGGCTCATCCACACGATGCTGCTCTCGGGCACATCGGCAAAAAGCTTGGAAGTTTGCTTTTTCAGGTTCAACTGGATCTTGCCGTATTCAGAAGTCTCAGCGGTGATGACCGTGCCGCCGGCCATCCAGGCGGTGAGCTGGCAGCCGTAGCAAATGCCGAGAATGGGAATGCCCAGCTTCAGAACCGCAGGGTCATAGTGGGGGGAGGACATATCATAGACGCTATTGGGGCCGCCGGTGAAGATGATGCCCTTGTAGTCCCGGGCCTTGATCTCAGCGGGGGTAATGGCATCGTACTGCTCGATCTCCGCATAGACATGGAGATCCCGGACTCTGCGCGCGATCAGCTGGTTATACTGTCCGCCGAAGTCCAGCACAAGAATTTTTTCCAATCGGGATACCTCCGTTTACAAATTGATTTCCGCGGTCTCCCGCTTCACGTCGCCAATGAGCGGCTCGATTTCCTTCAGGAAGCGGTCCACCTGCTCCGGGCAGCGGCCCACATAGAGCTTGGGGTCCAGCAGGGCCTCGATCTCGGCAGGGGTCATGCCGAATTCCTTCCGGGCGGAGAGCAGCTCCAGCAGATTGCAGCTTTCGCCGTTCTTCATCCGGGCCGTGGCCTCCATGGAGCAGGAGCGGATGATCTCGTGGAGCTCCTGCCGGTCACCGCCCCGCTTGACGGCCTCCATCATCAGATTCTCAGAGGTCATGAAGGGCAGATACTCCCGAACCGTGCGCTCCACGATCTTCTCGTTCACATGGAGGCCATCGGTGACGTTCTGAGCAAGCCTGAGCACAGCATCGGCGCACAGGAAGCCCTCGGGCAGGGAAATGCGGCGGTTGGCGGAGTCGTCCAGGGTCCGCTCCAGCCACTGGGTGGAGGCGGTCATGGGGGCGTTCAGAGCGTCCGCCATGAGATACCGGGACAGGGAGCAGATGCGCTCGCAGCGCATGGGGTTGCGCTTATAGGGCATGGCAGAGGAGCCGATCTGGTTCTTCTCGAAGGGCTCTTCCACCTGGCGGTCGTGCTGCAGCAGGCGGATGTCGTTTGCCATCCGGTAGCAGCTCTGGGCGATGGAGGACAGGACGTTCAGGATCCGGCTGTCCAGCTTCCGGGGATAGGTCTGGCCGCAGACGGCGAAGCACTTGTCGAAGCCGAAGTCGGCAGAGATCATCCTGTTCATCTCGTCGATCTTGGCGGTATCCCCGTCGAAGAGGTCCAGGAAGCTTGCCTCGGTGCCGGTGGTGCCCCGGCAGCCCAGGAAGCGCATATTGTCGATGACGAAGTCCAGCTCTTCCAGGTCAGAGGCCAGGTCCTGCATCCACAGCGTTGCCCGCTTGCCAACGGTGACCAGCTGGGCGGGCTGGTAGTGGGTGTAGCCCAGGGTGGGCATGGCCTTGTAGGTTTCGGCAAAGTCCCGGAGGTTGGCCAGGACCTTTTTCAGCTCCTCTTTCAGGTAGCGCAGGCCGTCCCGGTAGATGACGATATCGGCATTATCCGTGACATAGCAGGAGGTCGCGCCCAGGTGGATGATGCCGGCGGCAGAAGGGGCCACCTGACCGTAGGCGTACACATGGGCCATGACGTCATGGCGCACCAGCTTTTCCCGCTCGGCGGCCACGGCATAGTCAATGTCGGTGATATGCGCTTCCAGCTCCTTGACCTGCTCCTCGGTGATGCCGAGACCCAGCTTGTGCTCGGCCCTGGCAAGGCTCACCCAGAGCTTGCGCCAGGTCTGGTAGCGCACATCCTGGGAGAACAGGTGCAGCATATACTCGGAGGCATAGCGGGAGGACAGAGGGGATTCGTAGCGGTCTGTCATATTGGCCTCCTTTTAGCGGTAGATGATGCTGTCACGCTCGGGGCCTACGGAGACGTAGCCGATGTGGCAGCCGATGTTCTTTTCCACGTACTCCACGTACTTCTTGGCATTCTCAGGCAGCTCGTCCCAGGTGCGGCAGCCGGAGATATCGCACTTCCAGCCGGGCAGGTACTCCATGACGGGCTTGGCGTCCGCCAGCACTGCGGGGAAGGGGAACTCCTCGATCTGCTTGCCGTCCAGCTCGTAGTGGGCGCAGACAGGGACCCGGTCCATATAGCTCAGTACGTCCAGCTTGGTCAGGGCAATGGAGGTAGCACCCTGGCAGCGGATGCCGTAGCGGGTGGCCACGATGTCGATGGGGCCTACCCGGCGGGGACGGCCGGTCTTGGCGCCGAACTCAAAGCCCGCATTGCGCAGCTCGTCCGCTTCCTTGCCGAAGAACTCGCAGGTGAAGGGGCCTTCGCCAACGCAGCTGGAATAGGCCTTCACAACGCCTACGATGGAATCGATCTTCACATTGGGTGCGCCGGAGCCCACGGGGGCATAGGCGGCAATGGGGTTGGAGGAGGTGGTGTAGGGGTGGATACCGTAGTCCAGGTCCCGCAGAGAGCCCAGCTGGGCCTCGAAGAGGATCTTCTTGCCCTCGGCCTGTGCGTCCCGCAGGAACACGCCGGTATCGGCAATATAGGGCTTGATCTTCTCGCAGTAGTCGTCAACCCAGGCCATGAGTTCCTCCATGGTCACGGGCTCGGCACCGTAGACGCCGGTGAGGGTCAGATTCTTCCACTCCAGCAGATCGGCCAGGTGCTCTTTCAGGTGCTTGGGGTACAGCAGTTCCCCGGCCAGGACGGTCTTCTTGGCGTACTTGTCGGCGTAGAAGGGGGCAATGCCCTGCTTGGTGGAGCCGTACTTCTTGTCGGCCAGGCGTGCCTCCTCCAGGCCGTCCTGGAGCCGGTGCCAGGGCATCAGCAGAGAGGCGCGGTCAGAGATCTTCAGATTCTCCGGAGTAATGGCAACGCCCTGGGCGCGGACCTGCTCCATTTCCTTCCACAGATTCTCGGGGTCCAGCGCCACGCCGTTGCCCAGAATGTTCACAACGCCCTTGCGGAAAATGCCGGAAGGCAGCAGATGCAGGGCAAATTTGCCGTACTCATTGATGACCGTATGACCAGCGTTGCCGCCGCCCTGATAGCGAACGACGATATCATAGTCCTGGGTCAGCAGGTCTACCATTCGGCCCTTGCCCTCGTCGCCCCAGTTGATGCCAACGATTGCGCAGTTTCCCATAATGTGATCCTCCGATTTTATTACAAATATTGTGTCTTTTGGTACCTTTTCTATACGCACGGAAGCTCCGGTGGGCTTTTTCGCCTGCCGGAGTTTCCAGGGGTTTCCGTTGTTCTTACTTCAGGTGCTCCTCGAGACGGCGCATGATCTCGGCATAGGCCTCCTCCACGCCGCCCAGGTCCCGGCGGAAGCGGTCCTTATCCAGCTTCTCGTGGGTCTTCACATCCCACAGCCGGGAGGTATCGGGGCTGATCTCGTCGGCCAGGACGATGGTGCCGTCGGACAGGCGGCCAAACTCCAGCTTGAAGTCCACCAGGGTCACGCCGCAGGTCAGCCAGAAGGCCTTCAGGGCTTCGTTGATCCGGAAGGAGTAGTCCTCAATGGTCTTGATCTCCTCGGGGGTGGCCAGCTTCAGGGCCAGTGCATGATAGGTATTCAGCAGAGGATCGCCCAGCGCGTCGTTTTTATAGGAGAACTCGATGGTGGGATGCTCGAAGACAATGCCCTCTTCCACGCCATAGTGCTTGGCAAAGGAACCGGCGGAGATGTTCCGGACAATGACCTCCAGCGGCACAATGGAAACCTTCTTCACCAGAGTCTGGCGGGAATCCAGTTCCTTGACAAAGTGGGTGGGAATGCCCTGCTTTTCCAGCATTTGCATCAGGCGGTTGCTCATCTCATTGTTGATAACACCCTTACCGGCAATGGTGCCCTTTTTCAGGCCGTTGAATGCGGTGGCATCGTCCTTGTATTCCACGATCAGAAGCTCGGGATCGTCGGTCTTGAATACTTTCTTTGCCTTTCCTTCGTACAGCTGCTCCAGTTTTTCCATAATGTAACGTTCTCCTTTTTTGGCAGAAAAATAAATGGACAAAACGAAAAAGAGACAAAGCCGCCCGGGGCTTTCACCCGTAGACACCTTCCGTCTCTACCTTAGAATTTTACAATACCCGACAGCCTTTGTCAACGGGCACAAGAACAAAAGTTTCCATCGGAAAGAAGGCTACCTTTTCGCAAAATGCCGGTAGCGGCTTCGGCACCGCTACCGGCAGACAAATTCAGAATTCCGGACCTTCCGCAGAGGCAGCATTCTCCGCCGTTTCCTTTCTGGGGGGCATACCCTTCTCCAGGTTCCGGGAGAGGAACAGGAACACGGGCACCAGGAATCGGAAGAAAACGGACAGCACCAGATACACCGCCGCGTTCTGGGGATCGCAGGAGGCATAGACATCGTACAGCGCCATGAAATACAGCACCACATAGACAATGGCCGCGCAGGCAACCGCCAGTGCCAGGCACAGCACGGTGAGAATTGCCCCCACGCTGGCCCCGGCAATGGCTGCAATCGTGCCGACAACGATGCCGCCGGTCAGCACCCAGCTGGCGCCCGTCCACACCAGCAGGCTGATCCGCTTGTGCCTGATCTGCCCCTGGGTGAGGTAGCGGTACTGGTCGGATAGGGAGCCCAGCACCCACAGTCTCGCCACAGGCACCCAGGCCAGCCAGGGTGCCGCAATGCCTCTGCGCTTGGCGACGGTGTACAGGGACAGCGCCGTGAACACATAGATGGCAATGCTCACCAGAGGTGCCACACCGCCGGTGAGGAGCTTGCCAAAAATGGACAGTGCCCGGTCCACATAAAAATAGCTGATTTCAGGGATAAACATAGATTTCCACCTTTCTTTATTTAAGCTTCCCCTCCGGGGGAGCCGGCAGGGCGTTCGCCCTGACTGAGGAGGGGCGCTCTGGGCGAGAGCGGTTGCTAAATACGCACAGCTCCCGCTCATAATGCCCCTCTTCCGACCCGCCTGGCGGCGGGCCACCTTCCCCGGAGGGGAAGGTTTTAGGTGCTTCTTACCGCACTGCGGCGGGGAGCCAGGCGTAGCGGCCGCGGAGCCAGGCACGCAGGCCGGTGGGCCGCTCTGTCCGTCCAGACGGCATCCAGAGCCAGCTCGGCCCCCACCGTCAGCGCCGTATACAGCGCCGCCCACCAGAGAACGCCATAGATTTTTGCGGGAGCCTTCTCCGGAGTCAGGAAATCCACCTGCTGCCCGCGGGGTGCTCTTTTCTCATTTTCCAATCTTTTCTCCCCCCGCTCTTTCGGCAGGGCACAATATCCCTTGTATATATCTGTTATTATAGCACAGCAGCAGGCAGCAATGCAACGCCTTTATGACATTTTCCCAAATATACAAAAAAGCTCCCCCGAGGGGGAGCCATGCTACAATCTTACCTCCACCGTCTGACCGACGGTCATGCTGTTAGGGGTCACCTGGCAGTCCACGGCCAGGACGTGGACGCCTCCGGCTGCGGCCTCCCGCAGGGCCTTGCCAAAGGCGGGGTCTGTTGCGTCATTGGGGTGAAGATACAATACCGGCCGCATCTGGATAACGAACAGAGCATAGCACGCGCAGCCCTCCGTCACCGCCCTTTGCAGACCCCGCAGGTGCTTGGCCCCCCGCTCCGTGGGGGCGTCCGGAAAGGCGCAGATGCCCCCATCCTCCAGGGTAACGCCCTTGACCTCCAGATAGCACTGCTTCCCGTCCTTTTGGAAGGCAAAGTCGAACCGGGAATCCCCGTGGACGGTCTCGGGCCGCAGGTCCCGGATCTTCCCCAGGCCGCCGCCCAGGAGCCACTCCTGAACGGCCTTGTTGGGGGCCTGGGAATCCATATTGATAAGGTACGGTCCCTTTTCCACGCAGATCAGGTCGAATTTTGTCTTCCTGGTTGGATTTTCCGATCTCTGGCACCAGACCTTAGCCCCCGGTACCAGCAGCTCCCGGCACCGGCCGGTATTTTTCACGTGGACGGTTTCCAGCTTCCCGTCCAGCTCCACATGGGCAATGAACCGGTTGGGCCGGTCCCGGAAGATACCGGGCTGCATATTCTCATAGATCACGGCTTTTCCCTCACCGGATCAGAGAGGCCGCCAGATTCAGCACCCCCGCCAGAACCATGACCGCAATGGGGCTGAGCTTCGTCTTGCGCAGCAGCACGAAGCTCAGCACAAAAATGGCGGCCATGACGTAGTTGGTATTGGCCAGGACGACGGTACGGCCGCCCCAAAAGGCGTTCATCAGGATGGTCAGGCCCGCCGAGGCGATCATGGCCACCACCGCCGGCCGCAGAGAGCCCAGCACGCTTTGCAGCACCGTCAGGTTCCGATACTTGAGGTACAGCCTGGCAATCAGCGTCACCAGCACGCAGGCCGGGAGGATGCACCCCGCCGTTGCCACCAGGGCCCCCAGGACACCCGCCACCTTCGTGCCCACAAAGGTGGCCGCATTGACGGCAATGGGGCCGGGGGTCATTTCGGCAATGGTCACCAGGTCCGAAAATTCCGTCATGGTCAGCCAGCCGTGGCCCGTGACGATCTGGGCCTCGATCAGGGGCATGGACGCATAGCCGCCGCCGAAGCTCAGGGCCCCGATCTGCAAAAAGCTCAGGAACAGCTGAAGATAGATCATGCCTTTTTCCTCCCTGCCAGCACCGTCCGCAGCACCCCCAGGGCAATGCAGACCAAAATCACAATGACCACATTCACCCGGTACACGCACACCGCCACAAAGGCCGCCGCCATGATCACCAGGGAAAGGGCGCTTTTTTGCTTCACAATACCGCCACCCATATCCCAGACCACGGAGGCGATGACCGCAGCCACACCGGCCTGCATTCCGGCCAGGAGCGTACTGATGACAAAGCTGTCCCGGAACAGCTCATAGAAATAGGAAATTGCGGAAATGATCACAAAGGGCGGAAGGATCGTCGCCAGGATCGCCACCAGAGCCCCCAGCAGGCCTGCCAGCTTGTAGCCCACCACAATGGCCCCGTTGACCGCAATGGCCCCGGGCGCGGATTGGGCAATGGCGATGAGGTCCAGCATCTCGTCCTCCTCGATCCAGTGCAGCTCATCCACGAATTTTTCCTTTATGAGTGTCACGATCACATAGCCCCCGCCGAAGGTGAAGGCGCTGAGGTAAAGCGTGGAAATGAACAGCTTCCACAGTACGTGTTTCTTTTTCATCGTTTTTCTCTCCTCTCGCCTATCCGAAATAGCGGTGGAATACCTCTTCCGGGCAATCGTTCCGGCGCATCAGCGCCTGCATGGCCGCCTCCATACGCGCCTGCACCCCGGCATCCTCCACAGGGGCCGCCTCTGCAGGGTCCCGGGCCAGATCGTAGAGCACCGTTGGATAATGGCTCTGGGAAACGTCCTTCTCGTTTTTCAGCTTTAATACCGGCATTCCCTTCGTAAAGGAGAAGCCCCTGCTCAGCTCCGCCCCCCGCAGCATGGCATCCGGCATAAAGGCCCGGCGGGCCGCCGTGTGGCAGGTGGGCATCAGGGTGTATTCATACTTGGGGTATTCCGGGTGATTTGGAGCCCGCAGGTACACAAATCTGCCGTCCGTGCAGCCGATCTGGCCGCCGTACAGGCCAAACAGCGCCGTTTCCCGGACGGGGGCATCCTCGGCGGCCGTCCGGCCCAGGGGCCTTCCCTCCATGTCCTCCGGCAGAGGCTGCCCGAAGAATTCCAGCAGGGTGGCCGGCAAATCGACGGTCTGCACCAGTGCCTTCCGCCGCTGACCTTCCAGGGCGCAGCGGGGATCCCAGAGGAACAGGGGCGTATGGGACACCTCCTCATAGAAGGGGCAGTGGCACTTGGCCCACTGGCCGTGCTCCCCCAGCAGGAAGCCATGGTCCGTGTTCACGATCAGCAGGGTGTCCTTCCACAGGTCATACCGGTCCATGGCATCCAGCACCCGGCCCAGGTTCCGGTCACACATGGCTACCAGCGCCGCATACTCCCGGCGCACATGGTCGATGCGCTCCGGGGAGTCGGTCTTGTTCACCGGCCGATAATCCGGCCAGTCCAGCAGCGGGCCGTGATAGCCGTCCGGGAACAGGGCCTTATACTCCGGCTGCACATAGAAGGGCTCATGGGGATCAAAGGTCTCCAGCTGCAAAAACCAGTTGTCCCGGTCGTGGTTCAGGTCCAGGAATTCCAGGCCCTTGTCGAAGGTCACGTTCTGGCTCTGGCTGGCGGCATCGGGCATCAGACTGCGGTTTGCAAAATCCTGCCCGATCCAATTGTCCTGAGCCGTGCCGCAGACATTTGCATTCTCCGGGATGCGGTCAAAGCCCACCAGCGGTGCCCAGGCATCCCCCTCCTGGCCCCGGACGCAGTCCCAGGTGGTGTAGCGCTGGTGGTACGTCGCGCCGCCGTCCTCCCAGTAGTGATAGTGGTCGCTGACCAGGTGGGTATGGATCCCCGCCCGGCGCAGAAGCTCCGGCACGGAGTCATCAAAGGGCTCCAGAGGGCCCCAGCTGCGGTGCAGAAAATTGTATCTGCCGGTATGGAGCTCCCGCCGGGCAGGCATGCAGGGCATGCTGCCCACATAGCAGTTGTCAAAGGTCAGCGCCCGCCGGGCCAGGCGGGTGAAATTGGGGGTCTTCGTCCATTGGCAGCCGTAGGGCTCCAAAAAATGCCGATTCAGGGAATCGTACATCACCATGATCGCTTTCATATTCGTTTCCTCTCATTCGCTGCGGTGCCGGTATTCATAGGGGCTCATGCCATATTTCTTTTTGAAAATCGTGGAAAAATAGCTGACGTTGGGGTACCCCACCGCCTGGGCCACATCCTGCACCCGCTTGGCGGTGGATTCCAGCATCTGCACCGAGTGGCGCAGGCGCACATCCGTCAGGTAATTCACAAAGGTAACGCCCACCTCTTCCTTGAAGATCCTGGAAAAATATTCCGGCGTCAGGTGGACCTCTGCCGCCACCTGCTCCAGGCTCAGGGGCTGGGCATAGTCGCTCTGGATGCGGCGCATGGCCAGGCGCACTGCCTTGGAGCTCACCCGGGCGGGCTGGGTCTGCCGCGCGCAGCGGGCCGCCAGCTCCAGCACCGGCTGCACCGTCTCCGCCATGGAGATGCTGGCCGCCAGACGCCGCCGCAGCTGCTCCGGCTTTTCCGCCTCCAGGCTCATAGCAGTGGCCTGGGCATAGAGCAGGTCATAGCAGTCCGTGCAGAATTTTGTCACCGCCTCCACTTCCCCGATCTGCTGCTTGGCCGTATCCTGCAGGACCTCCTCCAGCAGCTGCTGCAGCGCCGCGCCGGTAAGCTGATACAGCTGCACCCGGATGGCGCTGATCTTCGCCCGCCAGGTCCGCATCCGAACATCCTGCACCTCCAGGGGCTCCTCCGGCTGGTACAGGCAAACCCGGCCCTCATAAAAGCCCCGGCTCAGGGAAAAGGCCGCCTGCCGGGCCATGGCGGGGATGCGGGACATTTCATCCGTCACGCTGCTGCTTCCCACCATGCAGCCGTTCAGCGTCTGGACCTGCCGGGCATACAGCGCCAGCTGCCGCTCCTTTTCCGCGGCGCTCAGGGCCCTTGGCAGGTTGCCGACCACCATGTAGATCCGCTCAGAATAGTCAAAGCCCGCCACATGTCTGGCAGGCCCGTCCTTTGGGAAATGCAGCCCGCCGTTCATCAGGCTCTGCTTCCAGACCGCCAGAGCAAACAATCCGTTGTCCCGCCAGCGCAGGCCGCACTGGCGCAGCTCCTGCAAATCCTGATCCTGCAAGGGCTCCTGCTGCCGCAGGATCTTGCCCACAATGGCATGGGCCTGGGCCGTGTTGGTCAGGCTGTCGCCCTCCGCTGCGTCCCCGACACCGCAGGAGAGCATCATCCGGGAGAGCATCTCCTGCAGGACCTCGCTGTTCATCTCCGTTTTCAGCAGATACTCATCCGCCCCCTCCCGCAGGGCGTTCCGCGCCATTTCAAAGTCCGCAAAGGCCGTCAGCAGGACCACCTTGGTCCCGGAGGACTGCTGCCGGATGGCGTGAAGCAGCTCCAGGCCGTCCATCACGGGCATTTTGATATCCGTCAGAACCAGCTCCGGCTTTTCCCGGCAGTAGAGCTCCAGCCCTTCCCTGCCGTTGTGGGCCACACCCACCAGCGTACAGGCGGGGTTGGCGGAAATGCAGAATTCCAGCCACTCACAAATCAGCTTCTCATCGTCAACGATCATTACTCGCATTTCTGCTCTCCCTTCTCCCGGGGCTCCCGCAGGGCGGGAAGCCGAAGCGTGATGGTGGTGCCCATATCCGGCACGCTCTGAATGGATGCACCGTAGCCCGGCCCGTAGTTCAGCCGCAGCCGGTTATTGACGTTTGCAAGGCCGATGGAGTCGCTCTGCTTCTCCCGGCCATCCTGGTAGGCCTCCATATCCGCCCTGACCTGCTCCAGCACCTCCGGCGTCATTCCCGCGCCGTCATCCGCAACCGTCAGGATCAGATCGTCCCCCTCCAGCGCCGAGGAGACCACCACCAGGTCCGAATCCGCCTTGGCCTCCAGCCCGTGGAAAATGGCGTTTTCCACCAGCGGCTGCAAAATCAGCGGCGGCACCCGGCACAGCTCCGTCTCCGGGGCCAGGTCCATTTCAAAATGCACCTTCTCCCCGTAGCGCAGCTTCTGCACCACCAGGTATTTCCGGGTATTCTCGAATTCGTCCCGGAGGGCGATGGCATCCTCGGTGGTCTTCAGGGTCGTCCGGAGCAGGTCAGTAAAGGCCTGGATCATCTGCACGGCCTGCTCGCTTTTCCCCATTTCCACGGTGCAGCGGATGGAGAAGAGCATGTTGTAGAGGAAATGGGGGTTGATCTGGGCCCGCAGGAAATTCATCTCCGCCAGCCGCTTCTGCCGCTCCTGTTCCGTCACCCGGTTCATCAGGCTGGAGATCTCCCCCGCCATGTGGTTGAAGCTCTGGCTCAGGGTGTCGATCTCCCGGGTCCCCGTATCCGTGGGCACCGGCGTAAAGTCGCCTCCGCCGAAGCTGTCCATGGCCTTGCTCAGGCCCGTCAGAGGCCGCGCGATCTTCTGGCTCTGGTACAGCGCCACACCCAGGCCCAGCACCAGGCAGACCCCGAGGATGGTGAAGACCAGCTCATACATCCGGTCCAGCTCTCCAAAGATCATATCGGCCGGGATCTCCTCTACGATGGTCCAGCCGGTGTTCTCGTCCAGATAGTTCGTCAGCAGATAGGCCTTTCCCTGCTTGCGGATCACGGAAGCGCTGTTGGCGCCATACAGGGTCGCCATGGCCTGGGGATCCACAAACTGCTTTCCCAGCAGCTTCTTGTTAGGGTGGGAAACGATATAGCCCTGCTGATCGTAGATATAGATCTCGCTGCCGTCGGTGAGCACCGGCTCATAGAGATCCTGCAAAACCCGCTCATCCATCAGCACCATAAGGATGCACTCCCCGTCAAACTGCTCCAGGGCCTGTGCCACGGCGAACTGATAGCGCGTGCCGTCGGCCGTTGGGAAGGTGCTGCCGAACACCACCGTCCCGGCGGGTGCATCCAGCACCTTCCGGCGCAGCCGCCGGTACCACAGCTGGGATTCCAGATAAGGGGGCAGCTCCTGCTCCGGGAAAGAGGAATAGATGCCCTGCCCGGTGACAAGCAGCGGGTCATTGTCCATGCCGATGGGGCCGAAGACCCCGCTGTATCTTCTCTTGTCCGCCTGGAGCAGCTCGTCCATATTCTCCGGGATCTCGGTCAGATCGGCGATCCCGTAGCGGTACAGTCCCACCAGGGTCGTGGCGCTGGTCTTCACGGTGTTGGTCCGCTCGCTGATCTGCCGCAGCAGGTCTATGCGGGAGGAGCCGATCTGGTTGGTCATGATCTGGCGGGCCGCCATGGCCACACCGAAGCCCAGCACCGCAAAGGACAGGCTCAGCACCAATACATAAGACAGAAAAACCTGAATTTTAATGCATTGGATTCGGTTTTTCAGCATTTCCAAGTATTTTTTCACGGTTTTCTGTCTTCCTTTCCGGGGCTCAGCGGAGCCGATAGGGGGCGTAATTGGGATTTTCCTTGATATAGTCGTCGCAGCTGTGGGCAGGGCTTCCGTCTCCCCAGGTCCCTGCCAGGCCGATCTGGCCGGAGCCGAACACGGCCTCCTTGGCCCCGTCGATCTCCGGATTCACATATTGGGCGAACCACTTTTCCAGCCGCAGCTTCATCTCGCCGCCCAGGGCCTGCCATGCCTCTTCCTTCATCAGGTTCCGGGTCTCGCCGGGGTCCTCCTGCAGGTCGTACAGCTCGTTGGGTCCGTAGGGATAGCGGGTGATATACTTGTAGCGGCGGCCCCGGATCATCCGGTTGGGCCCGTACTCATCCAGCACCACCACCTCCTCATGCTGCCGGAAGGGCTCCCCCCGCAGCGCCGGGGCAAAGGACACGCCGGGGCGGCGCAGGCCGTCCGTGGCGGGCACCCCCGTGTATTCCAGCAGCGTGGGCATAAAGTCGTAGGCGGAGAGCAGCGCGTCGCACACCGTGCCCGCCGGGATCTTCCCCGGCTGCCGGGCGATGAAGGGGACCTTCACGCTTTCCTCAAACATGTTGATGGGGAAGGTGGCATTGCCCTTTCCCCAGAAGCCGTGGTGGCCGCAGCTGAAGCCGTTGTCCGCCGTGAAGACCACCAGGGTATCCTCGGTCATATGCAGCGCATCCAGCTTGTCCAGGATTCTGCCGACGGCGGCATCCATGGCCGTCACGGCGGCGAAATAGCCGATCAGATTGCTGCGCTCATCCTTGGCCACCTCATCCGTCAGATAGATGCTGTCCGGATTCCTGGGCAGATGGGGCACGGATGCAAAGGGGCAGTCCTGATAGAGGTCCGTATATTCCTTGGGATGGTTGTTCAGCCATGGGGCATGGGGCGCGGTATAGCCCACGTACAGCAGGAAGGGCTCCTCCTTCCCGGCCCGGCTGTCCAGGTATTCCAGGGCATCGTCCGTAATGGCATCCGTCACATAGCGCTCCTCCCGGTAGAGCTTCCCGTCCTTATACATGGGCGCGCCATAGTAGGGACCGCCGCCGCTCTTGTGGCAGAACCAGTGGGAAAAGCCCTGCTGGGGCTTTTCCGAGGCGCCCATGTGCCATTTGCCGGACAGGGCGCAGTCGTATCCGGCCTCGGAAAGAGCCTTGGTATAGGAATACTGGCCCGCCAGATACTCAATGGCGGCCTGCCGGTCGTTGTCGTCCCGCAGCCAGTCGTGAATGCCGTGCTGGCTGGGGATGCAGCCGGTCAGAAGGCTTGCTCTGGCCGGAGAACACACGGGCGATGCGCAGAAAAAGTTATCAAAGCGCATTCCCTCCGCCGCCAGGCGGTCAATATTCGGTGTAATGATCTCCCGGTTGCCGGTGCAGCCCAGGGACCACCAGCCCTGATCATCCGACAAAAGGAATACGACATTTGGGTGTTTCACGCTCATTCCCTCCTATTGAAAAACTCACAATATCACATTTTTTTCGAAAAGTAAAGCCGCAGCAAGCCGCGTTCAACGGCCTGCTGCGGCTGCGCATTTTTATAACTGGAATGGATGGACCGTTCTTACCACCATTTGATCAGATCGGTGACCTTGTTTCGCAGCTCTACAAAGTCAGGGCTTGCAATATCCCTGGGCCGGGGCAGGTCGTTGTCGATGCTGCACTTGATGGAGGTGGGCTTGTTGGTCAGGACCATGATCCGCTGGCCCATATAGACCGCTTCCTCAATGTTGTGGGTGATGAAGATGACCGTGGTCCCGGTGCGCTGCCACAGAGAGATGAGCTCATCCTCCAGATGATAGCGCAGCTGGATGTCCAGCTGGCCATAGGGCTCGTCCATCAGCAGCAGATCCGGCTGGGTGGCAAAGGCCCGGGCAATGACCACGCGCTGCAGCATACTGGCGGACAGCTGGTCCGGATAGTAATGGCGGTACTTGGTCAGGCCCACGATATCCAGATATTCATCCACCAAAGCCTTGGCCTTGGTCTTCTCCACACCCTTGATATCCAGGCCGAAGCCGACGTTTTCCTCCACCGTCAGCCAGGGCATTGTGGAATACTCCTGGAAGATGTAGGCAACGTTGTGCTTTTTCAGGTCTACGGGCTCGCCGTCCAGCAAAATTTCACCGGCCGTGGGCTTGTAGAGCTTGGTCAGGCTGTTCAGGAAGGTCGTCTTGCCGCAGCCCGTAGGGCCGACGATGCAGAGGAACTCTCCCTTGGGTACATCAAAGGAGATATTGTCCAGCACCAACAAGTCTCCAAATTTTTTCGTCAGGTTCTTCACCTGGACCTTGGGCATTTCCTGTGCCATAGCAATTCTCCTTTCTTACAGGCTGGGATCCATGTTGTCCGTGATCTCCTTGCGCAGGCGCAGGAATTCGGGATCGACATAGTCTCTGGGATGGGGCATAGTGATGGAGTATTCCTGCTTGATGTGGGTGGGGCAGTTGGTCAGCAGGATGATGCGGTCCGCCAGGAACAGAGCCTCTTCGATGTTGTTGGTGACGAAGACCACGGTTCGCTTCTCCTTCTGCCAGATGCGCTGGAGCTCCTCCTCCATCATGTAGCGGGTCTGGGCATCCAGGTGGCCGAAGGGCTCGTCCATCAGCATGATGTCGGGCTGGTTGGCATAGGCCCTGGCAATGCCCACACGCTGCCGCATACCGCCGGACAGCTGGCTGGGGTAGCTCTTTTCGAATCCGGTCAGACCCACCAGCTCCAGATATCTGTGAATGCGCTCCTGCTGCTCCTTCTTAGGCAGATGGCGCACACTGGGGCCAAAGCCCACATTCTCCTCCACCGTCAGCCAGGGGAACAGGCTGGTCTTCTGGTACACAACGCCCCGCTCGGGAGAGGGACCCGTGACCTGCTTGCCCCGGGTGAACACGGCGCCCTCCGTGGGCTTGTCCAGGCCTGCCAGGATATTCAGCAGGGTGGTCTTGCCGCACTGGCCTGCACCGAAGAGGATCAGGAATTCATTCTCCCGCACCTCGAAATTGACGTCCTTCAGCACGACGTTGGATTCGCCGTTTTTTTCATAGCTTTCAAAGGTACGGCCAACCCCGCGGCATTCCAGCACGGGGGCACTCTTTACATTCCCTTCTGCTCGTTCCATGCACACAGTCTCCTTTCCAGTGCGGATGTCAGGGTTGCCAGCAGGAAGCCAACAATGCCGATGGCCACCATGCCGACCATGATCTGCAGGGTATTGCCGGTGTTCATGCCCCGGACGATCATCCAGCCCACGCCCTCGTCGGAGCGGACCATCTCTGCGCCCACCACGGCGCTCCAGCCGGCGGTAACGGCGATCTGCAGGCCTGCGAAGATATAGGGCACGGAGCTTGGCAGCACGATTCGGAAGAACACCTGGCGCTCACTGGCGCCCAGCATCCGGGCGGCACCCATAAGCTCGGGGTCAACGTTTTTTGCGCCGTCATAGGTATTGACGGTGATGAAGGTGAAGCAGCCCAGGAAGATGATGAAGAATTTGCTCTTGTCGCCCAGGCCGAACCACAGGATGGACAGAGGGATCCAGGCCAGAGGCGGGATGGGGCGGATAAACTCAAAGATCGGCTTCAGCATGGCCTCCAGCAGCTTGGAGTAGCCCATGCCGATGCCCAGGGCGATGCCGGCAACCGTTGCCAGCAGAAAGGCCACGGCCACGCGATAGAGGCTGATGCCGATGTGGGCCAGCATGGTGTATTTGCCCACGGGCTCCACAAAGCTCTTAAAGAACGCACCCAGCACCGTGCTTGCGGCGGGCAGGAACATGGAGGCCTTGGTAAAACGGGCCACAAGCTCCCAGATCACCAGCAGCGTCAGCAGAGAAATGATCGTGTAAATGATCACCAGCTGCTTCTGAGAAAAGCGGCTGTCCTTGGTATTGTCGATCACCGTTTTTTACCTCCTTTGACAAAACGCTTTTGCAGGGCCTCCAGAATGTAGTTCAGGGCCAGGCCGATAAAGCCAATGGTCAGCATACCCACGATGATCACATCGGGGCGGCCCAGCATACGGGCCATCTGGATCATATAGCCCAGGCCTCTGGTTGCGGCCAGCAGCTCAGCGGCCACCAGGGCGACCCAGGAGGAGCCCAGGGCCAGACGCAGGCCCGTGAAGATCATGGGCATGGCGGTGGGGATGGCCACCTTAAACAGCAGCTGACGGTTGGAAGCGCCGAAGGTCTTGCCCACCCACAGGTGGACCTGGCTGGTCCGCTTGATGCCGGCATAGCTGTTCACCGTAGCGCTGATGAAGGCTGCGAAGAAGATGATGCCAACCTTGGAGGCATAGCCAATGCCCAGCCACAGGATCATCAGAGGGATCCAGGCCAGCGCGGGGATGGGGCGGATGATATCAAACAGGGGCTTGGTAAACAGCTCGAACCGGCGGCTCCAGGCCATGCCGATGCCCAGAGGGACGCCGATGAGCACGCCCACGGCATAGCCGCCCAGGGCGATCTTCAGGCTGGCCCAGATGTTCTGGAACAGCGTCGCGCCGTCGGGATTCGTGCCGCCCTTCAGCTTGTAAACAAAGGTGCTGAAAATTTTGGCCGGGCTGGGAAGCATCATTGGGCTGATCAAATGCAGCACATCGGTACAAAGCTCCCAGACCAGCAGAACAAACAGGAACGAACCAATGGAGATCAGGTGGTATTTCTGTTTCTTCAAAAACTGCTTCACAGGTTTCACCGTGCCTTTCTAGTTATTGCGAAGGTCTGTTTTTTGAAATTGGGGGAATACCCGTGTATTCCCCCAGTTTCTGTGTGTATATTTGGGCCAATGCCCGGAGGAGAAATGCTGCTTACTTATAGCCCTTTACGAAGGTATCCACAACGTTGGTCTCGAACTTGTCGATGACGTTGGGCTCCAGCTGGCCCTGACCAACATAGAACTCGCCCAGCTCCTTGGCAAAGTTGCCGATCTGGCGATCCTTCCAATCGGTGCGGGTGATGAACTGCACGCGCTCCAGGTCGGCAACGCAGTTCTCCCGGCTGGTCTCGGAGCCGTTTTCCTTCAGGAACTGTACGAACAGGTCAGCGGCCATCTCCTGGTCGTTCTGCAGGGCCTCGCAGGCCTCGGTCAGAGCGTCCATATAGGCCTGCACCAGCTCGGGCTTGCCTTCCACAGCCTTGCGGTTGGCAACGACCATGTCCACGTACTTGATGCCCATGTCCGCCAGATTGCCGACCTGGACCATGCCGTCGTTGATGGCGTCGAAGAAGGTGGGAACGTTCAGGGAAGCGGCGTCACACTGGCCGGCCTGCAGAGCCTGATAGGCCTGCACGCTGTCCATGTTCACGATGTTCACATCGGTGGACTCCATGCCCAGCTTCTCCAGCCACTTCAGAACGGTCATATGCTGTGCGGTGCCCACGGGGGTCAGAACGGTGATGCCCTTCACGGTCTCGGGGCTGCCCTTCACGGTGGGGTAAGAGGGATTGTAGCCCTCGTCGGTGGCAATGGGGCTGTCGGGCTTTACGAACACGCCCAGGCCGTCCACGCTCTCCAGGACCTCGCCGATGATCATCTCGTCATAGTTGGCAACGCCGGTGACGGCTGCGGCGCCCATAGCGCCCACGTCCCACAGATCGGCGGCCAGAGCCTCGTTCATGGGTGCGCCGGTGGCAAACATGGTCACATCCATCTTGAAGCCGTACTTCTCACCCAGGTTGTTCTGCTGGATGTAGTAGGTGGGCAGGCTGGTGATGAAGGGCATTGCCGCCACGCGCAGGGTGGGCAGCTCGGCAGAATCGGACTTGCTGTCGGTCTTCGCGGAAGAACCGGAGTTTCCGCCGCAGGCCGCCAAAGACAGGGCCATAACCAGGGCCAGGATCAGTGCCAGATACTTTTTCATCTTTTTTCCTCCTAAAAACGATTGTTGATGCGGTCTTCCGTATCGGATGGACATATTTTATCACAGGAACCGCCACAGAAATTTTACAATTTTTAAGGTTTTTTTACCTGTCCGGCCATTGGGTTTCACATTTTTGTCTTTTCTGCCAATTTTTTATTCTTCTGTCCTTTTGAAATGTGCAAGCTGTTTAAAACAGGCGGCCGTTTTTTTACGTTTTCACCAATAAGCGTATCCAAAAATTGTTGCTGCACGGCTTTCCTCCAGCAGCCGGAAATGCAAAAACGCCGCGGCAGGCCGGAGGCACCGGCACGCCGTGACGTTTCGTTCCGCACAGACCCTCCAAGGCCATCAGCGCGCCATCATCCGGTAGAGCCGCTCCAGCCTTGGATAGGCATATTCAAAAAAGCCCTGATAGGCAGGGCAGAAATAGTTCAGGCCAATGCCCTTTTCAAAATAGTCTCTGTCCCTGCGGCAGCCCCCCCGGCACAGCGGGAACCACCGGCATACCCGGCACTTTTCTTCCACCGGGAGGCTCTGCTCCAGAAAGCCCAATTCCTTTCGCCGGGCGTCCACCGCCTCCAGGGTATCCTCTGTCAGATTGCCGATGCAGTAACCGTCCAGCATATAAAAATCGCAGGGATAGACGCTGCCGTCGGCCTCAATGACATACTGCATGGTGCAGTGCCCCAGCATTCCGCAGGCCTCCGGCAGCTGGCCGTTCAGCATACACAGCAGGTTGTCAAAATACCGGTGGTACTGCTTCCGCCCCGCCATTGCCTCCTGATACCACAGGTCGAAGGCTGTTTTGAGATAGGTTTCGAACAGCTCCGGCGTCAATGACCAGGCGCTGCCGCCCCGCTCCTCTCCCAGGGGGTCCAGGCAGGGGATAAACTGCTGGTAGTGATACCCCTTCTTCCGGAAGAACCCATGGAGCGACCGGTAGGCGCGGACGGTATTTTGGGTAACCACTGTCAGGATGTTGTAGTCCACGCCGAATTGCTCCAGGGTCTCAATGGCATGGGTCACCCGGCCAAAGGTCCCCCGCCCTGCCGCATCCACCCGGTTCCGGTCGTGGACCTCCTTGGTCCCGTCCAGAGATACCCCCACCAGGAAGTGATTCTCCGCAAAAAAGGCTGCCCACTGTGCATCGATCAGCAGCCCATTGGTTTGCAGGGCAAAATGCAGCCGGGCCTGATTTTTGTTTTTCCTTTTTGCTTCCGCCACCGCGTACCGGAAGAAATCCAGCCCGGCCAGGGTGGGTTCCCCGCCCTGGAATGCTATGGTGCACTCCTGGGTCACCGCTGCCAAAGCATGCTCCAGCACTGCGGACAGGGTGTCCCGGGACATCAGGCCATAGCTGGCAGTCTCCCGCTTGCTGGTCTCATCGGCATAAAAGCAATAATGGCAGCGCATATTGCACAGGCCGCTGGCCGGCTTGATCATCAAATGAAGTGAACGCATAAGCTGTCCTCCCGCCCTTTTGGTTCCCCTCATTCTATCAAAACTCCCCCGGTTTTGCAACCGGGGGAATTGGCTCAGCTGTTCTCCGACAGCTCCAGGCTGGCCTTCACAAAGGACAGGAACAGGGGATGGGGCTTGTTGGGGCGGCTCTTGAACTCGGGGTGGAACTGGACGCCCACATAGAAGGGGCTGTCCGGCAGCTCCACGGTCTCCACAATGTAGCCGTCGGGAGAGGTGCCGCTGACGGTGAGGCCCGCATCGGAAAGGGCCTGACGGAAATCGTTGTTGAATTCGTAGCGGTGGCGATGGCGCTCGTAAATATGGTTCACGCCATAAGCCTCAAACATCTTCGTGCCGGGGACGATCTGGCAGGGGTAGGCACCCAGCCGCAGGGTGCCGCCCTTGGCAACGCTGTCGCTCTGGTCCGGCAGGAAATCGATGACCTTGTGGGTGCTCTCCGGGTCGAATTCGCCGGAGTTGGCATCCGCCATCCCCGCCACGCTCCGGGCAAAGGCGATGACGGAGATCTGCATACCCAGGCAGATGCCGAAATAGGGCACGCGGTTTTCCCGGCAGTAGTCCGCCGTGGCGATCATGCCGTCAATGCCCCGGCTGCCAAAGCCGCCGGGCACGATGATGCCTGCGCAGCCGCGGAGGACCTCGGCCACATTCTCCCGGGTGATGGTCTCGGAATCGATCCACCGGACATCCACATTGGCCCCCAGATCGAAGCCCGCATGGCGCAGGGCCTCGGCCACGGACAGATAGGCATCGTGCAGCTGCACATACTTGCCCACCAGGCCAACGGTCACGGTCTTGTCCCGGGTGCCGATTTTGTGGAGCATGGTGTTCCACTCTGTCAGATCGATCTTGGGGGCATCGATATTCAGCTCCCGGCACACAATGCCGGAGAAATTCTGCTTTTCCAGCATAATGGGGGCCTCGTACAGGCTGGGCAGGGTGATGTTCTCAATAACGCAGTCCGGCTTCACATTGCAGAACATGGCGATCTTCCGGAAAATGCTGTCTTCCAGGGGCTCATCACAGCGCAGAACGATGATATCCGGCTTGACGCCCAGGCCCTGGAGCTCCTTGACGGAGTGCTGGGTGGGCTTGCTCTTGTGCTCGTCGGAGCCCCGCAGGAAGGGCACCAAAGTCACGTGGATGAACAGGCTGTTGGTAGGGCCGACCTCCAGGGAGATCTGCCGCACGGCCTCTACAAAGGGCTGGGATTCGATGTCGCCGATGGTGCCGCCGATTTCCGTGATGACCACATCCGCATCGGTCTGCTTGCCCACCCGGTAGACGAATTCCTTGATCTCATTGGTGATGTGGGGAATCACCTGGACGGTGGAGCCCAGATACTCCCCCTGGCGCTCCTTGTTCAGAACATTCCAATAGACCTTGCCGGTGGTCAGGTTGGAATATTTATTGAGGTCTTCGTCAATGAAGCGCTCATAGTGACCAAGGTCCAGGTCCGTCTCCGCGCCGTCCTCGGTGACATAGACCTCGCCATGCTGATAGGGGCTCATGGTGCCCGGGTCTACATTGATATAGGGGTCAAGCTTCTGGGCCGCCACCTTCAGCCCCCGGCTCTTCAGAAGCCGGCCCAAAGAGGCCGCCGTAATGCCCTTGCCCAGCCCGGAGACCACGCCGCCGGTTACGAAAATATACTTGGTTTCTTTCATATATAGATCCTCCTACTGGTCATACGACCTGATAATATTCTCTGCCACTTCCCGGCGGGAGAGGCGGGTATCCATGGCCTGGCGCTCGATATAATAATGGGCCTCGCTTTCCGTCATGCGCAGCTGCTCGATGAGCAGCCATTTGGCCCGGTTGATGGTACGGATATCCGTCATCTTCTCCTGCAGGGCCCTGTTCCGGCGATCCATCTGCAAAAGCTTTCCCCGCAGGGCCGTAATCATGTGCAGGCCCATTTCCAGAGTCTGGCGCGTCAGCGGCTTGGCCAGGGCCATAACGCCCTCGTCCTCCATCTGGTCCCGCACCCCGTCGAAGCTCTCCCCGGGCACCAGCAGCAGCACGCCCACGTTGTCCCGGGCCAGATCCAGAGCCAGCTGGGTGCCGAATTCATCCCGCATGGGGGCATTGAGAATGGCAATGTCCACTGCATAGTCCAATGCCATGCGCTTGGCCTCTCCGGCAGACCCGGCCCGCAAAGGCGGGTCATAGCTGCTGCCGGGAAGCAGTGTTTGCAGGAGCGCAAAGGTCTTGTCATTGGCGCCCGCAACCAGGACCTTATAGATATTCTTTCCCGATGCCATCCCTTTCCGCTCCTTTCTCTTACAATTACTTCCAGAATCCCTCCGGCAGGACGCTGCGGATAAAATCGCTTTCGGAAGCAATGTCCTTTGCCTCCTTCAGGCTGCCGGGAAGGGTCTCCAGGCCTGCCGTGATGCTGCGGTCCGCAGTATAAAGGTTCACATTCATAGGCTCCGGAGGCAGGAGCTTCCGCCGCACGCCGTCCAGCCCCGCATAGATCACCAGGGCATAGGCCAGGTGCGGATTGACCGTGGGGTCCGGGGACCGCAGCTCCATGCGCTTATATTCCCCCTGAGCCGCCGGAATGCGGATGAGCTGGGAGCGGTTTCCGGGGGACCAGGTGACAAAACGGGGAGCCTTCCGCTCTCCCAGGCGACGGTATGAGCTCTCCGTGGGATTCAGGTAAGCCGTCATCTCCCGGATATGGGCCAGAATGCCCGCCATAAAATACTGGCTGACCTGCTCCCCATTGTCCTGCCGGACGGAGATATTGATATGCAGGCCGTTGCCCGCCTGCTCCGGAATGGGCTTTGGGGTAAAGTCCGCATACAGCCCATTGCTCACTGCCACCGCCTTGACAACGGAGGTAAACAGCAGGGCATTGTCCGCCGCCGTAATGGCATCGGAATAGCGGAAATCGATTTCATTCTGCCCGGGGCCCTCCTCGTGGTGGGAGCTCTCCGGGGAAATGCCCATGCTCTCCAGCATCAGGCAGATCTCCCGGCGGACGTTCTCCCCCTTGTCCTCCGGGGCTACGTCCATATAGCCCGCGTGGTCAAAGGGCTGGGTGGTGGGGTTTCCGTCGGCATCGGTTTTAAAAAGGTAGAACTCAAATTCCGCGCCGATCTGCACGGTGATCCCCTCGCTTTTTGCCTCCCGCGCCGCATTCGCCAGCAGCGCCCGGCAGTCCATGGGGTAGGGCCGCCCATCGGGATAGCGGATATTGCAAAGCATCCGCACCACCTTGCCCCGGCTGGGCCGCCAGGGAAGATCCGTCAGGGTTTCGGGGATGGGAAACAGGAACAGGTCCGACTCCTCCACCCCGCTGAAGCCCCCCACGGCGGAGCCATCAAAGGAAATGCCCTGGGAGAACGCGCGTTTGAGCTCCTGGGGCATGATGGCGATATTTTTTTGTTTTCCCGCAGCGTCGCAGAAGACCAGGCGAATGAACTTCACATCCTCCTGCTCCACATAGGAAAACACGTCTTCTTGTGTATACAGCATGGCAGTCCCTTTCCGTCAAAAAATGGAAAAAAGGACGCTCACCGGACGAGGGCGTGTGCCCAGGTTCAGCAAACATCCTTGTCTACTCGGGGTCATTATACTCTCGCCGAGGGCCCCTGTCAATGTTTTTTCCGGCGAAAACGTCACAATGGCACACCTCACCCCTGCCGCATGTCAAAAATGCCGGAAGCATCGGCAGCCGGGGCGGCAACAATTGGGCGAACCGCCAAAATGCAATTTAGCGATTGACAAATTGCAATTTTTGGCGTATGATGCCTCCATACAGACAGGGGAGCCGGTTCTTCCGGTACTCCAAAAAGAAGCGACAAGGGTGTCGCTATGGCGAAAGCCATAGTGCCCCCGGCCGCTTCTTTTTTATTTACAGAAAAGGGGAAATCAGTATGGTAACGGAAATCTTTTCTTCCATGGTTTTTGACGATGCCACTATGGAGGCGCGTCTGCCCAAGGATACCTATAAGGCCCTGCAAAAGACCATCAAGCTGGGCAAGCACCTGGACCCCAATGTGGCAACGGTGGTCGCCAACGCCATGAAGGACTGGGCCATTGAAAAGGGCGCCACACACTTCACCCACTGGTTCCAGCCCATGACCGGCGTCACCGCCGAGAAGCACGACTCCTTTATCTCCCCCAAGGATGGCGGCAAGGTCATCATGGAGTTCTCCGGCAAGGAGCTCATCCAGGGTGAGCCGGATGCATCCAGCTTCCCCTCCGGCGGCCTGCGGGCCACCTTTGAGGCCCGGGGCTACACCGCCTGGGATGCCACTTCCTATGCTTTCATCAAGGACGGCGTTCTGTGCATCCCCACGGTGTTCTGCTCCTACGGCGGCGAGGCCCTGGACCAGAAAACCGCCCTGCTGCGCTCCATGGAGGCCATCAACCGGCAGGCCATGCGCGTTCTGAAGCTCTTCGGCAATGAGGATGTGACCTCCGTAAAGACCACCGTAGGCCCCGAGCAGGAATACTTCCTCATCGACAAATCCGCCTTCGACAAGCGCAAAGACCTGATCTTCACCGGCCGGACTCTATACGGCGCCAAGGCTCCCAAGGGGCAGGAGCTGGATGACCACTACTTCGGTGCCATCAAGCCCAGAGTGGCTGCCTTTATGAAGGAGTTGAATGACGAGCTGTGGAAGCTGGGCGTTCTGGCCAAGACCGAGCACAACGAGGTTGCCCCCGCCCAGCACGAAATGGCCCCCATCTTCACCACCACCAACATCGCCGCCGACCACAACCAGCTGACCATGGAGATGATGCGCAAGGTGGCCCAGCGCCACGGTCTGGTGTGCCTGCTCCACGAGAAGCCCTTTGACGGCGTCAACGGCAGCGGCAAGCACAACAACTGGTCCATCTCCACGGATACCGGCGTGAACCTCCTGGAGCCCGGCGAAACTCCCTACGAAAACGCCCAATTTCTGCTGTTCCTGTGCGCAGTCATCAAGGCGGTAGACGAATACCAGGACCTGCTGCGCATCTCCGTTGCCTCTGCGGGCAACGACCACCGTCTGGGCGCCAACGAGGCCCCTCCCGCCATCGTGTCCATGTTCCTGGGCTCAGACCTGAGCGAGATCCTGGAGGCCATTGAAAAGGACGTGCCCTACGACGGTAAAGAGAAGCAGGTCATGCGCATTGGCGTGCACACCCTGCCCAAGTTCCAGCGGGATGCCACGGACCGGAACCGGACCAGCCCCTTCGCCTTCACCGGCAACAAGTTTGAATTCCGGATGCTGGGCTCCGCCGAGTCCATCTCCTGCACCAACACCGTGCTGAACACCACCGTGGCCGAGGAGCTGCGGCAGTTCGCCGACGCTCTGGAGGGGGCTGAGGACTTTGAGACCGCCCTGCACGACCTGATCCGCAAGACGATCCAGGACCACAAGCGCATCATCTTCAACGGCGACGGCTATGACGCCTCCTGGGTGACGGAAGCCGAGAAGCGTGGCCTGCTGAATCTCCGCGCCACCCCCGATGCTCTGGCCCATATGCTGGACAGCAAGAATATGGAACTGTTCAGAATCCACAACGTCTACAGCGAGACCGAGCTCACCGCCCGCCACGAGGTCAAGCTGGAAAACTACTGCAAGGTGATCAACATTGAGGCGCTGACCATGCTGGACATGGCGCGCAAGGACATCCTGCCTGCCATGAGCAGCTATTCGGCAGAGTTGGCAAGCGATGCGGCAGCTAAGACTGCGTTGCTCGGCGATGCAGACTGCTCCTATGAAAAGGAGAGCGTCAAGAGCCTGTGCGCGCTGATCGGCGCCACGCACCGCGGCGTGAAAAAGCTGGAGGACGATCTGCTTGCGGCAAAGTCGGTGACCGCACCTGAGGCGCTTGCCGATGTATACAAGAGCACGATCCTCGACGATATGCGTGCCCTGCGCATCTCGGTGGATGAGATGGAGACGCTCGCCTCCTCCAAGGCATGGCCCTATCCCTGCTACGGCGATCTGCTGTTCGGCGTGAGATGACCGGGCACAGATATCCGCAGACAATTATATTTACAGAAAGAAGATGACGACATGAGCATGGAAGCGATTGCAGCTCTTATGGACGAAAAACTGTTTGCCGTGTGGTTTTTGATTGGCGCGGCACTGGTATTCTGGATGCAGGCGGGCTTCGCCATGGTGGAGACCGGCTTCACCCGCGCGAAGAACGCCGGCAACATTCTGATGAAGAATCTGATGGACTTTTGCATCGGTACGGTCGTGTTCATTCTGATCGGCTTTGGGCTCTTCCTCGGCGAAGACCTGGTCGGTCTGATC
>ERZ773224.780-NODE-780-length-43584-cov-19.098877_pt1 | contig 43584 bp, 39 predicted proteins | sample MGYA00580526_ERZ773224 | MGnify/ENA primary metagenome ERZ773224 (study PRJEB29015, sample SAMEA2737743) | human gut metagenome | biome: human gut; feature: human-associated habitat; material: faeces | place: China | collected 2012 ... | reverse complement strand
GGCCTTTGGAGTCGGAGTCCAACGCTCTATCCAACTGAGCTACGGGCACATATTTGATTGTTCTCTACGGGAATAGTAGTCAAATAGTAGTCAACGACTACACTTTCTTTCTCTGCGCTTCCCACAAACGCAGTCGCCGCAAGGGTTTGCACCACATCTCAAGAGGACACGCCTTACATGTCGGAGTCTAACGCTCTATCCAACTGAGCTACGGGCGCATATTCATTTTTACAACATATTGATTATAGCAATCTTTCCTGCTTTTGTAAAGAAATTTTTTTAAAAAACATTGTTAAAAAAGTTGACAAGTGCATCTTCCTGCGTTACAATATTATCAATCAAATGCAAAAGTAAAGGAACGATCCGTCTTATGAGAAAGCAAAAGGTATCTGACGCCGTTATCCACCGTCTTCCCCGCTACTATCGTTATCTGGACGATTTGTATAACAAGGGAATCGTACGCATTTCCTCCAACTCCCTGGGCAGCAAAATGGACATCACCGCCTCCCAGATCCGCCAGGATCTGAGCTGCTTCGGCGAATTCGGCCAGCAAGGGTATGGCTACAATGTTGCCGAGCTCCGCTCGGAGATTGGCCATATCCTGGGCATTGACAAGGGCCACCGCCTCATTATCATCGGTGTGGGCCACTTGGGTCACGCCCTGCTGCAAAACTTTGACTTTGAAAAGGTTGGCTTCCACGTGGATACAGCCTTTGATATTTCCCCTGACCTTGTGGGTACCCGGATTCATGATGTCACCATCCGCTCCATGGACGAGCTGGAGCCGTACGTGGCGGAGAATCAGCCCAACGTGGCGGTGCTCACCGTGCCCCAGCATGTGGCCCAGCCCATGGCCAGCCGTCTGATCGATTTGGGCATCAAGGGCTTCTGGAACTTCACCAATGTGGAGCTGAGCACTGATGTGCCGGACGTATTCTTTGAGGATGTTCACTTTGTGGACACCCTGCTTACCCTCAGCTATCGCATCACCCGTCCCTGACGCACCTTTCCCCGGCTGCGGCATACTATGAAATGAGACCGGCAACACGGTCACAAATTTCGTAGGGAGGTCACAATATGTGCAATCAGGGGAATAGTTGTTGGATCATCATCTGCGTCATCATCCTGTTCCTGTTCTGTGGCAATGGCTGCGGCTGTGGCTGCAACAACAATCAGAGCAGCTGTGGCTGCGGCTGCTGATCGGCAGTAAGCTTCATCCCCCCATCCATATCGGATGGGGGGATTTTATACCGGTGAAAAGCTCCGACTGCCCGCGGGCGGCAAGCTCTGCGAGGCGTTACTGTGTTAGGCTTCCCTATCTGAAGCAGATAAGGGAATTCTTTCTTTTAACCAAGCACAAATTATGCTATACTCTTAGCGAACGAAATCGGAGGTGCCGCCCATGGACATGCACACACTTGAAGCCTATTACAGCCACCATACCCCCACCCTGCAGGATGCATCCAGTGAGTACGCCGTACTCATTCCTCTGCTGCAAAAGGCGGACGGGCTCCATCTGCTCTACGAGATCCGCGCCTCCTCCTTGCATCACCACCGCAATGAGGTATGCTTTCCCGGCGGCCGCATGGAGCCGGGCGAAACGCCGAGTGTCTGCGCCCTCCGGGAAACCTGGGAGGAGCTGGGCATCCCGCCTCAGCGGGTGCAGGTTTTCGGAGAGGCGGATTTTCTGCACCTGCGCTCGGAGGGCCTCATGCGGCCGGTGGTGGGCCTGCTTCCACCGCTTTCCATGGCGGATCTGACTCTGAATCCCCTGGAGGTCAGCCGCGTGTTCACGGTGCCTGTGGGCTGGCTCATTGCCCATCCGCCTGAGCTTTTCCGCTACACGCTTATCCCCGAGGTGGGCAGCGATTTCCCCTATGACGCGGTATGCACCCCGGCGGATTACGTTTGGACGCCGGGAGCTATGGAGGTGCCGGTCTATCGGGGCCTTCCTCACCCCCTGTGGGGCCTGACCGCCCGTATCACCATGCATTTTATTCAGGTCTTTCAGCGCCTATAACAGCTTCTTCCTTTGCAGCGCCCTTGCCTTTCCCACACCGGACATAGTTGATGCAGATGAACACGATGGCCACAATGCCGATGTAGCCAAACACCGGGAATACCGTACCCACCAGATTGCCGAAGCCTGCCAAGCTTGCGGCCCACACCACCAGCATCAGCACCGCCATGGTAATTCTTCGGTGAGCGTCCAGCGCCTTCACATGGCGGTTAACATACTCCATGAAGGCCACCAATGAAGCGAGGCCGTTGCTGAACATCCCCAGCAGCAGCAAGAATCCGTACGCTATGCCCAGGGTCGGATTCAGCCGAGAGGTCAGGGCCACCATGGGCATCTGCTCAGCCGCTGCCTCCGGATATCCTGTCAAGGATGTGAGCACGCTCCCGGCCACCAGCACCAGCAGCAACCCCCCCAGGGCAATGCCCACGCGAATGGTCCTTTTTCTCCGCAAGTACTTCCCCAGGGGCACCATAATGCCCACGGAACCCAGCAGATTATAGGCCACATACGTCAGCGCCGCAACGAACCAATTGGGCATCAGCGGATTGCTGTGGACCTGCTCCGGCAGGGTCAGGATCCCGTCCGTGCCAAACTCGACCCAGCTCATCACGGCAAAAAACATTGTGGCAATCACAATGATGGGCACCAAGGCGGAGAATACCTTCATCATACCGGAAATTCCCAGCAGAGCCACAACGCCCATCAGAAATACGAATACCGCCGATGTGATCTGAGCCGGCACAGCCAAAAGCTGCTCCACAGTGGCGCCCACGCCGGCAGTCATGATGACGACCACGCACAGCAGGAAAATATTTAGAATAAGTCCCGCCGCCATGCGCAGGAAGGGGACATCCCACGGCACCATGATCTCCTCAGCCTTCTCAATGCCTGATTTCTGCAGCAGGCGCATCATAATGACACCAAAGGCCGCCAGAAGCACACAGGCAAGGAGCAGCCCAATGTATCCCTTTACACCGAACTCCCCGAAAAATTGCCACAGCTCCTGGCCAGATACAAACCCTGCACCCAAGAAACATCCCGCAAAGGCAAATGCCAGCGGGATGATTTTTATTTCTTTCATGTTTACGCTCCCTTTAACAAATTCAGCAAGTATTTTATACTATAACAAAGCTGCCTCCTTTCGTCAAGCCATCTTCTGGCCGCACTTTCTTGGCATATTTTTTACCAAATCATTCGGTAAATCTCATTGACGCCGGATGGGATATACTATATAATTGTGGAAGATAAGCTTGCACCATTTTCTAAATACATAGTAGGAGGCTATTTATGATCCATACTATCCAAGGCATTGTGGAGGCCGCCAAGGGCGGCCAAGGCGGCATCATCGCTGTGGCGGCGGCTCACGATGAGCCCGTTATCGAAGCAGTAGTGGCCGCTAAAAAAGAGGGCATCGCCACCCCCATCCTGGTAGGCCATGCGGACGAAATCCGGGCTATGTTGTCCGGTCTGGGCGAGGAGCCTGCCGATTATGAGATTATTGCCGGCGATACAGACACGGATTGCGCCGCCAAGGCGGTGGCCCTGTGCGCCGAAGGCAAAGCGAATTTCCTCATGAAGGGCATTCTGGGTACGGCAGACCTGATGCGTGCGGTGTTCAACAAGGAGCACGGCCTGCGCACCTCCCACCTGACCACCCACTGTATGTTCTATGAGATCCCCGCCCTGGGCAAGATGGTCATTCTCACCGACGGCGGCGTGAACACCTTTCCCGACCTGGAGAAAAAGGCGGAAATCCTGGAAAATGCCGCCGCCGTGCTCCAGGCCCTGGGCTATGAACATATCAATGCCGCCTGCATCTGCGGCGCAGAGCAGGTGAACCCCAAGGTGCAATCCACCGCGGATGCCGACGCTCTGAGCAAGATGACCGACCGCTGGGCCCAATACAATATGGATGTCTGCGGCCCTGTGGCTTTGGATCTGGCTGTGAGCAAGGAAGCCTGCCAGCACAAGCACTTTTCAGCCCCCGGTGCAGGCGATGCCGACATCCTGCTGGTACCCAACTATGAGGTAGGCAATGGCATTGGCAAGGCCGCCTCTCTCTTTGGCGGCGCCAAAAACGCAGGCATCATCTTGGGTGCCAAGGTCCCTATTGTCCTGGTCTCCCGAAGTGACAGCGCCGAGTCCAAGCTGGCCTCCATCGCCGCCGGCAGTGTGCTGGCCCACCGGATGCACCTGGCTTAATTCCGAAAAAGGAGGATCATCATGGTCAATCAAACCTTTTATGACTTGGGCACCGCCCCTTCTGTAATCCGCCGGCTGTTCGCCTATGGCCTGGAGCAGGCCAAGATCGTGGGCAGAGAAAATGTTTTTGACTACTCCCTTGGAAACCCCAGCATCCCCGCCCCCAAGAAGGTCAATGAATCCATCCACAAGCTCGTGGATGAGACCGACTCCATCCAGCTCCACGGCTACTCCATGGCTCCCGGCTTTGAGGAGCCCCGGGCAGCTATTGCCGCTGATCTCTCCCGCCGCTTTGGTCTGGATATCCGCAGCAGCGAGCTGTTTTTAACCTGCGGCGCGGCCCCGGCCCTTATCTCCGTTATCAAGGCCCTGGTGGTGGACGGTGACAGCGAGATCATGGTCATTGCCCCATTCTTCCCGGAATACGCCCCCTTCATCACCGCCAACGGCGGCAAGATGGTGGTGGTTCCCGCCGACACCAACGCCTTCCAGGTGCAGCTGGACGAGGTGGAGCAGCGCATCACCCCTCACACCCAGGCCATCATTGTCAATTCCCCCAACAATCCCTCCGGTGTGGTGTACACCGAGGAGACACTCCGGGATCTGGCATCCCTCTTAGAGCGCAAGAGTGTCCAGTACGGCCACCCCATCTATATCATCGCCGACGAGCCCTACCGGGAGCTGGTGTACGGCGGCGTAAAGGTGCCCTTCATTCCCTGCCTGTATAAAAATACCATCGTGTGCTACTCCTATTCTAAGTCCCTGTCCCTGCCCGGCGAGCGCATCGGCTATGTGTATGTTCCCTCCTTTGCCGAGGACAGCACTGCCGTTTACGCCACCGTTTCCGGCGCGGCACGGGCCATGGGCCATGTGTGCCCGCCCACGCTGATTCAAAAGGTGGTGGGTTTGTGCGCCCAGGAGCAGCCCGACCTGCAGGCCTACGATGAAAACCGCACCCTGCTATATGATAGTCTCCGGGCCATGGGCTACGAGTGCGCTAAGCCCGACGGCGCTTTCTACCTTTTCGTGAAAGCCCCCGGCGGCGACGCAGGTGCCTTCTCCGAAAAAGCCAAGCGAGAGCATAATCTGCTGGTGGTCCCCGCCGACGGCTTCGGCTGCCCCGGCTATTTCCGCCTGAGCTACTGCGTGTCAAACGAAATGATCCGCCGCTCTCTGCCGGCCTTCAAGGCCATGATGGAAGCATATCAATAAAAGCTCCATATATAACTAAAGAATGGGGACCTGCTCAGTGAGCGGGTCTCCATTCTTTAGCTGTGTATCGCAAGCCCTGATAGGCCGGGCATTTTTATATTCCTCTCCGCAGCCCGGGAACGCAGCTGCCATAGATGACATGCCGGATAATCTTATCCAGACCATCCCGTGCCGCTGCAAGGCATCAGCGGAGGGTGTCAGCTTGCGGAAGCTCGCCGCCATATACTCAGCGGGCCCGGCAGCAAGATAGCCATGATAAAGCCGCGCCAGCTTTGGATCCCGGTGCCGCTCCAGGGTCAGCATTTTTCGGGAAACCGCTTATCTGAGAGACAGCCGCGGAGCCTTTCAGCAAAAAAGGATGCCCGCTTTTTTGCGGGCATCCTTTTGACTGCATACATGTTATCTCTGTCCCTTGTCGTAGGGGATACCTTCCGCCTTGGGTGCGCGGGACTTCTTGGATGTGAAGGCCAGCACCACCAGAGAGATGATGTAGGGCATCATATTATATACGGGGCTGGGGATGTTCATGGCCTTCAAGAACTCAAACCCGGCATATACGTTGGACAGCGCCCGGAACATACCAAACAGCAGCGCCGCCAGGGCAATGCGGGTGGGCTTCCACTGGCCGAAGATCATGACGGCCAGGGACAGGAAGCCGAAGCCTGCCACGCCATACTCAAACCGCCACTCAGAAACGCCGGCGGTGATGAATACGATACCGCCCAGGCCACCCAGTACACCGGAAATGAGCACGCCGGCCCAGCGCATCTTATATACGTTGATGCCCACGGAGTTGGCCGCCTGGGGATGCTCGCCGCAGGCCATGAGCCGCAGGCCGAAGCGGGTCTTGTACAGCAGCACATAGGCCGCGATCAGCAGCAGCAGTGTCACCAGCATGAACCAGCTGAACTCGAAGGAACCAATGTTCACCAAAAAAGCTTTTTTTGCGCCGGCATACTGGATGGTGGAGGACACATCATCGGGGTTGGCCGCCGTGTTGATGGCCTTTACGATAACCGTTGCCCCTGCGATGCCCAGCATATTCAGCGCCGTACCTACAATGGTCTGGTCTGCCTTGAAGTTGATGCAGGCCACGGCCAGGAGGCTGGAATAAATCATACCCATCAGTGCCGCCGCCAGCAGAACCACCAGCAGCATCGCAAAGTGGGACGAGCCGCCGGGCATATACCGCATGGCCAGGGCACCGCCCAGGGCGCCCATGATCATAACACCCTCCAGGCCCAGGTTGATAACGCCCGAATGCTCTGAGAAGCAGCCGCCCAGGGCCACCAGAATCAGCACGGAGGCAAAGGTCAATGTATATTGCAGCAGCAGTACCATTACTGATCGCCTCCTTTCTCCGTATTCGCATCAGCAGGCGGGGTCTCGCTCTGCTCTCTTTTCTTCAGCGCAGCCTTCTCTTCCCGTTTGGAAATGGCGGAGTTCATGGCGTACTTCATAAACAGCACGAAGCCGCACAGGTAGATGATGAGGGCGGAGATCAGGTCGGAAATCTGTGCGCAGTACATAGTCTTATCCACATAGGCGCCACCGGCGGTGATATGCTGGATGAAGAAGGATGCCAAGATAGTGCCAAAGGGATTCAGGCCGCCCAGGAATGCCGCAGCGATGCCGTTAAAGCCCATGCCGGGCACCGAGGAGGTGGAGCACTGCCACTGCTCATACCCGGTGAGGTACAGCATGGCCGCGCCCATACCGGCCAGGGCGCCGGAAATGACCAAGGTCAGGATGATATTGCGTTTTTCCGCCATACCGCAGTACTTGGCAGCATTCTTATTGTTGCCGGTGGCCCGCAGCTCATAACCGAAACGGGTCTTTTCCAGCACGACCCACACAAGCACCGCCGCCAGGATGGACAGCGGCAGGGCCAGGCCCACATACTGGTTGTCGTTAAGCAGGCTGCCCAGGCCCAAGGTGGGCAGGACCGCCGAGGGATTCTTATGGGCCAGCACAAAGGTGTAGGGGCTGGTTTCCTCCTTCACATTGGTCAGCAGCATGTTGGTCAGATACAGCACGATCCAGTTGAGCATGATGCCGGAAATGACCTCATTGACGTTGCAGTAGGACTTCAGCAGGCCGGAAACAGCACCCAGAACCATGCCGCCCAGCATCGCCAGCAGCATGCAGGGCAGCCAGCCCCAGCCCCAGGCCAGAGCGGCGTACAGGCTCAGAGCCACGCCCGCGCAGTACTGACCCGCCGCGCCGATATTAAACAGTCCCACCTTGTAGGAAAAAAGGATGGACAACGCACACAGCAGAAGCGGTGCGGTCTTAACCAGGGTGTTGCCCAGGTATTTGGCCTGGGTCGCAGACTTGCTGTAGTTGAGGAAGTTCTTCATGACGGCGGCGATGGCCTCGCCGGCGCCGTTGGGATTGATGAACAGCAGAACGATGTAGCCGATAAGCAGGCCCAGCACCACGCAGGCCAGAGAGGCCAACAGCGACTGCACGCCGTTATTTTTAAAGAGATTCTTTTTCATTCCCTCACCTCATCTCTCTTGGCGCCGGCCATATACAGACCCAGCTCCTCCTGGGTGGTGGTCTTGGGATCCAGTTCACCCACGATCTCGCCCTCATACATGACCAAGATGCGGTCCGGCACATCCATTACCTCGTCCAGCTCCAGGGACACCAGCAGCACCGCCTTGCCGGCGTCGCGCTGGGCCACCAATTCCTTATGCACGTTTTCAATGGCACCCACGTCCAGGCCTCGTGTGGGCTGCACCGCCACCAGCAGCTCAGGATCCTTGTCGATCTCCCGGGCCACAATGGCCTTCTGCTGGTTGCCGCCGGACATGCTGCGGGCCATTGTCACAGGGCCCTGGCCGCTGCGGATGTCATACTCGTCAATGAGCCTTTCGGCATACTTCCGGATATTGTCCCGGCGCAGGAAGCCCGCCTTGCTGGTGAACTCCGGCTCAAAATACCGCTCCAGCACCAGGTTATCCTCCAAAGAATAGTCCAGCACCAATCCGTGCTTATGCCGATCCTCGGGAATGTGGGACATGCCCAGGATATTCCGCTTACGGATGGGCATATGGGTGATGTCCTGGCCGCAAAGGGTAATTTTGCCGGAAACCACCGGCTCCAGGCCCGTGAGACCGTACACCAGCTCCGTTTGGCCATTGCCATCGATACCGGCGATGCACACGATCTCGCCCTTGCGCACCTGAAAGCTCACATCCCGCACGGCGTTCTTTTTATGCAGCTTGCTGGCCACAGTCAGATGCTCCACGTCCAGCACCATGTCGCCGGGATTTGCAGGACCCTTCACCACATGGAAATTCACATCATGGCCCACCATCATGGCGCTGAGCTGCTCCACACTGGTGTCCTTGGTCTCCACAGTGCCGATGTACTTACCCTTACGCAGCACAGTACAGCGGTCGGACACGGCCATGATCTCGTTGAGCTTGTGGGAAATGAACAGGATGGACTTCCCCTCTGCGGCCAAATTCCGCATGATCTCCATGAGCTCATCGATCTCCTGGGGGGTCAGCACGGCAGTAGGCTCGTCGAAAATGAGGATCTCGTTCTCCCGATACAGCATCTTCAGAATTTCGGTACGCTGCTGCATACCCACGGTGATGTCCTCGATGAGTGCATCGGGGTCAATCTTCAGCCCATACCGCTCACTGAGCTCCATAACCTTGGTACGGGCCTCTTTTTTCTGCAAAAAGCCCATCTTTGTGGGCTCCACACCCATGATGATGTTATCCAGCACAGTAAAGCACTCCACCAGCTTAAAGTGCTGGTGTACCATACCGATACCCAGGGCATTGGCATCATTGGGGTCTTTAATGGACACCTCCACGCCGTCCTTTTTGATGATGCCCTCCTCTGCCTGGTACAGGCCGAACAGAACGCTCATCAGCGTAGATTTGCCCGCGCCGTTTTCGCCCAGCAGAGCATGGATCTCACCCTTCTTCAGCTGAAGCGTGATGTCGTCATTGGCGATGATACCGGGAAACCGTTTTGTAATGTGCAGCATTTCAATTGCATACGGTCTGTCCAATTTTTCGCCCTCCCTTCCGTTTTTATGGCCCGCCGCTATTTGCAGGATACGGGGACGGAAACCACAATAGATAGTATTAGTATACTATACTTTCCGCCATAATGTAAAGATAGATTATTGAAAATTACTATCTTTCTGCATTGGCTTCCTTTTTTGTGCCCATTTCTGAAAAAATCGCTCTCCTCCGGCTAAAAAGAAAGACTGCCGACTCCCGGATGATGGAAAAACAGCCAAACCGAAAAAATGAAAGCCTTACGTTTTCGGGGGGAGGTAGCGCGCACCTCCAACGCAGCAGGGGCACCTCTCCGTCGCCGTTCAGCTGGGGATGCACGGCCGGAATGTGGCTGTCGCTTGCCGCCTTTCGGAAAGGGACTTGCTGCCAAGTCCCCTTTCCGGAAAACAGGCGGTAGCGGAGTAAGTCCGGGTGTAGGTGGCGGTTGCATTCTCACTGGTGAGTGTCTCTACCTATCCACATAATAGGATCCCACCGCTCCTGCTGCATCATGTCACCATTATAGCCGGAAGCAAAATAGTCGTCAAGAAAGAAAGAACAGTTCCTTCGGTTTGCAGCCTTTCGGTTTGCAGCCTGATATTCCGAGTTGATTTTGCGGGTTCTGCGGAATAATTCCCGCTGCAGATAATCTCGGTTTTCTACAAAGGGTTTCTTCCATGCATAGAAATGCTCAGCGCCGGCGCATGGATCTCCTGACCCGTGTATTAATAATCGGCTGCCCTGCATGTGCCGGCGATATTATTGCGCTATATACAAAAAGACCGATAGGCGGTTTTATCCCATCGGTCTTAGTGCGGCAATGGCCAAACGGCGATTTAAATTGAATATGACTCCTTTCCGCTTGTGTTCGCCGTTTGTTGCTGAAAAGCTCCTGATCAGGGAGCTTACAGCTTTTTTATCCGTCACATTTGCGCAGAATGTGGTCCTATTTTCGCGGTCAATGAAAATATGGACAAGCACCGGAAACCCGCCTGAAAGCAAGCTTTTCCTGTGTTGTCCCAATTATAACACACTCACATGCCCTGGACGATGCCGCCGGTGGTCTGCAGCAGCTCCGGATCGGTAATGCGCAAGAGCAGATTGCGGGTGGTATCCTCATCGTGATAGACCTTGACGATCTGCACCTCGTACTCCCGAATCTCTTCTCCGCTGATGGTAGCGCGGATCACAGCCCGGCCGGGGGTCACCTCCTCCGCTGCGGCTATAGGCACAGCCTGGCTCTGAACAGGAAAGCTGCTGTCGGACACGGTGCCGAATATGCCGCCGTCACTATTCACTGTCACCGTGCCAACATCCCGCTGCACAGAAAAATCGCCCTTGAGCTCGCCGGGCTCGCCCTTCTCTCCCTTTTTCACCGCTTTTACGGTGGTCTCCATAATGGAGCCGGAGCCAAGACTCATGAGCTGAGCGGTGTCTATATCGGTGATGCCATGGCCCAGAGCGCCAAAGCTGCCGCTCTCAGGGTCATAATAGGTCATGGTGCCGATGCCGGCCATGCTGTCGCGAATCCACGCGCCCAGACGCACACTGCCGTCATCGCCGCAGGCGGGCGTGATCTCCACGGTTTTATTCTCCCGCCCCCGCTGAAGCTCTATCTGTGCCGACTGCGTACCGTTTTGCCGCAGAAGCTCCTGCAGATGCTCCGTGGATGCGATTTTTTTGCCGTTGAAGGTCAGGAGCAGATCGCCCTCCCGGATACCGCATTTTTGGGCAGGGCTTTTCCCGCCCACGCCCTCCAGGGCGGACACATCCACCACCAGCACGCCGTTGGCAAAGAGCTTGATGCCCACCGCCTGGCCCAAGGGGATCACGGTTTTCTCCTGGGCGTATGCGCACTGCACACAGGCTGTAAGCGCCAGCACAGCCGCCGCGCACAGTGCTGCCATACGCCGCCAAAGGGACTTGCTTTTGGTTTCATACATGCAGCCACCCCTCGCTTTTTCATTTTTCTTGTCGCCGACGACATGCTTTACTTTGTGCCGAGTAAACAAAAAAATAAGCGGCAATTATAGGAGAATGTGACGCATTTTTCTGTGATCCCGTATGATAACTATCATGTAAAATAGTCGTATAAATTTGGATATTTTTCAAAAAATTGAACCGTCCTCCCCCCTCTGGCCCCACAGGGTTATTGCTTTTCGGAGAAGGACACAGTATAATATATTGCATCTATTCACCCAATGGGAAAGAGGTTTCACGCCATGAGAATTACCGTAAAAGTAGGTACATCCACCCTGACCCACGCCACGGGTCGGCTGAACATCCAGCGCATTGAGAAGCTGTGCAAGGTGCTCAGCGATCTGAAAAATGCAGGCCATGAGATCATTCTCGTCTCCTCCGGCGCCATTGGCATGGGCGTTGGCAAGCTGAACCTGCCTGGTCGGCCGGCAGATATGCCCGGCAAGCAGGCTGCCGCTGCCGTAGGCCAGTGTGAGCTGATCTACACCTACGACAAGCTCTTCGGCGAGTATAACCACACCGTGGCACAGCTCCTGCTTACCGGCGAGGACATCAAAAACGGCCAGCGCAGCCAAAACGTGCGCAATACTCTCACCCGCTTGCTGGAGCTGGGCGCCCTGCCGGTCATCAACGAAAATGACGCCGTAGCCACGGACGAAATCGGCGTAGAGAACACCATCGGCGAAAATGACACTCTCTCGGCTATAGTGGCCGCCGCCATCGGCGCGGACCTGCTGGTGCTGCTGTCGGACATTGACGGCCTTTATGATAGCGACCCTCACCAAAACCCAGACGCCCGCATCATCCCCACTGTGAAAAATGTGGACGATCACATTTACGCCCTGGCTGGCGGCACCGGCTCCGCCCTGGGCTCAGGCGGCATGGTTACTAAGCTCAATGCCGCTGTCATCGCCACCGAGGCGGGCTGCGAAATGGTCATTTCTAACGGCAACAAGCCTGAATTGCTCTACGACATTGCTCAGGGAAAGCCCGTGGGCACAAGATTTTTGAGAAAGGAAGCCTAACGCCATGACAACCATGGAAATCATCCGCCGCACCCGCACCGCCAGAACCGATCTGCACACCCTAACGGCAGAGGAAAAAAACCGCCTGCTCCTGTCCATGGCAGAGAGTCTCCGCCGGCACACAATGGATATCCTTCGCACCAACGCCCTGGATGTGGAGGCCGCTCGGGGCAAAATTTCCGATGTGATGCTGGACCGTCTGCGGCTGGATGAGGGCCGCATCGCCGCCATGGCCGACGGTATATGCGCCGTGGCCCAGCTGCCCGACCACACGGGCCGCATCCTGTCCGAAACGAAGCATCCCAACGGCATGATCATCTATAAAAAACAGGTACCCCTGGGCCTGGTGGCCATCATCTATGAAAGCCGTCCCAATGTTACCTCCGATGCGGCGGCTTTGGCCATTAAGAGCGGCAATGTCTGCGTTCTGCGCAGCGGCCGCGAGGCCATCGGCAGTGCCCGGGCTATCACCGCTGCCCTCAAGGAGGGTATCTCCGCTGTAGGCGGTAACCCGGATATTCTCAATATTTTGGAGGACACCAGCCACGACAGCGCCCGTCAGTTGATGCAGGCCAAGGGCCTGGTGGACCTGCTCATTCCCCGGGGCGGTGCGGGCCTTATCCGTGCCTGTGTGGAAAATGCCACCGTCCCCTGCATCGAGACCGGCACCGGCATCTGCCATGTCTATGTGGATGAATTTGCCGACCTGGAAAAAGCTGTAAAAATTATCATCAACGCCAAAACCAGTCGTCCCTCCGTCTGTAACGCCGAGGAGGTCTGCCTGGTCCATAGGGCTGTGGCAGAAAGATTCCTGCCTATGCTGAAAAAAGCCCTGGTGGACGACCGCCAGGCGGCGGGCCAAATCCCCGTGGAGCTGCGCCTTGACCCGGCGGCAGCCCGGATCATCCCCGGCACACCCGCCACTGACCGGGATTTTGACACGGAATTCTTGGACTATATCTTGGCCGTGGCTGTGGTGGACAGCGTAGACGCCGCCATCGCCCACATTTTGCAGCACTCCACCGGCCACAGCGAGGCCATCGTCACGGAAAATGCCGAAAACGCCCGGCGCTTTGAGGACGAAACGGACAGCGCCGCCGTTTATGTCAACGTCTCCACCCGCTTCACCGACGGCGGCGAATTCGGCCTGGGCTGCGAAATGGGTATCTCCACTCAAAAGCTCCACGCCCGGGGACCCATGGGCCTGGATGAGCTGAGTACCTATAAATATATCATCTGCGGCAACGGCCAGATCCGCTGACACTCCCTCGCCGCTCTCTCATACATAAAACGACCGCCCCCGTCAGTTTCGGGGGCGGTCGTTTTATGTATGGGTTTATTATTTGTTCAGGAACTCATCGATGGACTTGGCGCCCAGCTTGCCGGCACCCATGGCCAGGATGACGGTGGCGGCACCGGTAACGGCATCGCCGCCGGCGTAGACGCCCTCACGGGAGGTGAGGCCATCCTCATTGACAATGATGCAGCCCTTCTTATTGACCTCCAGGCCCTTGGTAGTGGCCTTGATAAGGGGGTTGGGGGTGGTGCCCAGGGACATGATGACGGCATCCACAGGAAGGTCGAACTCGCTGCCCTTCTTCTCCACAGGGCGGCGGCGGCCGGAGGCATCCGGCTCACCCAGCTCCATCTCAATGCAGGTCATGGATCTCACACAATCCTGCTCGTCGCCATTGATCTGAACGGGGTTATTGAGGGTCTTGAAGATGACGCCCTCCTCGATAGCATGCTCTACCTCCTCGTGACGGGCAGGAAGCTCCTCCATACCGCGGCGGTACACCACATACACCTCGGCGCCCAGACGCTTGGAGCAGCGGGCAGCGTCCATAGCCACGTTGCCGCCGCCGACAACAGCGACCTTCTTGCCCTTGAGGTCCATAATGGGGGTGTCAGAGTCGGGCTTATAGGCCTTCATCAGATTGATACGGGTGAGGAACTCGTTGGCGGAATACACGCCCTTGAGATTCTCACCGGGGATGTGCATAAACATGGGCAGACCCGCGCCGGAGCCCACAAACACGGCCTCAAAGCCGTTTTCCTCCATCAGCTCGTCGATGGTGATGGTGCGGCCCACAACGATGTTGGTCTCCACCTTCACGCCCATGGCCTTGAGCCCGTCCACTTCCTTCTGCACGATGGTCTTGGGCAGACGGAACTCGGGAATGCCGTACACCAGCACGCCGCCGGCCAGGTGCAGGGCCTCGTACACGGTGACATCATAGCCCTTCTTGGCCAGGTCGCCGGCGCAGGTAAGGCCGGCAGGGCCGGAGCCTACAACAGCTACCTTATGGCCGTTGGACTGGGGCTTTTCGGGGGCCTCGGTGCTGTGGGCGTTGTGCCAATCGGCCACGAAGCGCTCCAGGCGGCCGATACCCACGGCCTCGCCCTTCTTACCCCGGACGCAGTGCATCTCGCACTGGCTCTCCTGGGGGCAGACGCGGCCGCACACGGCGGGCAGGGAGCTGGTCTGATGAATCACCTGATAGGCACCCTCATAGTCCTTTTCCACGATCTTTTGAATAAACTCGGGGATGCGGACATTCACGGGGCAGCCGTTTACACAGGGGTGGGCCTTGCAATTCAGGCACCGGGCAGCCTCGTCCAGAGCCTGCTCCTCGGTGTAGCCCAGGGCCACCTCCAGAAAGTTATGATTGCGGACGTTGGGGTCCTGAGAAGGCATAGGATTCTTATCCTGACGCATATTCACAGCCATCTTACTTTACCTCCTTCTTAAAGAGGTTGCAGACCTCTTCGTGCTTATGCACCTCGAAATCGTGATACATCTGGTTGCGCTTGACAGCCAGGTCCCAATCCACCTTCTGCCCGTCGAAATCGGGGCCGTCCACGCAGGCGAACTTGGTCTCGCCGCCTACGGTCAGGCGGCAGCCGCCGCACATGCCGGTGCCATCGATCATGATGGGACTCATGGAGACAGTGGTGGGCATGCCATAGGGCGCGGTGGTCTTGCAGACAAACTTCATCATGACCATGGGGCCGATGGCGAAAATCTCGTCATACACGTTGCCGGCGTCCAGCAGTTCCTTCAGGGCCTCAGTGACCAAGCCCTTCTGGCCATAGGAGCCGTCATCGGTGCAGACCTTCAGGACGGAGGAAACGGCCTTGAACTTATCCTCCAGAATCACCACATCCTTGCTCTTAAAGCCCACCACGGCATGGACCTCGGCCCCGCAATCGTGGAACTTCTTCAGCACCGGATAGGCGATGGCGCAGCCGACGCCGCCACCCACTACGCAGACCTTTTTCTTGCCCTCAGTCTCAGTGGGCTTACCCAGAGGACCGACGAAATCGTGCAGGCACTCACCCTGCTCCTTGTGGCTGAGCTTTTCCGTGGTGGCGCCCACGGTCTGCACAATGATCGTAACGGTGCCCTTTTCCCGGTCATAGTCATGGATGGTGATGGGGATACGCTCGCCATTTTCATCCACCCGCAGGATGATGAACTGGCCCGGCTGTGCCTTCTTGGCCACCATGGGAGCCTCGATCTCATACAGGATCACGGTCGGCTTCAAGGCTGTTTTTGTAACAATGCGATACATACGTTATCTTCCTTCCTCGTTGAGTTCTTTTGGAAAAATACTGTCTTACTTGCCGGAAGTTTGTTCCAGGGTTTATTTTAACATTAAATTTCCATCCCGTCAATTGCTCCGCTCAACATCTCCGGCGAGAATCGTCACCTTTCGGCCCTCGATCCGCACCTCGCCGCCGTCGCGCATTTTCTTCAGCTCCCGCATCATGGCGCTGCGGTCGGTGGATATGTAGTCCGCCAGGGCACTGAGGGAAAAGGGCAGGTTGAAGCTTCCGCCGTTTTTGGCCTGCTGCAGAGAGAAATAGCACAACAGCTTATCCCGGATGCTGCGGCGGCTAAGCACCTCCACCCGCTCAGACAGGGCCGATGCCTTCTCGCTGATAAGGTGGAACATATTCTCTATCATGCGGTTGTGATGGCCGCAGTTTTTTTCACACCGGTTCTCCAGCTTTTCCTCCGGGAAAAACCAAACGCAGCAGGGCTTTTCACATGTCACGTCCACGCTGTCGCCCAGCACGTTGCGAAACATGAGCATCTCCCCAAACACACCCCCGGGCTGCAGATGCTCTAAAATGGTGCGGTCTCCCCGCTGATCCACCCGCTCCACAATGGCCGAGCCTGTAGCCAGCACGCCGATGGTGCGGCGGCCGGAATTAAAATCGTAGACCAGCTCCTCAGGCTTGAAGCACCGCTCCTGCACCCCGAAGCACTCGTAGATGCGCCGGCACTCCTCCGGTGAGATTCCGTCAAATACCGGCGTTTGGGGAATGGTCATAGTCCGCCTCCCTTTCCGGGCTGTCTGCGCCGCAGCGCAGGCCCCTCTTATCTCTCTTATGGCCGATGATAACATACACGATGATATACACCACACCGCCCCAGGCAAAACCTGCCGCCAGGTCTATGAAGGCATGCTGCTTCACCAGCAGCGTAGACGCTGCAATGATGGCAAACCATACGGTACCCAGGACCTGCCAGATCCGCTTCAGCTTCGGCGAGTGCCACATGGCGGCAATAGCTGCCACCACACCCAGCACATGAACGCTGGGAAACACATTGGCATTATTATCGGCGGCCCAGGTCATCTGCAGGATCCAGGTGCAGATATTATGCCGGGGCAGCACCGCCGGGCGCAGGTCCTGTCCGTTGGGCACGAGAAAGCAAAAGAGGGTGGCGGTGGTGTAGGCGATGGCGATAAACCACATATACCGCCGGAAGCTCTCCGGATCCTTTACAATGAAAAACACACCCAGTACAAACAGCAGGATGCTCCAGCTGTTGTAGGGAATGACGAAATACTCACAGAAGGGGATGTAGTTGTCAATAGCGGTCTGGGTGGCCCAGTAATTGTCGGTGACCACATGCTCCACAGTGAAGTACATAATCAAATATACCGGCATATATAGGCCCCACCACATATGGGGATGGGTTTTAATGAATTGCTTGATTTTTTGCATGAATATCCTCCAACGCAGCTATACCGGCGAAAAATCCTTTGCCTTTTCCGCCTGTGGGCAGCGAGCTTAGCGAGGTCTTTTAGAGAAGCGGACGCCGCAGGGCTGCAAATAAGCACCCTGCCATTATAACACATTTCCCGGCAGATGCCATAGGGAGAAACAGAAATATCACAGTTTTTTAACATTTTTTAAATGCGGCGGCTTGCGGAAAGGGTCGTTCTTATATTATACTGTATGCATCTGTCAAATTTTGAGGAGGACGCAGTATGCTGCTGAACCGTGAAAACAAAGAAAACCGCCAGGTGGTGCTGACCATCCAAGTGGAGCAAAGCGCCTGGGAAAAGGCCCTGGAGGATGCTTATGAGCAGAGGAAGTCTCTTTTTAAAAAAGAGGACGGCTCCTTGCCCACCCGTCAGGAAATGGAGGAAAAGCACGGCGCGGATGTGTTCTATCAGGATGCGGTGAACAGCACCTTCCCTGTGGCTCTGGTGGAGGCCGTGCGCCAGGAGGACATCAGCGTGGCCGGCGCTCCGGAGCTGAGCGTGGAGGCCATCGGCCCCGAGGGCTATGTATTCACCGCCCTTATCGATTTGTATCCGGAGGTGAAGCTGGGCCAGTACAAGGGGCTCTCCGCCCCCCGGCCTCAGGTGGAGCTGTCCGATGACGACGTCACCGCCGCCATTGACGAGTATCTGCAGGGCCACCTTACCGAGGAGCACCCGAAAAAGGCCGCCATGGGCGACGAGGTGGTGCTGGACTTTGAGGGCTTTGTAAACGGCGTTCCCTTTGAGGGGGGCAAGGCCGAGGAATATCCCCTGCTGCTGGGCAGCGGCTACTTTATCCCCGGGTTTGAGGAGCAGGTGGCCGGCATGGCCGTGGGCGACGAGCGGGACATCCCCGTCACCTTCCCCACCCAGTACGCCCCGGAGCTGGCGGGCAAGGACGCAGTGTTCCACATCAAGGTCCACAAGATCACCCGCCGGGCAAAGCCCGTCATGAGTGAGGAATTTGCCAAATCCCAGGGCTTTGCCGATGCCTCCGCCCTGCGCCGGAGCATCATGGAGCAGGCCGTGCGCAATAAGCAGCAGGAGGCCGCCGATGCCTACGCCGATGCTCTGGTGCAGCAGGTCATCGAGGGCATGGAGGTGGAGATCCCGGAGCGGATGGTCACCTGCCAGCTGGATGGGCTCATGCATGACTTAGAGCAGCAGCTGATGCAGCAGGGCGCCACCATGGACGCCTATCTGGAGATGGCCGGTATCACCCGGGAGGACCTGCGCCGCCAGGCGGAAGCCAGCGCCCGGGCCTCCGTGGAATTTGAGCTGGCCATGACGGAAATTGCCCGGCTGGAGGATATCCGCTTCACTGACGCGGAGCTGGAGGAGAAATACACCCAGATGTCCGCCCTCTACGGCATGACCCCGGAGCAGCTGAAGCAGAACCTGCCCATAGAGCGCCTGACCCACGACCTGCGCCTGGCCCGGGCCCGGGCCATTGTGGTGGACAGCGCCAAGCCTCTCTGATATATTTTTCAACTAAAACCGCCCCCGTCTGCCAGACGGGGGCGGTTTTGGTCAAGACGTAGTTTTCTTCCCCGGGGTGAGCTTGCGCTTGTTGCCCTGCTCATCCACGATCCAGGTGTTGTCCAGCTCCCGGCGGAGGTTGCCCATGATGCTGTTTAGGTACTCCTGCCGCAGGGCGGCCCGCTCCTCGGTCTCCTCCGGGGTCAGGCCCTGAGGGGTCTTGGCCTTGCGGGCCAGCTCGTTGATCCGTTCTATTTTCTTCTGTTCCATAGAATCGCTCCTTATATAAATCGTTTCATCGTAATGCCCGTGCGGCCCTTGCGGCTCTGTCCGCCTACCTCCGCCAGGCAGCACTTACCCAGGCCCCGGATTGTCAGCACATCCCCCTGCTCCACCGAAAAATCCGGCCTGATGCAGGGCATCCAGTTCACCTCCGCCTTGCCGCTGCGGATCAGCTCCGCCGCTGCGCTGCGGCTGATGGAAAAGCCCGCGGCGGCCACGCTGTCCAGCCGCAGGGAGGCCACGGTGTCCCGAATCAGCTTCACCGGCTGCTCCGGCATGGCAATCTCCTCCAGCCCGATCTCCGCCATGCGCAGAGGCACCCGGCCCGCCTGCTTCCATTCCCGCAGGAGGAAGTCCGCCACGCTGCTGCCCACCAGCACATCCGCCCAGTGGGGCGACACCAAAATATCTCCCACCTTCTCCCGCGTCAGGCCCAGGCCCATAAGGCTGCCTAAAAAATCCCGATGGGTGGGGTGATCCGTCTCATAGAACCGGCATCGCAGGCACCGCACCGCCGTTTCGTCCGGTCCATCCATCCAATCCGGCAAAAAATGCATTTGCCGGCGCTGGGCCCCCTCGCAGCCGCCCCAAAAGGCAAATCCCTCCCGATCGCCCAAGGCCTGCATCAGCTGCCCGGCCAAGGCCTGCTCATGGGGAGAGAGAAATCCGCTCGCCTCCGGCACATTCCGGCTGCGGCAGCGCTCCCAGCCGTCCCATAGGCGGCCCAGCAGCACCCGCTCCTCCGCCGAGGCGGAGAGTTTATCCAAAAGCTCCCTGCGGTTCAAAACCATTCCTCCCGTAGTTTGTGGTAAAAACGCCCTGCCAAAGCAGGGCGTTTTATGATCGTTACCGAACCAAGGCCTCAATAGTAAGAGTCTGTCCCTCCACCGAGGCGGTGATGATGGCCTTTCCGGAGGAAACCGCCGTTACCACACCCGAGGCATCCACGGTGGCAATTTGGCTGTCAGAAGAACTCCAGGTGACCGTGGCATCCGTCCCATCCACCTCCAGGGGAGCTGTTTCCCCAACATTGAAGGAAAACTGCCCTCTCGACCCATAAATAGATTGCAGCACCAAATCCTTCCCGGTAGGCGTACTCGGTGTCACAGGCGTATCCGGCGTCACCGGGTTATCCGGCTGATCCACCGCTGCCGTCACCGCCACGCGGCAGGTGGCCGTGGTGTCCGCCGCCGAGGCCGTTATCACAGCGCTGCCAGTACTCACGGCCTGCACGGTGCCGTTGGCGGAGACAGTGGCCACGGCCTCGTCGCTGCTGGAGAAGGCCACCTTGTCCGCGCCGGAAACCGTAAGCGCAAAGCTGCTGCCCACGGTAAGCTCCACACTGGTTTTATTCATGGTCAGCACGGCGGGCTCGGGGGTGGGGGCATCCTTTTCGCCGGTAAAAAATGCCGTGATCTGGTTGCCGAATATGGTATAGGCCGCCAAACCCAGCACCAGCACCAGGCACACGATCACCACGCCGCCGCCCACCTTGGGCTTGGCCCGGCCGCCGCCGGTGCGGCGCCCGGCGTTCTTCACGGGCTTGCTGCTATGGCGTTCTTCATCCTCTTGGCAGAAGGGGCAGGTTTTATATGTATCGGAGAACATCTCTCCGCATTTCGGGCATTTCAGCAGACGCATTGTATATCCTCCCAGGCAAATTCTCTACGTTCTATTATACGGTTTTCTCCCCATGCGTCAACTGAAAAACATGGAAATTCATCCTTTTTTTACATTGTTCCTTGCTTTTGTCCACTCAGTTTTCTATAATAGAATAAAATGTATTGAAGCGGAGGGTCATCGCCTATGCATACCATGATCATCGGCATCGCCGGGGGCACCGGCAGCGGCAAAACCACCCTGACGGACCACCTGGCCGCCCACTTCGGCCCGGCCATCAGCGTGGTGCATCATGACAACTATTATAAGCGCCAGGACGTCCCCTTTGAGGTGCGCTGCCAGCAAAACTACGACCACCCCGATGCCTTTGACACGGACCTGATGGTCCAGCAGCTGAAGGAGCTGAAGGCCGGCCGCACCATTCGCTGCCCCGTGTACTCCTATGCCGACCACAACCGCACCGATGAAACGGTGCTCATCCGGCCCGCCCCGGTGATTATCGTAGAGGGCATCCTCATTTTCCACGACCCCCGGCTGCGGCAGCTGATGGATATCCGCATCTTTGTGGAGACCGATGCCGACGTGCACATCCTGCGCAGAGCTCTGCGGGATGTGGAGGAGCGGGGCCGCTCCATGCAATCCATTGTGCAGCAATACCTCACCACCGTCAAGCCCATGCATGAGCAGTTTGTGGAGCCCACGAGAAAATATGCCGACATTGTGGTGCTGGAGGGCGGGCACAACCTGGTGGCCCTGGATCTCATTATGCAGCGCATTGCCGGCCACATTGCGGAAAATCCGCCGGAGGATGCAACATGAGCGGAGGCAGGCTCCTTCGGTACTCCTTGGCAGGGCTGTGCATCGCTCTGGCAGCGTTCTTCCTGTTGCCCTTGGCCATCGGTGCGCACCATATCGGGATGTTTTTCCCGGCGGCGGTGCTGGGTGTCCTGGCGTGGATGCTCCTGCGCCCCCAAAAGCTCAAAATGCTGCTCACCGGCAAGGGCCGCATCCTGTGGCGCAGCCTGCTGGCGCTTTTCGCCGCGGGCCTGCTGTGCGTGGCCGTGATCCTGGGGCTGATGGCTCGTCAGGCGGCGGACCGGCCCGAGGCCGTAGGGTCCTGCACGGTGCTGGTGCTGGGGTGTGAGGTCCGGGGCCTTCGGCCCAGTAAGATGCTGGCTGCCCGCATCGACAGCGCCTACGATTATCTCACCGCCAATCCCGAAGCAGTGTGCGTGGCCTGCGGCGGCATGGCTGACGACGAGATCATCACCGAGGCCCAGTGCATCCGGGACGAGCTGGTGCGCCGGGGCATCGACCCGGGGCGGATCTATCTGGAGGAAAAGTCCCTGAACACCCGGCAGAACATCTCCTATGCCGCGGACATCATCCGGGCAAAGGGCCTGCCCACGGAGGCAGCCGTGGCCAGCGACAATTTTCATCAGCTACGGGCGGCCGTATATGCCCGCGGCAGCGGCCTGAAGGCCCAATCCCTGGGCTGCCGGTCCTACTGGCTTTTGGGCCCCGGCTACTGGGCCAGGGAGGTCATTGCCGTAGCCGCCGCCTGGGCCTTCGGACGATAAAGCGATAGTGATTTGTATATTTTGCCCGGTTTATACAAATAGGAATCAAAAGCTTCATAGCACGTATATCCGCAGACTACAGGTTTTTTCTTGCAAAGCTCTTTGGGTTTTGCGGCGATCTCAAAAAAACAGACGGCTGACTATGTCAGCCGTCTGTTTTTTCAGAAGGAAAATACCACGCCCACCACGGCGGAGGCCAGGATGAACAAAATAGGATGCAGGCCCTTGGTGGGCTTCACCCATCGGGTGAGGACCAGCAGCACAGCTGCAAGAAGGACGGCCTTCCAGTTCAGCGCAGCCAGGCCCGTCATGCCGCTGTTGAGCAGGGCCACTCCCGCCACACTGAGACCCGCCGCCGCCACCATAGCCGCCGAAGCCGGGCGCAGGCCGTAGAACACGCTCTGGACGATGCGGCTGTCCCGGAAGCTGCGCAGAAACGCGGCGATGATCAAAATGACGATGATAGACGGCGTTATCAGGCCAATGGTAGCAATGACCGCCCCCAGAACGCCCCCCACCTGGAAGCCCACATAGGTAGCCATATTCACACCGATGGGACCCGGAGTGGACTCGGACACTGCCAGCATATCGGCGATTTGGGAGGTGGTGAACCAATCCGGATGCCGGGCGGACATATCATAGAGGAAGGGCAGGGTGGCCATGCCGCCGCCGACGGCAAAAAGGCCGGTCTTAAAATACTCGTAAAACAGCAGCAGATAGATCATTTCTTCTCCCTCCCCTTCACGGCCTGAAGCACTACGCCCGCCAGGCCCGCCGCCAGCACATACAGAATAGGCGACACATCGAGAACGAAGGACAAAACCAGGATCACCCCGAAAATCCCCCAGCACCAGGCATCCTTCATAGCGCCCTTCACCAGCTTCAGCACGGCATTAAAGATCAGCACGCACACGCACACCCGGATGCCCGCAAAGGCGTGCTGCACCCAACTAAAGTGGGCGTAGGCGGTGATGACCTTGGCCAAGGCGGAGATGATGATAAGGGACGGGAACACTACCCCCAGGGTGGCTATGATGCCGCCGGCGACCCCGGCGTGTTTCTGCCCCACAAAGGTGGCAGTGTTCACGGCGATGACACCCGGGGTACACTGGCCGATGGCGAAATAGTCCGTCAGCTCCTCGTCGGTGGCCCAGCCCTTTTTCTCCACCACCTCACGCTGCAATATAGGCAGCATGGCGTAGCCCCCGCCAAAGGTCATAACGCCCACCTTGGCGAAGGTGTAAAACAGCTCCCAAAGATCTTTCAGCATTATTATCACTCCGTATATCCATAAAGTCCGCGCACCGACACCTCGCCGCTGCGCACGGTCTCCTCTGTTCCGTCCTCATGGCGCACCACCAGGCCGTACTGCTCATCAATTCTCAGGGCCTGCACCGTCTCCCGGGTATCGCCCCGAAGGAGGCGCACTGTCCTGCCTACGTTCAGGCAGGCCGCCCGATAGTCCGCCAGCCATCTTTCCGGGGCAAACAGCACCTCCCGACGCAGGTAGTCCATCTCCTCCAGCAGGGCCGCCGCCAATTGAGCCCGGCAGACCCTTCCGCCCAGGGACAGGTCCAGAGAGGTGGCAATGTCCGCTACCTCGCCGGCGAAATCCTCCGGCTGCTGGTGAACATTGATGCCGATGCCCACCACCACATGTGACACATGGCCGCTCTCGCCCTCCAGGGACATCTCCGTGAGGATGCCCGCCAGCTTGCGCCCCCCCAGCACCAGGTCATTGGGCCACTTGATCTGCGGCCGGACACCGGTCACCCTCTGAATGGCGCGGCAGACAGCCACGGCGCTGAGAGCCGTCAGCGGCAAAAGCTCCTCCGGGGCGCAATCGGGCCGCCAGAGGATGGAGAAAAACAGGCCCTTGCCTGCCGGGGACTGGAAGCTGCGGCCCCGGCGCCCTCGGCCCGCCGTTTGACAATCCGCCAGCACCGCCGTTCCGTCGGGGGCCCCCTCCAGAGCCAGGCGGCGGCAGAAAGAGTTGGTGGAGTCCACCGTCTCCAGCACATGGAGATTCTCCCGAGTCCGGTGTAAATACTGCTCCACCGTCTCCCGGGAGAGGAAATCCGGTGCGCCTATGAGCCGGTAGCCCCGGCCTGTGCGGGCCTCGATGTCGTACCCCTGACGGCGCAGAGCCTCCACTGCCTTCCATACGGCGGCCCGGCTGATGCCCAGGGTCCGGCTCAGCTCCTGACCGGAGAGATAGTCTCCGCTCTCCTGCAGAGCCCGGCACACACGCTGCTGACTCATGTTTCCTTCCCCCCTCCACAAAAATATGTATTCTCACGCTCCGGGCGGACAGGGTCGCCCGCCCCTGCAACGATGCCGATCCCCTTCGTAGGGCGGGGTGCCCTCACCCCGCCGCGTGTATGACAAGGCATGCGTGCAAGGGGACCACAGATTGCCACGACCGGTTTGCGAACCGGTCTCGCAATGACATCTTTTTTGACAAAGAGAGTGTACCACCGCAATTTGAAATTGTAAACCAAATTTATATTAAAGGATTGACAAGTTTCTTTTTTTATTGTATTGTAAACCAAAACAGTTTGCGGAGAGGTTTACAAATATGCATCAAAAAACGAAAATGCTTGCCCGGGCAGCCCTTTTAGCGGCCCTGACCGCCGTGGGAGCGTTCATTAAAATCCCCTTGGGCTACTCCTCCATCACTCTGCAATTCTTCTTCACGGCCATGGCCGGGTGCCTGCTGGGGCCTTATTGGGGCGCGGCCAGCCAGGGCGTGTATGTGCTTCTGGGCCTGGTGGGCCTGCCCATTTTCACCCTGGGCGGGGGCTTTGGTTATGTGCTTCAGCCTACCTTCGGCTTTCTGCTGGGGCTTATCCCCTCGGCCCTGGTCATTGGGCTTATTACAAGGAAAAGCCGCCGGCCTCTGCGCATTATCCTGGCCTGCGCGGCGGGCCTGGCCACCCTCTACGCCGTGGGCCTGCCGTACATGGGATTGATTCTCAATGTGTACCTGGGCAAGGGCTGGAGCCTGGGGCGGCTGCTGCGGGATGGGATGCTTCTGTTCCTCCCCGGAGACGCCCTGAAAATCGCCGTGGCGGCGATTCTGTTCCCCAAGCTATCAGTTTTTTTCGACAAAAAACAGTGATTTTTTCGGTTTAAAATTGGTCTTACTCCTAATTGTCTTTTGTCTTTTGCCGCCGTATAATGTTCGAGATGAAATTTGAAGGGAGGCGACAACATGACCTTTTCTAACGCAAAAAAGAAATGCCCGATTGTTGGCGCCTCTGTTTTCATTTCTATATTTCCTTTTTGACCGGTATTTTTACCGGTCAATTTTTTTGCCGGTTTACAATTAAAAATGTAAATAAAATGAAGGAGGAGTTTCCCATGAAGAAGAAACACAACTTAGGCAATGAGGCCGTCTACGACGCCCGCACTTTGGGCCTGCCCCGGATGCTGGTGCTGGGCCTGCAGCATCTGTTCGCCATGTTCGGCGCCACGGTGCTGGTGCCCATCCTGGTGCAGAGCTACGGTCTGCCGCTCTCCATCCAAACCACCCTGCTGTTTGCGGGTCTGGGTACGCTGCTGTTCCATGTTTGCACCAAGCTGAAGGTCCCGGCCTTCCTGGGCTCCTCCTTCGCCTTCCTGGGCGGCTTCGAGGCGGTAGCCAAGCTGGATGTGGGCAAGTTCGCCACCATGACCGGTGAGGAAAAGCTCCCCTACGCCCTGGGCGGCATTGTCATCGCCGGCGGGCTGTACCTGGTGCTGGCCCTGCTGTTCAAGCTGGTGGGCCCCCAGAAGGTCATGCGCTTCTTCCCCCCCATCGTCACCGGCCCCATCATCATCCTCATCGGTCTGAACCTCTCCGGCACCGCCATCTCCAACGCCTCCACCTGCTGGTGGCTGGCTCTGGTGGCCATCGCCATCATCATCGTGGCCAACATCTGGGGCAAGGGCATGGTGAAGATCATCCCCATCCTGCTGGGTGTGGTGGGCAGCTACATTGTGGCCCTCATCGCCGGCCAGGTGGATTTCACTGAGGTAGGCAAGGCCAACTTTGTGGGCCTGCAGCAGTTTGTCATCGCCAAGTTTGACCTGACCTCCATCCTGGTCATGGCCCCCATCGCCATCGCCGCCATGATGGAGCACATCGGCGACATGTCCGCCATCTCCTCCACCACCGGCACGAACTTCATCGCAGACCCCGGCCTGCACCGCACCCTCCTGGGCGACGGCCTGGCCACGGCGGTGGCCGGTATGTTTGGCGGCCCTGCCAACACCACCTACGGCGAGAACACCGGCGTCCTGGCTCTGAGCAAGGTCTACGATCCCCGGGTCATCCGTCTGGCAGCCCTGTACGCCATCATCCTCTCCTTCTCCCCCAAGTTTGACGCCCTGGTCAACTCCATCCCCACGGCTATCGTGGGCGGTGTCAGCTTCGTGCTGTACGGCATGATCTCCGCTGTGGGTGTGCGCAATGTAGTGGAGAACAAGGTAGACCTGACCAAGTCCCGGAACCTGATCATCGCTGCGGTGATCTTCGTCAGCGGCCTGGGCTTCAGCTCCACCGGCGGCATCACCTTCACCGTGGGCAGCGCGGACATCACTCTCACGGGTCTGGCCATTGCAGCCCTGTGCGGCGTGATCCTCAACGCCATCCTCCCCGGCAACGACTACGAGTTCGGCGCAGATCCCCAGGGCGACAAGTCCGCCGACCTGGGCAGCTACTAAGGCAAGACAAAAAAATACCCAAACAGGAGGCGGCCTATGCCGCCTCCTGTTTTTTGCGGGAAGGGACCTACGGCCGGGCACACGGGCCCCGCCCCTACGCACCCCATGATGGACTTCCGTAGGGCGGCGTGCCCTCACGCCGCCGCAAAGGACGGACAGTGTCGTCCACCCTACGGATGGATTTGGGGACGGTGCAACCGGGCCGATGTGGGCATCGGCCCCTACGGTCTTCCCCTTTTTTCCTCACAAAAAGTCCGAGCGCCCCCAAATGGGGCGCTCGGTGCTTTTGGATTTTGATTTTTACTTCTTGGCCTTGCTGTCCACCACCTGGCGGAGCAGGGCGGCAAACGCATCCAGAGACATGGCGCCCAGGTCGCCGTCGGCCCGGTGCCGGGGAGAGACGGTTCCGTTTTCCATGTCGCGGTCGCCTACCACTACCATGTAGGGCACCTTCTCCATCTGCGCATCGCGGATCTTCTTGCCGATCTTCTCGTTGCGGTAGTCCACCTCCACCCGGAAGCCCTGGCTCTCCAAAGCCTTGGCTGCATCGGCGCAGTAGTCGGCAGCCCGGTCAGTGACGGGCAGGAAGCGCACCTGCTCGGGTGCCATCCAGGTGGGCAGGGCGCCGGCATACTCCTCAATGAGGTAGGCCAGGGTGCGCTCATAGCAGCCCAAGGAGGTACGGTGGATGATGTACGGCAGAGCCTTCTCGCCGTTTTCGTCAATATAGTACATACCAAAGCGCTGGGCCAGGAGCATATCGATCTGGATGGTGACCAGGGTGTCCTCCTTGCCGAACACATTTTTATACTGAATATCCAGCTTGGGGCCGTAGAAGGCGGCTTCGTCGATGCCGATCTCGTACTTCACGTCCAAATCGTCCAGTATCTGGCCCATGACGCGCTGGGCCTCGTCCCACTGCTCCTTGGTCCCCTCGTACTTGTTGTTGGGGTTGGCGGGGTCCCACTGGGAGAAGCGGAAGGTACATTTATCCAGCAGGCCCACGGTGCCCAGGCAGTACTTGGCCAGCTCCAGGCAGCCCTTGAATTCCTCCTCCAGCTGGTCCGGGCGCAGCACCAGGTGGCCCTCGGAAATGGTGAACTGGCGCACACGGATGAGCCCGTGCATCTCGCCGGAGTCCTCATTGCGGAACAGGGTAGAGGTCTCGCCCAGGCGCATGGGCAGATCGCGGTAGGAGCGTTGGCGGTTCAGATACACCTGGTACTGGAAGGGGCAGGTCATGGGCCGCAGGGCGAAGCACTCCTTGGCCTCGTCGTGGGGGTCGCCCAGGATGAACATACCGTCCAGGTAATGATCCCAGTGGCCGGAGATCTTATAAAGCTCCCGCTTGGCCATGAGGGGGGTCTTGGTCAGCAGGTAGCCGCGCTTCTGCTCAACATCCTCCACCCAGCGCTGTAAAAGCTGAATGACCCGGGCGCCCTTGGGCAGCAGAATGGGCAGGCCCTGTCCGATATAGTCCACGGTGGTGAAGTACTCCAGATCCCGGCCCAGCTTATTGTGGTCGCGCTTGAGGGCCTCCTCCCGCTGCTTCAGATACTCGTCCAGCTCCTCCTTTTTGGGAAAAGCCACGGCGTAGATACGCTGAAGCATCTTGCGGTTGCTGTCGCCCCGCCAATAGGCGCCGCAGCACTGGGTCAGCTTGATGGCATTACCCTTGATGCGGCCGGTGGAGTCCAGGTGGGGGCCTGCGCACAGGTCTACGAACTCGCCCTGCTTATAAAATGAGATGTGTGCGTCGGCGGGCAGATCGTTAATAAGCTCCACCTTGTAGGGCTCGTCCTTCTCCTGCATGAAGGCAATGGCCTCGGCCCGGGGCAGCTCGAAGCGCTCCAGCTTCAGCTTTTCCTTGCAGATCTTGCGCATCTCCGCCTCCAGGGCGTCCAGATGCTCCTGGGTAAAGTTGAAGGGGGCGTCAAAGTCGTAGTAAAAGCCGCCCTCGATGCTGGGACCAATGGCCAGCTTCACCTCCGGATACAGGCGCTTAACGGCCTGGGCCAGCACATGGGAGCAGGTGTGCCAATAGGTTTTGCGATACTCCGGGTTTTCAAAGGTATAGATGTTTTCTTCGCTCATGGGTCATATTCTCCTTTCTTGGGGTGACAAAAAGCCTCACCCCTGACAAAATTCAGGGGTGAGGTAAAAAGCTTTACTCCACGGTTCCACCCTGCTTACGGAAATACTCCGTCGCTCGTGTCCTCTGTAACGGGAGGCCCCGTTCCGCTCCTCACGGACAGCTCAGGAGTGGTACCGATCCTTCCTCACCGCAGTGCGCTTTCAGCCGGGGCGCTCCTCTCTTTGGCGGCAGGCGGGGATCTCTTCTCCGTCAATGCATTTTCTTGATTACAGCATATTATAAGCACCTTTTCCCGGCTTGTCAATGGACAAGTTGCAAATTTTTTCCCTGCAAAATTTCCTCTGCCCTGTCCACCACGGTGGCCCGAGGTGCTGCGGCCAGCAGCTTCTCCCGGCCCCGGAAGCCCCAGCTCACGCCGATATACTTCATGGTGCAGTTTTGCGCCGTCTGAATATCCACCTCGCTGTCGCCCACATAGATAGCGCTATCCCGGGGGCAGCCCAGCTCCTTCAAGGCGCAAAGCACCAAATCCGGCGCGGGCTTGGGCGGCAGATCGTCCCGCTGGCCAAAGGCCGGCACGCCGGGGAAGAACTTCTGGGCCAAGGCCTTGGTGGTGGGGTCGGGCTTATTGGAGACGATGGCCACCTGCACTCCGGATTTCCGGAGCCTGTCCAGCAGCTCCGGAATCCCCGGATAGGGGCGGGTCTTGATGCAGTTGTGGGCCTGGTACCAGGCCTTATACTCTGTCAGCAGGGCCGCAAATTCCTCCTCCCCCACCGTATCCGGCAAGGCCCGGCGCATGAGCTTTCCCGCGCCGTTTCCTACAAAGGCGCGCACCTCCTCCAGCGTCCTGGCCGGGTAGCCGTGGGCCATGAGCACATGGTTCACGGAGTCCTGCATGTCCTCCAGGGTGTCCAGCAGCGTGCCGTCCATGTCAAACAGCACGGCCCGGGCCCGGGACTTTCTGTGCAGCCTCGGCAGGTACAGCAGCAGGCTGCTGCCCAGTATCAGCAACATGGCCACATAGTCCAGAGGTGCCGTCCGTTCCCGGAGAACTATCGCCCCGAGGATCGTGGTGAAGACAGGGCTTAGCGCGCAAAACAGGCTGGCCCGGTCCGCACCGATATGACTCCGGGCTATGGGCTGCAGGGTGTAGCCAAAGCCGGTACACACCACCGCCAGGGCGGCGATGATACCCCACTCCCCGCCGGATTGAGGCAGCCGGGGCGACTCAAACAGGAAGGAAGCCAGCAGTGCATACAGGCCTAGAAAGCCCATCCCCAGTACGCCCAGGACGGAGCCATCCGTCTTGTGGCTGATGTGCTCAGTGGTAATGATGGCCACAGCGCACAAAAAAGCCGCCAGCAATGCGATGCATTCTCCCGCCCCCAGGCGGAAGCCCCCGCCCTTTAGGGCCAGCATAGCCACACCCCCCACGGCGATAGCGGCGCACAGCAGGCCCATAGCCTTGGGCCGGATACGATGCAGAGCCGACTCCAGCAGCGGCACAAGGATAATAGACAGATTCTCCAGCAGAGAAACCGTACCGGCGTGCGCCGTTTTGAGGGCCAGCATCTCGCAGCTCATCACCAGGAAAAAGAGGAAGCCCACCAGGGCTCCGCCCAAAATCGTGCAGCGGTCCAGCCTTCCCATCATCTTTTTGCCGAGCAGGGCAAACAGCAGTATAAATGCCAGCAAAAACCGCGCCGCCAGGATATTGAAGGCGCCCATGGTGCTCAACCCCATTTTGCTGAACACAAAAGAGGTACTGCAGGCTATGATAGCCGCCGTCATCAGCACCTCTGCTTTTCTCTCAGACATTTTTATACCTCCTCGGTATCGGGTCATTTTGCCCCCGTATTATATACCGCACCGCGGCGCAAAGTAAACCCCCATATTCCTCTTTTTTATCTTTTTTTAGCCCCTTTTGTGCCAAAGTTCGCATTGCAAAGGTTCGCCGCCTGTGCTATACTGATGAAAAATTGCCGGGAGGTGCGGCATGGAACGGATCTTGGCCTATTTCGGCTCCTACAAGTTCATTTTCAGTGTCTGCATCGTGGCCGCAGCCCTGGTGTGCTGGCTGTTGCTGCGGCATCTGATTCACCGCTTCACGGAGAAAATCACTGCTGCCAGCGCCCTATCCGGCCGCCGCCAGACCTACCTGGCCCTGGCGCTGAACTCCGTGCGGGGACTGCTGGCGCTGCTGGCGCTGATCCTGGTCCTGCAGGTCCACGGGGTGAATGTCTCCTCCCTGATAGCAGGCCTGGGTATCATCGGCGCCATTGTGGGCCTGGCGCTGCAGGATATGCTGAAGGATGTTATCATGGGCACCAATATCCTCACCGGGGAGTATTTTGCCGTGGGGGATGTGATTAAGTACGGCGACCTCACCGGCGAGGTGGTGCAGTTTTCCCTGCGCTCCACCAAGATCCGGGAGCTGGCTACCAATAACATCGTCACCGTTTCCAACCGGAACATCTTTGAGGCCACGAGGGTCAGCAATGAGCTGTTTATCACTGTTCCCACCTCCTATGCCGACGATCCCAACACCATTGAGCCCTTTTTACAGCAGCTTGCTCGGGAGATTTCCGCCCTGCCGGATGTAGAGAGCTGTGATTTTCTGGGGCTGAGTAATTTAGGGGAATATTCAGTGGATTACCTATGGGGTCTGCGGGCCAAGCCCGCCGTGCAAAGCGCTGTGCGCCGCCGGGCCCTGGGCCACATCCGCCACCGGTTTGCGGAAAATGGCTTTACCATCCCTTACCCGCAGATGGACGTACACACAGATTGAACACACAGCAAAAAGCAGGCCCAGGGCCTGCTTTTTTTGCCGATGAGATAATGCCGGGCTGCAGGATTTTCTTCGTTCCGCCGCCCGGCATATATTTTATTATTTATTCCGCGGCAGCTTCCAGCATTGCCGCAGCGGCGGCCTGTCCCACCCGGCGGAAGGACTCCTCCGGCAGGAAAATCTCCATCCCCTCTCCAGTTTTCGCAAGCTCCGCCCGGCAGGCATTTACCAGGCATTCGCCGCCGGCGCCGTCCACGACCCGGCCCAAAAGCAGCACATTTTCGCACCCGAGCAATCGCCGATACCAGGGCAGGGTCTGCCCCAGCATGCGCCCCAAGGTGAAAAATGCCTCCAATGCCCGGTCATCGCCGGCTTCCGCTCGATCCTGGATCCAGCGCAATCTCTGCGCCGGGGTGTCTCCCTCCAGAGCAAGGCCGCATTGGGCTGCCAAGCGGATCACGCCCTCCTGAGAGAAATACCGCTCCCCCACGCCCCGGTCCCCGGACCAAGGATCCACAGAGGCGGTAGGATGCAGGTCCACCGGCAAAAATGCCAGCTCATTGAGCCAGCCGGTAATGCGTCCGCCGCCGTCCACATAGCCCCCCGCCTGGCTGGTGCCCATGGCGATGCCCAGGAGCTTCCGCCGCCCCAGGCTCACGGCCCCGGCCAGAGCCGCCACATCGCCGTCGTTGCACACGACGCAGGGAACATCCCCGCAGACCTCCCGCACCGCCCGGCGCAGAAGCTCCCGGCCGCAGTGGTCAAGCTCCGCAGCCGGCACACTCATAAACAGGCTGGACCGGCGAATTTCGCCCTCCAACACCACCCCGGCTGTGGAAATGCCCACGGCGTCCACCCCGGGCAGATGGGCCTTGGCTGCCCGCAGGGCCGCGGTGATGCCCTCATAGTGATAGCGCAGATCCCCGGCCGATTTGGGCTGCCAGACCACTTCCTCGGCATAAACGGTCTCCCCGTCCATCACCGCCGCAGCCTTGCGGTCGCTGCCGCCCAGGTCGATGCCGATGCGGCAGCCCACCGTACTGGCGGATATGGGATGCACAGCCTCCTGCACCGCCGGCAGCGTCGGATGCAGCTCCACTCGAAAAGGCGCCCCATAGATGCCGGACATAAAATCCCGGTCAAAGGTTCTGATGCCGCCCGGGCCATAGGCCTCCTGCAGCCAGCGGAAAACCGTTTCATCCGCTGTCACCAGTGTGCAGCCACCCTGGAGCCACAGGGCTGTTTTTACCAGCAGCTGCGTATATTTTTCGTCCGCTGCCTGCTGCTCCTGCGCCCGGTGCAGCCTTAGTGAAAGATGTGTGCATCCCCCGGGGCGCAGCACCGCCACCGTGGCGGTGCGGTCTGCCGTGGTCTCATGGGCCTGCACAAAGGCGCCTATGGGCCGGAAATCAATCTCCATCGGTGACGACGCCGGCCAGGTCCACGCTCTTGCCGTCCCGCCACAGGCGCTCCAGGCCGTAAAACTCCCGGGCCTCGCCGCTGAACACATGCACGGCGATGCAGCCGTAGTCCAGCAGCACCCAGGTGCCGCCCCGATAGCCCTCCCGATGCAGGGGCTCCTCGCCGGCCTGCTCCGTGAGTACCTTTTCCACGTTGTCCACCAAGGCGTTGATCTGCGTGTTGGATGAGCCGGTACATAGCACAAAATAATCCGCCAGGGTGGTCAGGTCCGCGATCTCCAGCACCTGGATCTCCCGGCCCTTCTTCTCCGACAGTGCCCGGGCTGCCAGCAGCGCCAGTTCTCTGGGTGTTTTATTCATTCTATCGTTCCTCCGATCTCTCGTTGTATATAGCTTAGAGCCTCCTGCGTATTGGGATGCACCGGGCTGCCGTAGCCCTGCAGCTCCACGATGGAATCCGCCAGGGCCCGGCACAGGCCCCGGTCCAGGTCCTCATGCACCGCCGTGCGCAGCTCCTCCACCCCGGGAAAGCTGCGGCTGGGCTCAATATAGTCCGCCAGATAGATAATCTTCTCCAGCAGGGTCATGTCCGCCTTGCCGGTGGTGTGGTAGAAAATGGCGTTATAAATTTCGTCCGAAACGCCGAAGCGGTCCCGGGCCACCGCCGCGCCGGTCTTGGAATGGAGCAGCTTGAGATAGTTCCGCTCCATCTCGTCCAGCGGGATGGCGTAGTGTCGGCACAGGGACAGCTGCTGGGGAAGATCCAGCTTCTTGGTGCAGTCGTGGAGCAGGGCCGCGATCCTGGCCGCCGTCACATCCGCGCCGTATTTTTCCGCCAGGAAGGCCGCCTCCTGCTCCGTGCCCAGCACATGGGGCATACGCTTGGGCTTTAAATAGCTCAGGGCAATGGGCCGCAGCTCCTCCGGCGTCAGATGCTTCAGATCCGTCGCCGTGCCATACAGCCCCTTGCGCAGAATATACCCGTACACCGGCTCGGTGAGATACGCCCGGCCCCGTCCCCGGGCCAGCTCCTCCCGCAGCTGCGTGGAGGATACCTCGATGACCTCCGGGTTCATCACCACGGTCACCCGGGCTGAAAATGCCTTCTCCAGCTTTTCCTTCTGCCGGGCAAAGGCCGCCGCCTCGTCCGCCGTCCTGCGGCTGAACACCGCCAGGGTGGCCAGGCGGCAGATCTCCTCCGGCCGGCGCCAGGTCTCAAAGGAGAGAAACATATCCGACCCCATGAGGAAAAACAGCTCATCCGCCGGATACTGCTCCCGCAGCGCCGCCAGGGTGTCGCAGCTGTAGCTGGCCCCCTGCCGCCGCAGCTCCAGGTCCGTCACCTCTGCCGGAACCGGCAGCTCCCCGGTACACAGCTGTACCATTTCCAGCCGATCCGCTGCATCGGCACTGCCCGCAGGCAGGGGCTTGTGGGGCGGGATGGCATCCGGCACCAGCAGGAGCTTGTCCAGGCAAAGCTGCTTGGCCGCCGCTGCGGCCGCCGTCAGATGCCCCCGATGGATGGGATTGAAGGTACCGCCGTAAATTCCGATCCGCATGGTCACACGCTCCGGCGGGGCGCCTTCACCAGCTCGATCTTGCGCTTGGTTTTATCGTGCTGCATGCGGTACAGGACGAATTTGTTCCCGATGACCTGCACCACTTCACTGCGGGTGGCCACCTTCAGCTCCTCGGCAGCCTCCCGCGCGGTGAGCATAGAGTTCTCCAGCACCTTGCCCTTAACCAGCTCCCGGGCCTCCAGGGCATCGTCCGCCTGCTTCACCAGGTTGTCGCTGATGCCGTCCTTGCCTATATGAATGATGGTGTCCAGGGTAGAGGCCAGGCCCCGCAGCTGGGCACGCTGCTTGCTTGTCAGTTCCATAATCAGTTCTTCTCCAAATACTCTTTTAATTCCACCGCAAAGGCCCGCAGGGCATTGCCCCGGTGGCTGATGGCGTTCTTCTCCTCAGCTGTCAGCTGGGCAAAGGTCTTGCGCAGGCCCGGCACAAAGAATACCGGGTCATAGCCGAAGCCGCCGTCTCCCATAGGGGCGTAGGCAATGGTACCCGGGCATTCGCCCTCCGCCGTCAGCTCTGTGCCGTCGGGGAATAGGCACACCACAGAGGTGTGGAAGTGGGCCGCCCGGGTCATGGAGCCCCGCATGTTCTGCAGCAGCAGGCGGCAGCGGGCCGCGTCGTCATCCAGCCCGCCGTACCGGGCGGAGTATACCCCCGGGGCGCCGTTTAGGGCGTCTACGCACAGGCCGCTGTCGTCGGCGATGGCCGGCAGACCGCTGGCCTCCATGACGGCCCTGGCCTTGATGCGGGCGTTTTCCGTGAAGGTTGCGCCGTCCTCCTCCGGCTCAAGGTCCAGACCCAGATCCGATTGGAGCACCACCTCCACGCCCAGCTCACCTAAGATTTTCTGCATTTCTGCCAGCTTTCCCTTGTTGTGGGATGCCAATATGAATTTCATAATGCCGTCTCCTTTACCGCTGCAAAATCTCCCGCTGCTTTTCCATCAGCTCCCGGATGCCCTTAGCGCACAGGCGCACCAGCTCCTGCTGCTCCGAGAGGGTAAAGCTCCGGCCCTCGCCGGTGCCCTGGAGCTCAATGAGCTCTCCTTTTTCGTTCATGACGCAGTTCAGGTCCACCTGGGCCCGGCTGTCCTCGCTGTAGGGCAGATCCAGCACAGGCACCTCGTCGATGATGCCCGCACTCACTGCCGCCACCTGGTGGATAATGGGGTCCCGCATTACCTTCCCCTCCGCCAGCAGCTTGCGGCAGGCCAGGGTCAGGGCCACAAAGCCACCGGTAACGGAGGCGGTACGGGTGCCGCCGTCCCCCTGCAAAACATCGCAATCCACTGTGATAGTCCGCTCCCCCAGGGCCTCTCTGTCCACCGCCGAGCGGAGGCTGCGGCCGATGAGCCGCTGAATTTCCGCACTGCGGCCGGAGAGCTTCAGCTTGTCAATGTCCCGGCGGGAGCGCTCCCGGTTAGCCCGGGGCAGCATGGAGTATTCCGCCGTCACCCAGCCGTGTCCCTCCGGCACATGGGGCGGCGTTTTCTCCTCCACCGAGGCGTTGCACAGCACCACCGTGTCGCCGCAGCGAATCAGGACGCTGCCCTCGGCGAATTTTATATAGTCCTTTGTCAGCTCCACGGGGCGAAGCTGGTCAAAGGCCCGTCCGTCTGCTCTGGTCATAGTCTCCCCCCCTGTTAAAACAGATCGTTTACAAATTCCTCCGGGTCAAAGGGCTTCAGATCGTCGATGCCCTCACCCACGCCTACAAATTTAACCGGCACGCCCAGCTCCCTTGCGATGGCGATAACGATACCGCCCTTGGCCGTGCCGTCCAGCTTGGTAAGCACGATGCCCGTTAGGCCCGCCGTCTCCTTAAAGCTCCGGGCCTGGATAAGCCCGTTTTGCCCGGTGGTGGCGTCCAGCACCAGCAGCGTCTCCCGGCCCGCCTCCGGCAGCTCCCGGTCAATGATCTTGCGGAGCTTGGCCAGCTCGTTCATCAGGTTCTGCTTATTGTGCAGCCGCCCGGCGGTGTCGCACAGGACCACATCTATATTCCGGGCCTTGGCCGCCTGCAATGCATCAAACAGCACCGCTCCGGGATCGGCCCCCTCATGCTGTCGCACAATAGGCACGTCCGCCCGCTTGGCCCATATCTCCAGCTGGTCGGCGGCAGCGGCCCGGAAGGTATCCGCCGCGCAGAGCAGGACCTTCTTGCCCTCCGCCTTCAGGCGGTTGGCCAGCTTGCCGATGGAGGTGGTCTTTCCCACGCCGTTGACGCCGATGACCAGGATCACCGTGGGGCTCTTGGCGGTGTCCAGAGCAGTCTCACCCACGGACAGCTTCTGCAGCAATATCTTCCGCAGCTCCGCCTTCACCTGCTCCGGATCCTTCATGTCGTAGCTGAACACGGCGTTGCGCAGGGAGTTTACCGACTCAGCGGCGATGTTCACCCCCACATCCGCCAGGATCAGGGATTCCTCCAGGTTATCAAAAAATTCATCGTCCAGCTTTTCCCAGTTCACATCCCCGAACCAGGCCTGCTTGAGCTTGCTGAAAATACCCATATGCTGCCTCCTGTTGCAATAATCAAAATGTATCGTTCCACTTTCGGCGAGCCAATACCCGCCGGGCCGCTCCATGCCCTTTCATAGGGGCGCCCCTCACGGTCGCCCGCCACTCAAGCAGTGGGGCGTCGAGGACGCCGCCCCCTACGAAATTCTATCGAAAAACGGCATGCAGGGGTCGGCCTCCCGGATGATCCGAGACACACTTGCACTGCATTTTCTGCAATATGTCCAATGTGTCATTGTGCGGCCAGTGCGCACACCGGCTGCGGCCATCCGTTTTCCCTCACTTGATTTTCATTTCCTTGCTCAGCTCATTGAGGTTGGCCGTGAGCACCGTGGAGACACCCCGCTCCTGCATAGTGATGCCGTAGAGCACGTCCGCCTCCTCCATGGTGCCGCGCCGGTGGGTGATGACGATGAACTGGGTCTTGCCGGCAATGCGCCGCATATACCTGGCGTAGCGCACCACATTGGATTCATCCAGTGCCGCCTCGATCTCATCCATCACGCAGAACGGCGTGGGATGCACCTTCAGTATGGCAAAATACAGGGCGATGGCCACAAATGCCTTCTCCCCGCCTGAAAGCAGCGACAGGGTCTTCAGCTGCTTGCCCGGGGGCTGGGCCTTGATCTCAATGCCGCAGCGGAGGATGTCGTTTTCATCCTCTAATTCCAGGGTGGCCCGGCCGCCGCCGAACAGCTCCAGGAAGGTCTCCTGGAAGCTCTGCTTGAGTATCTCAAACTGAGTAGCGAAGATCTCCGTCATCTGCTTGGTAATCTCCTCGATGATGCCCAGCAGCTCCTCCTTGGCCTTCTCCACGTCGTTTCGCTGGTCGGAGAGATAGGTATAGCGGGTGTTCACCCGGTCAAACTCCTCAATGGCGCCGATGTTGATGGCCCCCAGGCCCTTGATCTCCCGATTCAGCTCGCCGATGCGCCGGGTGGCCTTGGGCACGCTCTCCAGCTCGACACGCAGGGCCTGGGCATCGCTGTGGCTTAGCTCGTACCGCTCCCACAGCTTATCCAAAATTTGCTTTTCCTCCAAAGCGCTGCCGTTTAATTTGCCCTCCAGGCGAGTCACCTCTCGCTCACAGTTGAGAAGTGTGTCGTTGCAGGTGCGGCTAAGGCGGTCCGTCTGGCTGCGCCGGGTCTCCAGAGCCATCTTCTCCTCCGAGAGCTTCTGCAGTGCCTGCCTATGCTCCTCGATGCCGCTGCGCAGCTCCCGGGCCTCCTGCTGCTGCCGCTCCTCCTCGGCCCGAGCCTGGGCCATAGCCTGCTCCATTTGGGCGCGCAGACTCTCCCGGTCGGTGTGCTCGCCCTCCAGGCTCTCCCGTAATCGGGACAGATCCTCCATGCTGCGCCGGGCGCTTTCGCCCTCGGCGGAGAGCGCCGCCTGTTGGGCCTTTTTCTCCGTCAATCGGTCCGTCATTTCACCCAAGCCCTGCCGGGCAGTCTCCTGCCGGCGCTGCAGCATTTCTATTTCCTCCCGGGTCTCTTCCGCCCGGGCAGTAAAGTCCGCAATAGTCCGGCGGATAGTATCCATCCGTCCGGCGTCGTCGGTGCTGCGCTTTTGCAGGTTTTCCTTTTGGATGCGCAGGCTCTCATGCTGCTGCTCCAGGCTCTCTATGAGCATGTCATAGTGATTTTTACGCCCCTCCAGGGTCAGCACCCGGTCATTGGCCTGGCGCTGCTGGTCCCGGGCCACCTCCAGCTCATACTGGGCCTTCTGCAGCTCCCGGTTGGCACTTTCGGCCAGGAGGGTGGCGTCCTGAAGCTGAGATTGGATCTTTTTCAGCTTTTTGTGCAGCTGCTCCAGCTCCCCGGACCGGGACAGGATACCCGCATTGCGGCTGACGCTGCCGCCGGTCATGGAGCCGCCGGCGTTGATGACCTGGCCGTCCAGAGTGACGATGCGGAAGCGGTTGTCGTGGCGCTTGGCCATTTGTATGCCGCAATCCAGATCCTCCACCACCACGGTGGCACCCAGCAAATTCTCAATGACGCTGCCATAGCGCCCGTCACAGCGTACCAGCTCTGAGGCGATACCCACGAAGCCGTATTCGTTTTCCAGCCCGTTTTCCCGGAGGCTCCTGCCCCGGATGGTGTCCAGCGGCAGGAAGGTGGCCCGGCCGCCGTCCCGCTGTTTTAATAGGCCGATGGCGTTTTTCCCGTCGTTTTTTGTGTCCACCACAATGTGCTGTAGGGCGCCGCCCAAGGCGATCTCAATGGCCACGCTGCAATCCTTATCGGTGTGGATGAGGTTGCCCACCGGGCCGTGGATGCCCGAGAGTGTCCGGGCCTCGGCGGCCCGCATGACGATCTTCACCGCCTTGGAAAAGCCTTCATACTCCTTCTCCATCTCGCTGAGCAGGCGGATCCGGTCGGAGATAGTCTTTTCCTGTAGGGAGAGCTGATTTTTCTGCTCTATGCTCTCCTTGGCTCGGCGCTGGCGGCCCTCCATTTTCAGGCTGTGTCCGCCGATGATGTTGGCGGCAGCCTGCTCCTCCTCCCGGGCGGACAGCAGCTCCTTTTCGTTCTGTGCGGCCTCCCGGCGGGTCTGCGTCAGCTTTTCCTCGCTCTGTGTCAGTTCCTCCGTCAGCTCCGCCGTGCGCTGGGCGATCTCGTCCGACCCGGCAGTAATAGCAGACAGCTCTGCCTGGGCCTGGGCCGCCCCGGCCACCTCCTGGGCCTCCCGGCGGCGCAGCTGCTCCAGTTGGGCCGCCGCCGCCGCTGCCGCGTCGCTGCTGCCGCGCATTTCCTCGCAGAGGGCTGCTATCTCGTTTTCCAGGGTCCGGGCGGAGGCGTCTATTTCCTCCATGCGCCGGGCCATGACCTGCATCTGCTCGTGCAGGGACTCCGTGCGGCTGCGGCTCTCGCTCATCTCCCGATCCATGCGCTCGATGGTCTCGGCGTGGTGCTGAGCCGTGGTCCGAGCCACGGCGGCGGCGGATTCATGCTCGCCGATGGCGCTCTCCAGGGCCGAGATCCTTCCTCGCTTTTCCTCGGCAGCGCAGTCGTTTTCATGGAGCAGGCGGGAGCATTCCTCCGCCTGGGCATATACCCGGTCCAGCTCGTCCTGGGCCTTTTTCTGGTCGGCCTGGGCCGTCTCAAAATCCGCTTGCAGCTTCAGCCGGTCCGCCTTCAGCTTCTGCAGGTTCTCCAGCCAGACGCTGATCTCCAGGGTCCGCAGCTCATCCCGGAGCACCAGGTATTTCTTGGCCGTCTCCGCCTGCTTGCGCAGGGGCTCCACCTGCAGCTCCAGCTCTGTGATCTTATCGTTGATGCGCACCAGGTTCTCCTCTGTGCGCTGGAGCTTCCGCTCGGACTCCTCCTTGCGGTGGCGGTACTTGCTGATGCCCGCCGCCTCCTCGAATACCTCCCGCCTGTCGTCGCTGCGGACGGAGAGGATCTCATCGATCTTACCCTGGCCAATGATGGAATAGCCCTCCCGGCCCATGCCGGTGTCCATGAACAGCTCATTCACGTCCTTGAGCCGCACGGATTGGCGGTTGATATAATACTCAGACTCCCCGCTGCGGTAATAGCGGCGGGTCACCGCCACCTCCGCCTCATCGCGGTTAAATATATGCTCGGTATTGTCAATGACCAGCGTCACCTGGGCAAAGCCCATGGCCCGGCGCTTTTCGGTGCCGCCGAAGATTACATCCTCCATCTTGGCGCCGCGAAGCTGGCGGCTGTTTTGCTCGCCCATGACCCAGCGGATGGCATCGGATATATTGGACTTTCCGGACCCATTGGGGCCCACGATGGCGGTGATGTCCTCGCCAAAGTTTAGCACCGTTTTGTCCGGAAAGGACTTGAAGCCTTGAATTTCCAAAGCCTTTAAGTACACGCAGTTCACCTCGATTCAAAATACTGCCCTTTTCACTCGATGGCATACTTTAACTGAATAATTGTAGCAGAAAGCGCCGCTGTTTTCAAGGCTAAAATAAATGTCCCAAGCCCAGCGTTTGTAGGACTACAACACATGCCCTCCCAAGTTCGTGAAAAAAATATCTTGCATTTCACTGTCGTATGGGGTACAATGCCTTCGGCGTATACCAAACACACGCCAAAAATATGCGCTGCATCCGGATTCGCCGGAGCGGCAGCAGGAGGTTTGAAAAGTGAATCAAAAAACAAAGAACTTGGTGGGCGCAGGTGTGTTCACCGCCATTGTGTTGGTGCTGCAATTTTTAGGCGGTACCTTCCAAATCGGAGGGCTAAACATCAATGTATCCCTGGTACCCATTGTGGTGGGCGCTGCGGTATACGGATGGAAGGTAGGCGCCTGGCTGGGCCTCATGTCCGGCGGAGTGATCCTCGTTGCCGGGCAGGCAGCAGCTTTCCTGCCTATCAGTCCCTTGGGCACGATCGTAACGGTTTTGGTGAAAGGTACGCTGTGCGGCCTTATCGCCGGCCTTGTGTACACAGCCCTAAGCAAAAAGAATCAGTGGCTGGCCATTATCATGGCGGCCATTGTCTGCCCCGTAGTGAACACGGGCGTGTTTCTGCTGGGCTGCCTGGTGTTCTTCATGGACACTCTCAACGGCTGGGCTGCCGCTCTGGGCTATGAAAGTGCCGGAGCGTACATGGTTTTGGGTCTGGCGGGCGGCAACTTCTTACTGGAGATCGGCGTGAATGTGGTGCTGGCTCCGGTGATCTCCCGGCTTATCGCCATCGGCAAGAAGAAGTAAGGCGGTGGACGGAATGCTGCTGACCGTTGACATAGGCAACTCCAATATCGTTTTCGGCCTGCCGGAGGGCGATGGCCGGTCGCGCAAGCTCTACCGCCTGGGCACCGTAGCAGATCGCCCGGCGGAGGAATACTTCGCACTGGCAGATAGTCTCTTTGCCCGGGAGGGTGTGGATTTTTCTCAGGTGGACGGGGCGGTCATCTGCTCCGTGGTGCCGGTTTTGGTGCCGGTTTTGTCCCAAGTGGTGCAGCACCTGACGGGAATCGTGCCCTACGTCATTACCCCTCGCTCCAAAAGTGGCTTGACCCTGGCCATCCCGGAAGCGGATACTCTGGGAAATGATATTTTGGCAGGTGATGCCGCTGCTGCGGCAGAATATCCCCTGCCTGCCATCATCTTTGATATGGGCACTGCCACCACCGTAACGGTAGTGGATCAGGACCGGCGGTACATCGGTGGGGCTATCCTGGCCGGGGTGCGGCTGGGTATCCAGGCCCTGTTTGCAGGCACGGCGCAGCTGCCGTCGGTTCCTATCCAGGCACCGAAGCAGGCCATCTGCGGCACGGCGCTGGAATCCATCCAAAGCGGCGCTGTGTTCGGCGCCGCAGCCATGATGGACGGTCTGGCAGATCGATTTGAGGCAGAGCTGGGGCAGAAATGTACGCTCCTGGCCACCGGCGGCTTGGCGGGCTGCATTGTCCCCTACTGCCGCAAGGATTTCATCTACGACGAGAGCCTGCTGCTGCGGGGCATGGAGCGGATCTACCGGCTAAACTGCAAGCAATAGGTCCCAAAACGCATTGCCAAGTGCCCCCCAAAAACCTGGCAAATACTTTGTAATGAAATTTATTTAAGCCGACAAAGGGGCTTGCCATCTGTAATTTACAGACGGCAAGCCCCTTCAGCTTTGCCTTGGTCCCGCAATTGCTGCAGCACTCCAGCGGTGACCATATTCAGCACCATTTGATCTGATGTGGTATAGCTACATGGAATGCTGCGGCAGCTTCTGTGCTCAACAGCAAAGGCTTCCGCACGGTTTCAATTGCGGGTTTCCTCAGCTCCGCCGCATACTCCTTGTTTGGCATACCTTTTGCTATAAAAAACGCTCTCTTTCTTAGTTCAAGTACTATACCATACTTATCTAACAAATGGGGTGCGGTTCATTCCTTGCGGCGTTCTGTTTTCCTATAGCATTTTTCATTACGGAGCCAGTATACACTGGCTCCGTACAGCGCATCAAAAAAGCCTCGCAGAGTTTGCCGCCCGCAGGCGGCAAAGAAATAAAATCAT
>ERZ773224.774-NODE-774-length-43779-cov-10.756907_pt1 | contig 43779 bp, 44 predicted proteins | sample MGYA00580526_ERZ773224 | MGnify/ENA primary metagenome ERZ773224 (study PRJEB29015, sample SAMEA2737743) | human gut metagenome | biome: human gut; feature: human-associated habitat; material: faeces | place: China | collected 2012 ... | reverse complement strand
CCCGCCATGGCAAGCGGCACGGCATCGTAGGCAGCAATGACCGCCGCATCATAGTCATCGTCTCCCGCCGTGGCGGCAACCATCAGCTTGGTCTTTGCCGAGCCGGTGGTCCCGTAATCTTCAATATAGTTGAAGGTCACGCCGTAGAGCTCCTCCACCGTCTTCATGCGGCGATAGACTGCCTCGTCCAGCGGCGTGCGCTCGGTCATATCGCTGTCTTCAAAGGACTTGAATGCAACATTGGTATTGCAGTTGCCCGAAATGAGCATGGTGAACTCGCCGGAATAGTCGGCGTCCACCGGTACAAATTCGGGCGCTTCGGTGGTCGCCTCGGTGGAAGCCGTGGTGTTTTCGCTTGTCACGGGTGCGGGCTTTTCGCCGCAAGCGGCAAGGCTCACTCACTTTGTTGCTCGTCCTCTCCCCACGCAACCCGATTTGCTGGGCTTGCGTGGGGTGCCCTTAGAGCTGGCTGCGCGTTCTTGCGAACGCTTTGGAACACGGCAGGCTCAACGCCCATTGTGTTCCTTGCCATGTTTTTTGTGAGGCTCCGCCGCGGGTAGAGTATACTCTGACAGAATTAGGGGAAAGTTTCTTATCTGTCCTTGATTGCATGAAAGCGTGGTGTGATGAGAACTGTCTGTATAGGCGTGATCGCCCAAAACAGCCCTCCCCGGCAAGAGGAGGGCTTCGCTTGATCCCCGGATTTTTGCCGATCATGAATCATTGATTTATGGAAGCCGATTTTCATTTCCCCAGTCACAGAGCATGTCGAGCACTTTTACAAGGGAATGACCGCGCTCTGTCAAGGAGTATTCGACTTTGGGAGGAATCTGTGGATAGACCTTGCGGATGATGAGATCGTCGGCTTCGAGTTCCTTTAGATTCTGGCTTAAAGTTTTATCAGCGACCTTCTTCAAATATCGCTGCATTTCATTGAAGCGGACTGGCTCATATTCCATCAAACAGTAAAGAATTATGGGCTTATACTTTCCTGCTATAAGAGAAAGGGTATAACTGTACCCGGTTGTCTCAAAATCTGCATTGGCTATGTCGTTTTTCATGATCGCTTACCTCGAAGTAAGTACCTTACTTATATGTAGGTACTTGAAAATAATTTATGTACCTGTATAATATACATTGTCTTACTGAAGAAGTCAAGAACGATGCAGGAGGTGCGCTATGGCAAAAATATAATTATCCTTAACGGAAGCCCGCGTCCAAAAGGAAACACATCTGCACTCACAGCTGAATTTAAGAAGGGTGCAGAAGAAGCTGGGAACAAAGTTACAGAGTTTCAGTTATCCAGAATGAAAATCAACGGATGCATTGGCTGCTGGGGCGGTGGTAAAGATTCGGAGCATCCGTGTTCACAGAGAGATGACATGGAGAAGATATATCCACTATATAAGGAAGCGGATGTGGTGGTTCTTGCTTCGCCGTTATACTACTGGTTTATTTCTGGATTTTTGAAGAACGCATTTGATCGACTGTTCGCAATTGCTGAAAGTGATCCAAACTACAGAAATCCTAAAAAGGAATCTGTCCTGATTATGGCTGCAGAGGGCGCTGGATTTGAGGAAAGCGAGTACTGGTATGATCATCTTGAAAAGCATATCGGATGGAGGAGCCTCGGAAAAATTCTCTGTGGATATGTAACCCAGCCCGGTGACACAGATGGCAAAAAAGAACTTCAAGAGGCATATGCCCTTGGTAACTCAATTCAATAATATAAAAAGGTGGACAATCATAATGAAGAAAAATCTTGGTGTAGTACAGGCAGTGTATCCGATGCCGGTTTTGATGGTAGCGGCATACGACGAGAATGGAAAAGTGAACGTCATGAACGCAGCATGGGGTATGATCTGCAATAAGGACAGAATTGCTCTGTTTATTGATGAGGAGCACAAGACCACGCAGAATCTTCTGAAGACAAAAGCTTTCACTGTAGCACTTGCCGATAAGGAGCACATGGATGTTGCTGACTTCTTTGGAATTGCTACAGGCAATAAAATGAACGATAAGTTTGAACGCACCGGTTATACAGCAGTAAAGAGCGAATTCGTTAATGCACCCATCATCGATGAATTCCCCGTTGTCATGGAATGTGAACTGGCAGAGGTGAGCGAAACCGAGAGCTTCTACTGTATCGTTGGAAAGATCATCAATACGGCTGCCGAGGAAAGAGTGTTATCTGAGAACGGAAAAGTTGATCCGTCTAAGCTACAGGCACTGATTTTTGACCAATTCCAGCACGGCTATTATGTTTCCGGAGAACAGGTCGGAAAGGCGTGGAATGCCGGAGCGAGCTTAATGAAAAAATAAGCAAAACTAAATGTCGGGTGAGCTATCATCAGTAAAGATGTTAACGCACCCGTATTCTATTTCACTCTGATCTTCCAGCCGGTCAGGATGAGGTTGACGTTTTTTGATAAGTGTCGGGTTGAGCTTCTGGATTGCGAGGCCTGCGTGGATAGCGCGGTAGATTGTCGGAACGCTGACGAGATGGCAGCCATGCCCAGTGGCACATAGGCTCTCCTTTTGTTATAGGTAGTTCTCTTCAAACACCATTATAGCAAAGAAGTCTATGTGTCATTTTAATTTGGTTGTCTAGGAGCTGTTATCGATAGGTGTGCGGAGTTGATCGCCCAATTGGTCGCGGAGCCGGAAAATCTCATCAGCGATGGCATTGTATGGCTCTGATGTGGCGGTTCACAGAGTAAATATATTTCTCTATCAGCCGTTTTTTTTGCTTATAAGCATTGACATATCGTGAAATATGGATATAATAAATGTATGGATAAGATTGAAATTTTTAAAGCACTATCAAATGAAACCCGGCTCAATATTATTGAGTGGTTGAAGGAACCGGAGAAAAACTTTCCGCCGCAGGGAGGACATTTTGATGATGTGGTGGATCTGAAAGGCGGTGTGTGTGTTGGAAGCATCCGCGACAAAGCCGGGATAGCACAGTCAACCGTATCTCATTACCTAGATATGCTGCAAAAAGCAGGTTTGCTTCTTTCCGAAAGGCACGGAAAGTGGACATATTACAGACGGAATGAAGAGACCCTCGCTGCGCTGGCAGACTACTTCGGTCACGAAATTTAAGGTGTGCATAGATTAGACGGGATGAAGATCCCGTTTAATTTAAACCATTACATATCGACAAAGTGAGACATAAGGATATATAGAAATGAGGAGGAATTCGTATGCATTTTTCATGTGGAATCGTCAGACCGCCTTATGAGGCTGGTTCCTGTTTTTTACAAGTAACGTCGGGTTGTTCACATAACAAGTGCCGCTTCTGTACCTTTTACAAGGACGCACCTTTTTCCGTATCTCCGGAGAGTGAGATACGGGAAGATCTTCAGGAGATCCGGGATTCCGGATGGGAGGTAAAGCGGATTTTTCTGCAGGGGGCAGATCCGTTCCTGCTGAGCTACGACAGGCTTAAAAGAATCATGGACCTGATAAAAGAATACCTGCCCTGGGGTGTTTCCGTCGGCGGATATGGCCGGGTGGATAGTGTAAGGAACAAGTCTGTAGGTGAGCTGAAGTCGTTGAAAGAGATGGGATACGACATGATCGTATTTGGAATCGAGTCGGGCGATGATGCTGTCCTCGATAAGATGAACAAGGGCTATCATGCCAGTGATATAGTGGAACAGCTCTCCAAGATGGATGAGGCGGGAATGCATTATTCTGTCATCTTCTTATACGGGCTGGGAGGTCATGAGTATGGTATGGGGCATGCCGTCAAAACAGCAGAAGTGTTAAACCACCTGTCGCCCGTCAGAGTACTGGCTTCCGGGCTCTCGATCTTCCCTGACACACCGCTTATGGAGGAAGTAAGAAGAGGTGAGTTCGTAGAGGCTACAGAGACAGAGAAGATACAGGAACTGTATACCTTTGTGAAGATGCTTGATATCCACACGCTGCTGGATGCGACGAATGTCTCCAACATGATGCCGGTATATGGACATCTTCCAGAGGACAAAGAGAAGATACTGGCGATGCTCAAACAGGGTGCAGACGAACAGGGGGAAGAGCGATTGCGGATGCGAAGAGACAGCATGAGAAGCCTGTGACCAGGATAAAAAGGCGGTATTTAGCACATCCGGAATTGGAAGTAACGGCGTTATTATAACTTCAAACTCAAAAAGCGCTGTCTTCATGCGACAGCGCTTTTTTCGGACTCAAATGCGGCGTTCCGCGCGCCGTTCGTCATAAATTCCGGCTGTGCATAGGATTCACACGGGGCAGAAAGGCTTTGGGCGTCCCCTATGAAATCGCATACTGGTGATGGAAAAGAACGCAGATTGCAAAAAAACGGCCATATAAGAATATTTCTATGTTGCAAATACGACGGATGACCTTGCCGCTATCTGTTATACTCAAGATGTTCCAAGAAACCAACGCATGAAAATAGATTATGCGAGAAAAGGAAGCGATACTATGATTACGAAAGACATGACTTTAGCTGACGTTGTAAAAGCTCATCCGAATACGATTGGATTCCTGAATGGATTGCATCTTGATTACTGCTGCGGCGGACATGATCCTATTGCCATGGCTGTCCGTGAAAAGGGTCTGGACGTGGATAAATTCCTGGCCGAACTCAATCAGGCAGCTGCCAAAAAGGCGACGCAGCGGGACGTCCATGATGATATCGAAGCGTTCAAGACGCTTAAAGTCACGGAGATGCTTGACGATTTGGAAGCGACGCATCACGTGACAGACCGCAGACTCATGGCTGAAACAGAAGAACTCCTCAACAAGATCCTCATCGTCCATTATCCGCATCATGGTAAAATGCTCACGCGCCTCCATCATCTCTATGCCGGCCTGAAAGCAGAACTGGAAGAACATTTTGCCAAGGAAGAACAGCTCGTGTTCCCGTTGATGCGCCAGCATCCGCATCCGGACAGCCAGACGCTGTCACTTATCCAGGACCTGGAAACGGAGCACACCGGTGCCGGCGACGTCATCAAAGAAATCCAGGAACTGACGGATAACTTCACGCCGCCAGCAGATGCTTGCCCGACCTTCCGCCACACGTATGTTGTTATGGAACAGCTCTTTGACGACATCTTCATCCATATCTTCAAGGAAAACTCCATCGCCTTCCCTGAATACGCCGAACAAGTCTAACTGTAAGAAAAAATCACCTGTTCCAAAGGTCTGATTCGGATCTTTGAGACAGGTGATTTTTATATTTTAGAAAGACTGAGCTCAAGCAGTGGAATGACAGGCCTTTGTCAAAGAGGGTGACTGAAATACGACTATTTTGTCTTCTTTTTCTGGGAATATCACTTATTTGTCTTATATATCATTTTCATACTGTCATTGCCGGCTGGTTAATGATATAATTTACCTAAGTCCAGACTGACAGCTGTTGACGTGCATATATGAATGTTGATCCGCTCATTTTCTGTGGAATTACCGGCTTTTTTGGAATGTAAGTGGTATCATGACGGCGATGGTTGTCTTACGTAAGTCATAGATTCTTTAGAAAGGAACGTGCTTATGACGATTACCTTGTCCAAAGAAGACCGTGTAAAAAAGATGGTACGGAGCATCATGCAAGACTATACGAATGCGACGAGTATCGCCTGCATTTTTGTCGATATTCAAGGGAAAGAACGGTCTTCGAAATATAATTTTACGAAGTTTTGTCATTTCATGCGCAGTGTCCCGGAATTTCGCAGCAAATGTTACCAATGTGATTTATGCGGCGGTTTGGAAACGTTCAAGAACCGTGCTTGCTGCCCATACCGCTGTCATGCGGGATTGGTGGATTTCTCCATTCCTGTCGTCTACGAAAACCAGCTCCATGGGTTCATCGTGTCGGGGCAGATGGTATCGGATGATATGCGCATCCCCAATTTGCAGGAACAGACGCCGTGGCAGACGGACAGCCAGGCTTTCAAATATTTCCGGTCTGCCCCGCAGTACCGCTATGAGGAAATCATGAGCGCGTCCCGCGTCCTCAATACGCTGACGGCCTGCTATTTTCCCTATGCCCAGGACGGCGGTTCCCTGAGCTATGAAACGCCGGTCATTGGCGGGGAAGCCCATCCGGATGATGGGGAGTTGTCCCGCATCACGCGGCCAGAGATCCGCAAGACAATTACTTTTATCAAAGAGCATTTGAGCTGCAATTTATCCTTGCGGACCATTGCCGAAGAAGTCTTTCTCAGTGAATCGTATTTATCGAAGCTTTTCAAACAGGAAATGAACATGAACCTGATGCAGTATATTAACCAGTGCCGTGTCCGGGAAGCGGAAAAAATCCTGGCTTCGTCCCATGAATCGGTCGATGCTATCGGCCGCCGTCTGGGGTATCACCGCACCAGTTATTTCTGCAAGATTTTTAAACAATATACGGGAGAAACGCCGCACGCTTATCGCAAGAAATATAATTTATAGGCCGGTACGTGCCGACGGGTCTCCTTTAGGAGGAAATGACATGGGAAACTGCCATTACACGTATTTGACATCGGAAGCCGTGACCGAAGGCCATCCCGATAAGATTTGTGACCAGATTTCCGACGCCATCGTCGATGCCTACCTGACCCAGGACCCGGCTTCTCATGTGGCTGTCGAAGCCTTTGTTTCCGGCAATGTCCTGACCTTGGCCGGTGAGGTTTCGTCGTCGGCGACCGTCGATGTGACGGCCCTGGCCCGAAAAGTCATTGCCGACATCGGCTATACCGATCCGGCGCTGGGATTCACAGCCGATGCCTGCCTGGTCTTCACCAATATCCATCAGCAGTCGAATGACATCAAACAGGGCGTGACCCAGGCTGAAGGGGACCGTATCGTCGGCAGTGGCGACCAGGGCATCATGTATGGCTATGCGACGAATGAGACGGTCAATTACATGCCCTTGACGGTCAACCTGGCTCAGGGGCTGGTCCGCCGTCTGGACCGGGTACGCCATGACACAGCATTGGGGCGGTTCCTGCGGCCTGACGGGAAATCGCAGGTCACGATGCGCTTCGATGACGAAGGGCATCCTGTCGGTATTCATAGCCTGATCCTGTCGGCTCAGCACAGCGAGGCCATCGGGCAGGACGACTTGCGTCAGCTTTTGCAAAAGACGGTCATCGAACCGGTCTGCAGTTCCTGGATACGCCCGGATACGGCTATCCGCATCAATGAGACAGGTCGTTTCGTCATCGGCGGCCCTGTGGGTGATACGGGCCTGACAGGCCGGAAAATCATGGTCGATACCTATGGGACCCTGGCCAAACACGGCGGCGGGGCCTTTTCGGGAAAAGATGCGACCAAAGTCGACCGCAGCGCCGCCTATATGGCCCGCTATGTGGCCAAGAACGTCGTGGCTGCCGGCTTCTGCGACCGCTGCGAAGTGTCCATTGCCTATGCCATCAGCGGCATCTATCCGGAAGCCGTCCAGATTCAGACTTTCTGCTCGGAACACATCGACCGGAAGCTCATCGACCAGGCCGTCGCCAAGACCTTTTCCTTTGCCGTCGGTGACATCATCCGTGACTTGGACCTGCGGCGCCCGCAGTTCCGCAAGACCGCTGTCTACGGCCATTTCGGCCGGGAAGACCAGGGCTTTGCCTGGGAACGGACGGATAAAGCCCAGGACCTGCGCCAAGCCATCCGCTAACCCCTTCAATGGAACTGTCGCACGAAGGTTTATTCCGTCGACTTCAAACTCAAAAAAGCACTGTCTTCATGCGACAGTGCTTTTTTTTGCACTTTTTTATCCATGACTTATCGAAATAGTATTATTTTGGAAGCCTCATGATAAATATGTTGCATCAGCCGATGATATAATTTAGGCGAAACATCGAATTGCAACTTATACATGCTGTCACCTGGCGATTTGATGGAATGTACAGGAAATTACAAAAAGAAATCATTTTTTGAGGAGGTTTGTCTTATGGACGTATTAGGAAAAGGCTTTACGAAACCGACTGCCCGGATTCAGGCATTGCGCGATGCGATTTACGATGCGACGCCGACGGTTGAAGCGGACCGTGCAGAATTGGTCACGGCTTCGTATAAAGAAACGGAAGGCTTGCCGGTCATCTTGCGCCGGGCTAAGGCCGTCGAAAAAATCTTGACGGAAATCCCGATTGCCATCCGCGACCATGAACTCATTGCCGGTTCCCTGACGGTCAGCATTCATGGCTGCCAGATTTATCCGGAATATTCTTTCGACTGGGTCGAAAAGGAATTTGATACCATGGCGACGCGCATGGCCGATCCCTTTGAAATTCCTAAGGATACAGCAAAACGCCTGCACGACGCGTTCTTATACTGGCCGGGCAAGACGACGAGCGATTTGGCTACGAGTTACATGTCCCAGTCCTGCCTCGATGCCCAGGCCAATGGCGTCTTCACTGTTGGCAACTACTATTTCAACGGTGTCGGTCATGTCTGCGTCGATTATGGAAAAGTCCTGCGTGAAGGCTTCGGCGGCATCATCCGTGAAGCGGAAGCGCAGAAAGCGAAATTGAGCGGTGCTTCGCCGGAAGATATGAAGAAACGTGATTTCTACGATGCCGTCATCATTGCGTATAAAGCGGCTATTACCTACGCCCATCGGTATGCGGACTTGTGCGAACAGCTGGCCAGCCGCGAAGGTGACCAGACGCGGCAGGCCGAACTGCTCAAGATGGCTGCCAACTGCCGCCGCGTACCGGAACAGCCGGCTACGACCTGGTGGGAAGCACTCCAGTCCTTCTGGTTCGTTCAGCTCATCTTGCAGATTGAATCGAGCGGTCATTCCATTTCGCCGGGCCGTTTCGACCAGTATATGTATCCATACCTGGAAGGGGATAAGAACATCAGCCGCGATTTCGCTCAGGAATTGCTGGATAACATCTGGATCAAGTTCAATGACCTCAACAAGACACGTGATGCCGTTTCTGACCAGGCCTTTGCAGGCTATGCGATTTTCCAGAATATCCAGTGCGGCGGCCAGGATGAAGATGGCGTCGATGCGACGAATCCCTTATCGTACATGATGATTGACGCAGCGGCTCACGTCGCCATGGCAGCTCCGTCGTTCTCTATCCGTTATTTCAACCGGACACCGGATGAATTTCTCTACCGGGCTTGCGAACTCGTCCGTTTAGGCCTGGGCTATCCGGCTATGTACAACGATGAAGTCATCATCCCGGCCATGATGAACCGAGGCATCCCCTTGAAAGATGCCCGCAGTTATTGCATCATCGGCTGCGTCGAACCGCAGGTCCCGCATAAGACCGAAGGCTGGCACGATGCGGCGTTCTTCAACATCGCGAAAGTCCTGGATATTACCCTGCACAACGGCCGCAACGGTCAGGTCCAGCTCGGGCCCAAGACAGGGGAAATGAAGGATTTCCAGAATCTCGGCGACTTGATGCAGGCCTATAAGACGCAGATGGAATACTTCGTCAAACTCCTGGTCGAAGCGGATAATGCCGTCGATTATGCTCATGCTGAACGGGCTCCGCTGCCCTTTGAATCGGCCCTCGTCGACGATTGCTTAGGCCGCGGCAAGTCCATGCAGGAAGGCGGTGCCATTTATAATTTCACCGGTCCTCAGGCCTTCGGCGTAGCCGATAACGGCGACTCCTTCATGGCAATCCAGAAGCACGTCTTTGAAAAAGGTGAAGTCACCATGGAAGAATTACAGGAAGCCATGGATCACAACTTTGGCTATCCCGATGAAACGGGGAAACTCGCGACCTGGTTCGGTACAGGCTGCTGCGCAGCGGCTGGTTCGACGCCGCTTGAAGGCATGGATGAACGCCAGATTTATGAAGCGGTCAAACGCATCTTATCGGCTAAAGGCAGCATCGACATCAATGAATTGCAGAAAGATTTGCAGCAAGGTTCGGCTCCGGCTGCGGCAGCCGCCAGCCGCAGCGATGTAGGCCGCTACCAGGAAATCAAGCGGATCATGGAAAATACGACGTGGTTCGGCAACGACGATGACGTCGTCGATATCATCACTCGTGAAGCCGGCCAGATTTATGCCCGGGAAGTCCAGAAATACAAGAACCCCCGCGGCGGCCAGTTCCAGGCGGGCTGCTATCCCGTATCGGCGAATGTCCTCTTTGGCAAGGACGTCGCACCCCTTCCCGATGGCCGTCTGGCCTGGACGCCGCTGGCAGACGGCGTATCGCCCCGCCCCGGCTGCGACACCAACGGGCCGACGGCGGCCGCTATGTCCGTCGCTAAGCTGGAACATGAAACGTTCTCCAACGGTACCTTGTACAACCAGAAATTCAATCCCGCGGCTTTAGCGGGCGACGAAGGCCTGAAGCGTTTCGCTGCCCTGTGCCGTGCTTATTTTGAAAATAAGGGCATGCACGTCCAGTTCAACGTCATCGATAAAGCGACCCTCGTCGAAGCTCAGAAACATCCGGAACAGCATAAAGACTTGGTCGTCCGCGTCGCCGGTTATTCGGCCCAGTTCATTTCCCTGGCGAAAGAAGTACAGGATAACATCATCGACCGTACGGAATTTGAATTTTGATGTAGCCTGCCAGAGAAAGGGGACGGATGATGTCGAAAATTACCATTGATTATCAGGCAGAAGGAGACATCTTCGATATCCAGCGCTTTTCCCTGAATGACGGACCGGGTATCCGGACCATCGTCTTCCTCAAGGGCTGCCCCTTGTCGTGCTGGTGGTGCAGTAACCCGGAATCACAGCGGCGGCGGCCTGTCGTCATGTACAATGCGGCTGATTGTGTGCGCTGCCGGCGTTGTGAAAGCGCCTGCCAGCGCCACGCTGTCACTTTTATGGATGATGGACGGCGGCACTTCGACTACCAGGCCTGTACGGGTAACGGCGATTGTGCAGCTGTCTGCCCGACAGGGGCCCTGGTTATGAAGGGAAGGTCCATCCGCGTCGGCGAGCTCATTGAAATCCTCAAGAAGGACCGGTCGACCTTCCGCCATTCTGGCGGCGGCGTCACTTTGTCCGGCGGCGATCCGCTCATGCAGCCGGATTTTGCCGGGGAACTGCTCAAAGCCTGCAAGGCCCAGGGATGGAACACAGCCATCGAGACCGAAGGCTGCGCTGAAACGGAAACCTATCTCCGCCTCGTACCCTATATCGATACGATCCTCATGGATATCAAGCACATGGATCCGGAAAAACACCGCTTGTTCACGGGCGTGTCCAATGAACTCATCTTGAACAATGCCTGCCGGGTCAGTGCTTTTGCGCCGCTGACGATCCGCGTGCCCGTCATTCCCAAGTTCAATGAGTCTGAAGAAGAAATCCGGGCCATTGCTGAATTTGCCGCATCCTTAGGGAAGGTCCGCTATGTCCATTTGCTCCCGTATCATTCGTTGGGAGAAAATAAGTATCGCATGATGGGAATCGAATATAAAATGAATCGTCTTTCTGCCAAGTCACTCAGCAATAAAGAACTAGAAAAATATCGTCCTATTGTCGAACAGGCCGGCGTGTCCTGCCGCATAGGCGATGAGTCATAAGGAGGTTTATCATGGATCAGGAATTATTAGAAAAAGTCATGAACCAGGTCAAAGCAGAACTGGGTGCGGCTGCCACGCCAGCTGCCACCGTGGCTCCCGCTGCGTCCGCTCCAGCGGCGGCTCCGTCGATGAAAGGGGATGCTACGGGCATCAGCAAGGCCTTGGGGCGGACGGAATTTGTCGGCACGTCCATTGGCGATACTATAGGCTTGGTCATTGCCAGCGTCGACCCGATGCTCAAAGACGCCATGAAGTCAGGGAAATTCCGCTCTATCGGTATCATTGGCGGCCGTACCGGTGCCGGTCCGCAAATCATGGCTGTCGACGATGCCGTCAAAGCAACGAATACGGAAATCATTTCCGTCGAATTGCCGCGTGATACCAAAGGTGGTGCCGGCCACGGCTCGCTCATCCTCATCGGCGCCGAAGATGTATCTGACGCCCGCCGGGCTGTCGAAACAGCGTTGCAGGTCCTGCCGAAATATTTCGGCGATGTCTACGGCAATGATGCCGGCCATCTGGAATTTCAGTATTCTGCCCGCGCCAGCTATTGCCTGGAAAAGGCACTGGGGGCGAAATTCGGCAAAGCCTTCGGCATGACTTGTGCCGGCCCGGCTGCAATCGGCGTCGTCCTGGCCGATACGGCTGTGAAAGCAGCCAATGTCGAAGTCGTTGGCTATTCATCGCCGGGTAACGGCGGCACGAGTTTCTCCAACGAAGTCATCTTGTGCTTCAGTGGCGATTCCGGTGCAGTCCGTCAGGCCGTCAAAGCGGCTATCGAAGTTGGCAAGAAACTGTTAGGGGCTCTCGGCGATGAACCGAAGTCGACGACGACACCGTACATTTAACCGTCATAAGAAATGGAGGGTATTACAATGACAAACGAAGCATTAGGCATGGTTGAAACAAAAGGTCTGGTCGGCTCTATCGAAGCGGCTGATGCGATGGTCAAAGCGGCCAACGTAACACTTATCGGATATGAAAAAATCGGCTCCGGCCTGGTCACGGTCATGGTCCGCGGCGACGTCGGTGCCGTCAAGGCGGCCGTCGACGCCGGTGCGGCTTCGGCGAAAGTCGTCGGTGAAGTCGTTTCGGTCCACGTCATTCCCCGTCCTCATACGGATGTGGAAAAAATCCTTCCTCATCTGGATTAATGAGTAAGCAGGCGATCGTATGGCATATGATACGGAAAAGAAGCTGGAAGACCTGATTCTGCGGGCTGTCCGCCAGGTCCTGGCAGAACAATCACAGGCGAAACGGCGTCTCTACGTCGTCTTTGCCGACGCCTTCGATTGCCGCTGTGTCAACTTTTTGCGATCCTTGTCGCCAGCTGATGACGTCACGGTCCTCGTTGACGAGATACAGGCGGAACAGGTATGCTGCGATATTGAACAGGCCTGCCCCTTTGCGTCTGTCGTCCTCACCTCGCAGGCCCGTTCCTTGCCGTTAACAGACAGTCTGACCGTCTATCCGGTGGCTTCACGGGATTTTGTCGTCAAGGCGGCCCTGGGACTGGATGATACATTCGCTGCCCGATGGCTGGCGCGCTGCTTTGCAGCGGGTTCTGCCGTTCATCTGCAGTTATCCGGACTGGCCCGGTTCACGGGCCGTGAACCGGCAGCCTATGTCGGTCAGATTTTAGGATATTATCGCAAGCTCCTGGAATATGGCATTACCATCGGCCCTCAGCTTCCAGACCGGAAGACTGGGGAACAGCCGGTTCCGCAAGCGGCGCCAGTGAAGGGAACGACGCCTGTCGTGGCTTGTCAGGATAAGGTCCTGACGGCAGCGGATCTGTACCCTTATGATAAAGGGACGGTCCTGCTCGTCGGAGAACATACCGTAGTGACATCTTTTGCCCGCGAAGCGGCTTTGAGCCGGGGCATTGAGATTCGTAGAACATGAGGAAAGGCAGGGGAAGACCTGTGGAAAAATCATTAGGGCTCGTCGAAGTCCGGGGCCTGAGCTGTGCCATTGAAGTGGCAGACGCCATGGTCAAAGCGGCGAATGTCGTCCTCGATGAACTCGAAGCGGCCCGCGGCAACGGCATGATGACCGTCAAAGTCCGCGGTGATGTCGGGGCCGTCCGGGCAGCTGTCGAAGCGGGGAAGGTGACGGCCTCATCCTATGGGGCACTGGTATCGGCCCATGTCATCGCCCGTCCCCATGAAATGACGGGAACGTGTTTCGTCCATCATGAGAGCCAAAAGCAGGGGCCTGCTCGCGATGCGGTCTGCCCGGAAGGCAAAGAAACCGAGGAGACGGAAAAGTCGGAACCGGCAGCTTCTCAGCCCGTCCCGCCTCCTAAGAAGGCCCGGCGGACACGGCGGCTGCGGACGGCTGGGAAAGCGAAGCAAAGCGTAACGCCTGCAGCGGAAGGACCGGCTCCGGATACGACCGGATCCGAAACGCCTTCCGGACACAGCAGCGAAGAAACATAGAAGGTATGGCTTATGAAAATAGCAAAAGTAACGGGTTCCATCGTCTCGACGAAGAAAGAAGACGGCCTGGTCGGCAGCAAGCTGATGATCGTCCGCTTTGAATCGAGTGATGGCGTACCCTATGGAAATGAAGAAGTCGCCGTCGATTATGTCGGTGCCGGTATTGGGGAACTCGTCCTCGTCGCCAGCGGTTCGGCTACGCGTACGACGGAAACGATGAGGCTCAAACCTATCGACCTGGCTATCGTAGGCATCATTGATAATTTGAATTAAGGAGTGTCCATTATGGCAAACGAAGCATTAGGAATGGTAGAAACCAGAGGCCTCGTCGGTTCCATCGAAGCCGCCGATGCCATGGTCAAAGCAGCAAATGTATCCCTCATTGGTTATGAAAAAATCGGGTCCGGTCTGGTCACGGTCATGGTCCGTGGTGACGTCGGCGCCGTCAAAGCCGCTGTCGATGCCGGCGCAGCTTCGGCGAAAATCGTCGGTGAAGTCGTTTCGGTCCACGTCATTCCCCGTCCTCATACGGATGTGGAAAAGATCCTGCCTCAGCTGGCTCCGGCTGCTGCCCCGTCTGCAGAATAAAGAAATCTGAGGAGGGGATGAGCCATGAGTCAGGAAATGGCAGCGATGTTGACAGAACGGATAGTAGAAAGCGTCCGTCATTATGAAAATTTTAAGATTCCCATCGGCGTATCCAATCGGCACGTCCACGTCAGCCGGGCCGATTTGGATATCCTCTATGGCAAGGACTATGCCCTGACCCATAAGGGCGAGCTCGGTCAGCCCGGGCAGTTCGCCGCTAATGAAACGGTGACGCTGAAAGGACCGAAAGGGACTTTTGAACATGTCCGCATCCTCGGCCCGGTCCGCTCGCAGAGCCAGGTCGAAATCAGCAAGACCGACAGTTTCCGCCTGGGCGTCAAGGCTCCCATTACCTTGTCCGGTCATCTCCAGGGGACGCCGGGTATCACCCTCGTCGGTCCCAGGGGAACGGTCGAATTGCCTTGCGGCGTCATCATTGCCAAGCGGCATATCCACATGACGCCGGCCCAGGCGACTGCCCGCCATTTGCAAGATGGCCAGATCGTCCATGTCGAGACCTTTGGCGAACGCCAGGGCATCCTGGGCGACGTCGTCGTCCGCGTGTCGGATACGGCCGGCCTGGAAATGCACATCGACGTCGATGAAGCCAATGCTTGTTCTTTGAGCAATCGCGATTATGTCATGATTTGTCCTGTCTGATAAGGAGGGGCCGCCATGCTTGTAGAAAATCAAAAACTGGCCGAATTTGCGGCGCTCGTTTCATCGGGGGACGTGCGGCCCTTTGAAGGACCGCTCAAAGTCGGCGTCGACCTGGGAACGGCGAATATCGTCATGGCCGTGACGGATCAGGACAATCGGCCTGTCGCCGGTATGACGACCCATTCGACCGTCGTCCGCGATGGTATCGTCGTCGACTACGTCGGGGCGGTCCGGGCCGTGCGGACCATGAAAGCGGCCTTAGAAGAAAAATTGGGCGTCGCCCTGACCAAGGCGGCGACGGCTATCCCACCGGGCATCCTCGATGGCAACGTCCGCTGTATCGCCAATTGTGTCGAAGGGGCGGACCTGGAAGTCATCAAAGTTATGGATGAACCGACGGCCGCTGCGGCTGTCCTGGGCATCCGCGACGGCGCCGTCGTCGACGTCGGCGGCGGTACGACGGGCATCAGCATCCTGCGCGATGGCAAGGTCGTCTATACGGCTGATGAAGCGACCGGCGGGACTCATATGACCTTGGTCCTGTCAGGCTACTACGATATCGGCCGGGATGAAGCGGAAAAGATGAAACTCGACGCTTCTCAGGAACAGGCCGTCTTTCCCATCGTCTATCCCGTCGTCGAAAAGATGGCGTCCATCGTCAAGCGCTTTGTAGACGGCCGTCAGGTGAAGGACCTTTACGTCGTCGGCGGTGCTTGTTGTTTCAGTGAATTTGAAAATGTCTTTGAAAAAATCCTGCATATCCCGACGCACAAACCGAATGACTGCCTGTTTGTCACGCCACTGGGCATTGCAGTGAACCAATAAACGGAGGTACAGCATAATGAGTACAACCATTGACCCCGTCGTCCTGCAGCAGTTAGTCGCCCAGGCCGTACGGCAATTACAGAAAGAAGGAACCCAGGCAGCAGCACCGGCTGTTCCGGCAGCACGCGATGAGTACGGTGTCTTTACGACCATGGCCGATGCCATCGATGCGTCGGCTGCGGCTCAGCATACGCTGCTCTTCCAGTCGCCGTCGCAGCGGCAGCAGTGGATCGACGTCATCCGGCAGACCTGCCTGGATAAGAACAACATGCAGATGATGTCGCGCATGGCCGTCGAAGAAACGGAAATCGGCCGCTACGAAGATAAAGTCATCAAGAATACAGCCGCTGCCCGCTATACGCCGGGCATTGAAGATCTGAAGACCGACGCCCGTACGGGGGAACACGGCCTGGTCTTGTTTGAATACTGCCCTTTCGGTGTCATCGGGGCCATTACGCCGACGACGAATCCGACAGAAACGATTATCAATAACTCCATCTGCATGATTGCCGGCGGTAACACCGTCGTCTTCAGCCCTCATCCGCGGGCCAAGAAGACGTCGATTTTCCTGGTACAGCTCCTGAACAAGGCCTTGTATGAAGCCGGGGCCCCGCTCAATTTGATTACCATGGTCCGGGAACCGTCCATCGAAGCTACCGACGAAATGATCAGTAATCCCAAAGTACGCCTGGTCGTCGCAACGGGCGGCCCGGGCATCGTCAAGAAAGTCCTTTCTTCGGGCAAGAAAGCCATCGGTGCCGGCCCTGGCAATCCGCCTGTCGTCGTCGACGAAACGGCGAACATCGAAAAGGCCGCCAAGGATATCGTCGATGGCAGCTCTTTCGACAATAACGTGCCGTGCATTGCGGAAAAAGAAGTCTTTGCCGTCGATTCTATCTTCGATTACCTGCGCATCAACATGAAAGGATCCGGTGCCTATGAAATTACCGACACCGATACGATTGAACGCCTGTGGAAGCTCGTGGCCAATGAAAAGGGGACCGGGCCGAAAGTTGAATTTGTCGGCAAGTCGGCTAAATACATCCTCCATCAGCTGGGCATCGAAGTGGAAGATACGAAGAAACTCATCATCATGGAAGTGGCCAAGGACCATCCCTTCGTCCAGACGGAAATGCTCATGCCCATCCTGCCCCTCGTCCGCTGCGATAACGTCGACCAGGCTATCGAATGGGCGTATGAAGCCGAACACGGCAACCGCCACAGTGCCATGATGCATTCGACGAATGTTGCGAAATTGAGCAAGATGGCCAAGCTCATGGAAACGACGATTTTTGTCAAGAATGGCCCGTCTTATGCCGGCCTGGGAATTGGCGGCCAGGGCTACCCGACCTTTACCATTGCCGGTCCGACCGGTGAAGGCCTGACCAGTCCCAAGTCCTTCTGCCGTCTCCGTGAATGTGTCCTCAAGGATATGTTCAATATCCGCTAAGGGAGGGATGGCTCATGGATATTTGTCAGATTGCGACGAAAGTCATCTCCGGAGAGCAGGCATTGGCCGCTTTCCGCGTCTATCGGACGGAACGGATCTTTATCTTGTGCGATAGCTTTTTGACCCAGTCCGGGGCCATCGACTTGCTGACCCGTCAGATTGCCCCGACGAATCAGGTGCAGGTTTTTGATGATGTTGTGCCTGACCCGAATCTCAGCGGTGTCGCCCGGGCGATGGCTGCGGCTGTCGATTTCCAGCCGACGGTCCTCGTCGCCTTTGGCGGCGGCGCTGCCATCGATACGGCCAAGGGCCTCGTCTATTTTGCCAGTGGCGCCCATGCCTTTTCGCGGCCGCCGGTCTTCATCGTCATTCCCACGACGAGCGGGACCGGTTCGGAAATGACATCTTTTGCCGTCATCACCGATGCCGAAGAGAAACGGAAAATCGCTCTCATCGACGATGTCATGTATGCCGATGTGGCGATCTTGGATCCGCAGCTGACGGTTTCGGTTCCGCCGGCCATTACGGCCAATACGGGATTCGACGTCTTGACCCATGCGCTCGAAGCTTATGTGGCCAAAGGCGCGACAGACTTCACCGATGCCATGGCCTGCAAAGCAGTGGAATTGGCCTTGGAATACTTGCCCCGGTGCTATCATTACGGAGCTAACCTGAAAGCCCGGGAAGCCATGTCCAATGCTTCCAATATGGCCGGAGTCGCCTTTAATCTCGGTGGCTTAGGGATGGTCCACAGCATGGCCCATCAGCTGGGAGGCATGTACCATGTCCCGCATGGCTTAGCCTGTGCGTTGGCCCTGCCCGCCGGTATTGCCTATAACAGCCACGATGAAAAGGCGGCTGCTAAATACGCCGATTTGACGTATAAATTAGGTCTGGCGCCACGGTCTTTGCCGGTGCCCCAGGCGGTCTGCCTCCTTCAGGGCGTCCTCAAGGCCCTCATGTCCGATATGGCCATGCCTCAGCGCATCGGCGAATTGCCGAAAGGACCGGACCGCAAGTCCTATGTACAGACTATCCCTGCCATGGCTGCCCACGCCATGGAAGACCGCTGCCTGCCAGGCAATCCACGTCCTGTCGATGAAGGGACTTTTGAGAAACTTTTTGCATCTCTTTATTAAAAAAAGGGACCTCGCACAAATGCCTATGACATCCTGCGGAGTCCCTTTTTGGGGCATCTCATAAAGCTTCTAACGAAGAAAAACCATAGAGAGCTGCCGTGTGTTCCAGGATTTCCTGGTTCAGATTTAGGTTCTGCATATGCGCCCAGAGAGCGTAGAGCGTCGGTAGGGAATAAGTTAAGAGTTCTCCAGTTGTATAAGTCTCGAAAGAGGTTTCACCCGACTGCGCTTGGGATTGGCGTATCGGCCAGAAGAAAACTATCAGTTCCGACGAGCAACCCTGATGCTGCCATTCCTGACGGGACATCGTTGTAGATATCTTCCATGAGAGCAGAAGGACATGTACTTTTTATTGAGCAGGTACGTCATGGCGATGGCTGCCTTGATGAACTCATGACGCGCACAATGCGCTGCCACGATTTCCTTCTAGTCAAGGCAACGCTTATAGTTATATTGGCCGCTCTGGGCCATCTTGGTAGCGTAGAAAGCGATTTTCTTCAGACAGACGTTTTTCGGATAGAAGGCCAGTAAGTCTTGACAGATGGCGGAAAACCGGTCGGCTGGATCCGTGAATGCCTAGCCGTTCGTCGTACAGGGATAACGCTCGGTCATATTGATGCTGTAAGCGTAGCGTTCTGGCCAGGTTGATGCGGCTCGTGGTGTAATCGACGGTGTCTTTCTGCCCATAGCTTAGAATGTCATGCCCTGCTTCTTCAAAGGCCCGTGCCGACTCATCATAGTGGCCGGCGCTGCGGTAATACGTTCCCAGTTCATTGAGTGCTGCCATAAAGACTGCATCGTGGCCACCGCATCAGATACGGTGCTTGACCGTGGGCAGGCCTTATAAATCCAGGCTTTTGACAAGCGAATAAAATTTTGATTAAATAAGAGTAGGCTGATGTAAGCTTAGGTAGAAAGGATATTCGCACAAAAGGCTACTGTTAACTGCCGCATAGGCAGCTTAGAAAAGCCGCAGACAACGAAAGAAACATCATGGCAAGTTAACTGCCGCATAGGCAGCTTAGAAAAAAACAGGGACAGTCGCACAAAGGTTTATGCTATCGTGTGGCTGTCCCTATTACTTTATAATTTGCAGAGAAAATCTTTAAATTTAAAGATTTTCTATAACCCCGTAGAGAGGCTGTCGTACGAAGGTTTTTGCTATCATGCGTGATTCCTTGAAATTAAAAGTTTTTCATTTGTAGTTAATCGTTCATCGTGACGAATTAATGTTTTTAATTCCATACGACAGACGATGAGAGACCTATGATCAACGTAAAAAGGGGCTGTCTTCATGCGACAGCCTCTTTTTTTTTATGCATTCGGGGTCTGCTGTAACGCGTTACCTATAAAGAGAAGAAGGGAAATAGAGAGAAAAAGAAAAGAAAAAATACACATAAAAATTTAAAGGATGGACTTAAAAAAGGTGACACATGTCCGCAGCTTTTTCTCTTATAGGAGTGTCAAGGGCAAAAGCTCAAACACGAACGGAAAGGAGAAGCTCACCATGAAGAAGCTGCAATGGCTGAAGACCAGGACAGGACTTTTTTCGGCCCCCGTATGCTCTGTTTGATGAATCAGTCCAACTGCGATTCGTATATCGTCCTGCGGTTCTGGGAAAGCGACATTAAGAAAGACTTGCAGAAGTGTGTGGATACTATTTGTAAATATTGCGGAAGGTAACTAATAGCACTCCCACTTTGTTACGCTGGTCATGTATTTTGCAGAAAATCTACCGACTGCTATCACGGCAAGAAACATGGTATAATGAAAGAAAAATGTCAGAAAGAAGTGGAATCTATGATTAAACGTTGTAATCATGACTGTGATTTTTCTTGTCAGCAGTCAGAAGATCAGAAGATGCGTGTCATTGTTGAAGAGCATGAGAAATTGTCACCGAATCTTATTTTTGAAATCATCCGCCACGATGGCGAGATGGAATTGGAACGCCCGGCCTGGCCTTTGATTTTGTCAGCCTTGGCGGCAGGCTTGATGATTTCGTTTTCGTTTTATTTCCGCTCTATCATCCATGTCTATGTCGGCCAGGCCCCCTGGACGGAGGCGATTACGGGCTTCGGCTATACGACGGGGTTCTTGATTGTCATCCTCGGGCGCTTGCAGCTTTTTACGGAAAATACGATTACGACGGTCATTCCTGTCTTCCGCGTACCTTGCTGGGAAAATTTTCGGAAACTCCTGCGCTTGTGGGGCATCGTCTTCGGCGCCAATATCGTCGGTACAGCCATTGCGGCGCTTTTCATGTCCAGCCCGGTCTTTACGACGCCGGAAATTACGCAGTGTCTCCTGACCGTGTCGCATCACATCATGGCGCCGGACGCGATGGACAACATCATGCGTGGCATCCCGGCAGGTATGCTCATCGCCGCTATTGTCTGGATCATGCCTATGTCGCGGAGCTTCGCTTTCTTTACGATCTTGACCTTTACCTATTTCATCTCCATCGGCAACTTTGCCCATGTCGTCGTCGGCTCTTGTGAAGCCGCCTATGACGTCCTCATGGGTGGCTCTGATTTGTACGATTATTTCTTCCGCTTCCTCCTGCCGACAGGCCTGGGCAATATCATCGGCGGCACTGGTGTCTTTACGCTCCTCGTGTCAGCCCAGGTCCGCAGTGAAAATGGGAAGCAGCTCGATTGAGGAACTGACATGAAATCTGTCGTTTCAGTACTCAAAGAGAATCTGGTACTTGTCCTGGCGGTAATGGCGGCATCGGTGTCGATGCTGGCCGTACCGCCTTCGGCGTCCTATGCCGGGTATATCAATGTGCCTGTACTGGCTATTTTGTTCTGCCTCATGGTCGTCATCGGTGGTTTGCGGGAAAGCGGTGTCTTTGCGGCCGTGCTGGCGCGTCTCTTGCTCCGACTGGGGACGATGCGCCAACTGGCGGCGGTCCTGGTCTTTGCCTGTTTTTTTGTCAGTATGTGGGTGACCAACGATGTGGCGCTCTTGACCTTTGTGCCTTTTTCCCTGATGGCCCTGCCGAAAGTGGCCAGTGAGAAGCAAATGGCCCTCGTCATCGTCCTCCAGACGCTGGCGGCCAATCTGGGCAGTATGTGTACGCCCGTAGGCAATCCGCAGAACTTGTATCTTTATTTTTACTACGCCATGGATCTGTCCTCGTTTCTGCTGTTGCTCCTGCCCTATACCCTGGTATCCTTCCTGTTGCTGGCGCTGTCCCTGTTCCGCTTGCCGGGAACGCCGATTCCCATTTCCGTGCGGCTGGCGGCCCGGCGGACACGGAATCTGCCTGTATTGGCTCCGTCGCGGCAGCTCTGGATTTTGGGCGGGATGTTTTTCCTTTCCCTGCTCGCTGTGGCGCATGTGCTCGACTATCGTCTGGCCCTGGCCTTGGTCGTGGTCGTCACGGCATTGACGCGGCCACGGTATTTCCGTTATGCTGATTACCGGCTTTTGGGTACCTTTGTGGCCTTTTTCATCCTCGTAGGCAATCTGAGCCAGCTGTCTGGCTTCAGGGACCTGTTGACGGGATATCTGGACGGTCATGAGTTCCTCATGGCCCTTTTGGCAAGCCAGGTCATCAGCAATGTGCCGGCCGCCGTTCTCCTGTCGGGGTTTACTGATGATGCGGCGGCTTTGCTGCTGGGAACCGATATCGGAGGCCTGGGGACGCTGGTCGCCTCCATGGCCAGCCTCATTTCCTATGGCATGTACGTCCGGGCCTGTCCCCGACAGCAGGCAGGGTATCTGAAACTATTCACCCAGCTCAACCTGGCCTACCTGCTGGTACTGGTCCTGATTGCCTGGCTCTGTCATCAGCTGGGGGTATGACGGGTGCTGGCGAATCGTATTGACGGAAAGGGCAGAATATGTTAGAATGATGCTAATTTCATAGGAACACCGCTTCTGTCACCGGACAGGAGAAATGAGGTGTCTGGGAGTTGTCGTAGGTACGGCATGATTACATGCTATAAGACAATTCCTGGACACCTCTGTTTTTTTAGGAGGGATTATCATGATTCAAATGCATATGCAGCAGGGGCTTTCACAGGATGCCCGGATTATCCGGCAGGAGGTATTTGTAGAAGAACAGGGATTTCATTATGAATTTGACGAAATCGACCCAAAGGCCTGGCATCTGGTATTATATGAAAATGAGCAGGCCGCTGGCTGTTGCCGTTTCTTTTCATCTGACCAGCCGGGAGTGTATATCCTGGGGCGACTGGCCGTGCGGAAGTCCTTCCGGGGCAGGCAGTACGGGGAGCAACTGGTACGAGAAGTGGAAGCCTGGCTGCGCGGCCGCCAGGTGAAACGGCTGGCCTTGTCAGCTCAGGTCCGGGTACGTCCCTTTTATGAAAAATTAGGATTTACCGCATCGGGTGACGAATATCTGGATGAGTATTGTCCTCACATCCATATGGAAAAGGAGCTGGGAAAATGAGTCTGACCTACTGGATTCCCTTTTTCATTGTCGTCCTTGGTAACATAGGCTATCATATGGTAGCCAAGGCGACGCCGACAGCAGCCCCGCCTTTCCTGGCCCTCAGCGTGACTTATCTGGTCAGTTTTCTCCTGTGTGCCGCAGCTTACGTGGTGACAGGCACTTCGCTGCGGCAGGATCTGTCGGCCTTAAACTGGGCGAGTGCTGCCTGGGGACTGACGCTGGTTGCCGTCGAATTTGGCTATATCCTATTATACCGGGCTGGCTGGAAAATCAGTATGGCCTCCCTCCTGGCTAATGTCAGCGTAGCGCTCCTTTTAGCAGGCATCGGCGTCCTGCTGTATAAAGACGTCCTGCTGCCCCGGCAGATCATCGGCATCATCCTGTGCCTGGCCGGCGTCTTTTTCCTGCGACCCTAAAAAGATAGGGCCTTGGGGGATAAACGAAATTATGGAACTAGCTTATGCAAGGGTGCTCACGTGCCTTTTCGGGCCTGGTGGGAATGGGTCATTAATGGAAAATGAGATGAGGGAGACTTGGCAGGCGCTTCGATGCTTCCCAGTCGGCTGCAGCCGCCGTAGTCCGGCCCAGGGACTGCTCAATAGCGGCCCGAAGAATATACCAGCTTGGGGGAACAGGATATTTGTGCATGTTCAGGAGATCGATGCTTTTGGTGGCACAAGACAGCGCCTGGACCGCGTTTCCCAATTTCCATTGAAGCCATGCTTCTTGTTGATACGTACTGCCCACGAACGGGTAGTACGTATTTTTTTCTTCTTCAGACAGCTTATTACGGGAAATCCGGCATTCCTTCAGGGCTGCTTCGTATTTACCGGCTCGAGTCAGAAGGCGAGCATAGTCCAGATGGCCGCGGGCGGGGTTTTTATCCTGCTTGAGATAGTTACGGTAAAAAGCAAGACCTAGGTCTTTTTGATTCATTGTGATATAGTTGCGGCTGATCGTATAACTGAGTGTCCTGTTCTTATTCCATTCCGGATGGGCTTCAACCAGTGTCTGCATACGGTGAGCTGCTTTGTCTTTCTGTCCCATCATATATTCATAGACGATGGCAAGACTATTCAAGAGAATATCATTGGGATTTTTGCGGAGTCCCTGTACGGTGTTTGCATAGCCGGCCCCAGGGTTTCCATCCATCATATCATAGAGGCTGCGGATCCCATAAGGAAGCGGACTGTTCGGCGCATGAACGGTCATTTGATCCAGATGGCTTTCTGTTCCAGCGTCATCGCCGTAGTACCAGGACAGGCCGGCAAGCGATAGATCCTGCCAGGCTGATTCAGGGAAGGATTGATTATATTCTTTTTGATAGAGAATGGACAGGAACAGTAACTGTGACGACAGGGGAGAAAAGGCGTCATTTAGACGGAGCTCTTGGTCGCGGGCATGACGTTCTTTGACAAACGTATCCAGTCGCTTTTGCCTTTGAGCTGCATCGGGGGGAACGGGGGCTGTTATCGTATCCTGAAAGGCATCACGCACGTCTTTATCAGGCAGATCTTTATTCAGTCGGTACCGCAGGACGCCATTCTTGTCGATTAATATCAACCGGGGCAGGGAATGGGTATATAGGTGGTAGTCTCCTGTAAGAACGGGAAAGGGGAAGGCTTCTTCTTTCAGCCAGTTTTCTATTTTGCTCGTCCTGCCAGTCTGTATGACAAAGAAGTTCATCTGTTCGTGATATGAAGCATAGGCTTTTTTCGTGAAATCCGCATAAGCCGTATTGGCAGAACCGGGTATAGAAGATGCGATGAAAAGCGCTGCAGGTCTGTTTCCTGTCGTTACTGTTACGGGGTGTCCCGAATCTTTGCTAATAAATCCGGTAACAGGAACGGCTGTACCGGCCGACGCTTCCGAAACAGGAATCTGGATGGGGCGGGACTTTTTAGCCGGCGTTGTTTTTTCCCGTTTCGTTAGAGAAGGAACGGTTTCTGTCTGCACGATTTCGTTTTTGTGCTGTATCGCCGCAGGTGCAACTGCAGCTGGTGTATCGGCAGCCATGACCGTATACCCTGTCAGAAAAAGACCTGTCACGGCCAGTGCAATTTGACGTCGTAATAGTTTCATGGTTTAACCCTCCTGCCTGAGATATATTATAACTTCATTTTTGCATGCTCTGGTATGGGATGTCAATCCTTTTCCGGGAGACAAGAGGCGGAATGACAGGAATCCGAAAAAGATGGTATAATGAAATGACTTGACCGCTGACCGACTAAAATAGCGACTAAGTTATAGAGATACGTGCATCGCCATCCCTGAATACGCCGAACAAGTCTGAATATAAGAAAAAACACCTGCTTCAAGGGTTTGATGCTACCCTTTGAAACAGGTGATTTTTATATAGAAATTTTTTTATTTGCAATTAGTCCTAGCAGTCTGCGAGAGGGACCAGAAGGTTTATTTTTTCCGGATTCCCAAGCTTCTATTGTCTTTTTTGAAACACCAAAGTATTGTGCAAATAATTTTTGTGTCAACCCTAACTGATTTCGTATGTCTCTTATTTCGTCACTTGAATATGTAGTTATTGGCTCAATGTCAATTTTTCTTTTATGTCTAGGAAGATGCTTGGTCTGGGTATCTAAAATAGCGTCATTCAGCGATTCAGATAACAAATCAAATGCTTTGCTCATGGAGAACACCTCGCTTATAAATTCGATTCCAAGATATCAATTTGCTTTTTCAAATGATTTCGTTCTTCTTTCGTTAAATTTTCTAACTCATTTCGCCGTAAATCTTCATCATTGAAACCTAACGCTGTCCAAGAACGTGTAAAAGGGCGTGTCTGAATAAATGTTCTTTTAATTTCCAATTTAGTATCTCCATCTATATTTTACCCTATTCAATAGGATGAATACAAGTGCTTTTTATGATAAAATAAGAAGGAAAGTGTAAAATAGTTTGTGTAAACAGGTTATTGGACAGGAAGCCTATATCCTGCTGTAATGGAGGGAAGCCTGGTCTAAAAATATGAAAGGGAAGGGTACGGCTATGATTGATGGAGAGCGCTTGAAAGATGTTTTAGTGCAGTATAAAAAAGATTTTGTACTGAAACATTGGCAGGATGAAAAGTATAAATGGGAAGCACTCAAATGGTTTCAAGACAACTGGAATATTAAGGCAACGGATTTTGCGGATATGCTCAACCGTTCGTTTTCCCAAACCTATAATCTGCTGGCATCGATGAATAATTTCCCGGCCAAGATGATTACTAGTTTTGCTGAGACCGCTCCAGAGGACGTACGCTCGATGTACAGTGATTTGTTTGATGAGAGCAAGGATATATATGAGCGAATCAATACCTTTAAACTGCAATCGGATTTTCTTCTCAAAAAATATGGAAAGGGAGCAGGACAGCATTATCAGTCTGAGAATGCCATCACGACCTATCTGTGGCTGCGTTATCCGGATAAATATTACATATACAAATACAGCGAAGTAAAGGCTGTATCAGATGAATTGGGCAGCGACTATACATTCAAGAAAGGCGCGTATGCAGATAATCTCAGAAATTTTTACTCTTTGTATAATGAAATCTGTGAGCATCTGAAGCAGGACGACGAACTCGTGAACTTATTCAAGAGCCAGCTGACGGATGCCTGTTATCCGGATCCATATCTGAAAACACTGACTTTTGATGTGGGTTTTTATATTTCCCGTGATTATTCAAAGCGTAGTGAAGCAGAATCTTCTGATGCTGAGTGGTATCCCTCGCCAGAAGAATATGCTCCGGGAATCACAACAGCCGAGTGGATTGATCTGCTTGAAGACAAAAGTGTTTTTACACAGAGCAGCCTTGAAATCATGAAAAGAATACAGGACTATGGCGGAGCTGCTACGTGTACGCAGCTTGCTGCAAAGTATGGAGAAAGTAAGAACTTTTATAATGCTGGTTCTGTGGGGCTGGCAAAACGAGTCGTTGAAAAGACGGGATGCCCTGTCATGCCGAAGAATGTTGACAATTCTCGATGGTGGCCCATTCTCTATATCGGCAGATATGCAGCCAAAGATGAGAAGGGAAGTTACGTATGGAAATTGCGCCGTGAATTAGCCGCTGCCTTGAATCAGGTGGATCTGAGCGGCGTAGTTCTTTATGCCAAATCAAAAGGTGATGGAGAACCCAAGTATTGGTGGCTGAACGCAAAACCAAAGATATGGAGCTTTTCTGACCTGCAAGTCGGTGAAGTACAAGACTATACACTTTATAATGCAAACGGCAATAAGCGGCGCATTTTCCAGAACTTCATAGATGCTAAGACGGGTGATCTTGTCATTGGCTATGAATCCAATCCGGTCAAGCAGGTTGTAGCGCTTGTAAAAGTCAGCGCGGCGAATGACGGTCAGAAAATATGTTTTGAAAAAACGGAGTCCCTGGAAAACCCGATTGATTATCAGACATTAAAGGAATGTCCGGAGTTGGCGAAGATGGAGTTCTTCAAAAATCCGAACGGCAGTTTTTTCAAATTGACCAAGAAAGAATATGAGTTCATCATGGACATCATCCGCGATGAAAATCCGCGGAACTCTCATGAGGAGAAGATTCCATCGTATACGAAGCAAGACTTCTTATCTGAAGTCTATATGACTGACGAAATGTACGACCGACTGGTGGGCGTGCTCAGCAATAAGATGAATATCATTCTGCAAGGCGCACCGGGCGTAGGCAAGACCTTTGCCGCCAAGAGGCTGGCTTATTCTGTGATGGGAGAGAAAGACGACAACCGGATTGAATTCGTGCAGTTTCATCAGAATTATTCTTATGAAGACTTCATGATGGGATACAAACCGTCTGGAAATGGTTTTGAATTGAGGCATGGTGTGTTCTACCGTTTCTGCCAGAAAGCGGCCAATGAGCCGGATAAAAAATTCTTCTTCATCATTGATGAAATCAATCGGGGAAACCTGAGCAAAATCTTCGGTGAACTCCTAATGTTGATTGAAAAAGACTACCGTGGGACAAAGCTGACGCTGGCCTATAATGGTATGCCGTTTACGGTTCCCAAAAATCTTTATATTATTGGCATGATGAATACGGCTGACCGTAGCCTGGCCATGATAGATTATGCCTTGCGCCGCCGGTTCAGTTTCTTCGAGATGGAACCGGGATTTGAATCAAAAGGATTCAAAGATTATCAACAGGCACTTGGAAACGATACGTTCAATGAACTTGTGAATCAGGTCGTTAAACTGAATGCAGAAATCAGTCATGATAAATCATTGGGGAAAGGCTTCTGTATCGGGCACAGCTACTTTTGTGGAAGAACCAAGGAGAACTGCACCGATGAATGGATGAAGTCTGTCGTAGATTATGACATTCTGCCGATGCTTTCTGAATACTGGTTTGATGATGACAGCAACGTGCAGCGCTGGAAGAATTCCTTTAAGGAAGTATTTCAATGAGTAAGTATAAGCGCATCTTCATAAAGAACATCTACTATATGCTATCTTATGCCTTTACCACCTTGAAGCAATCTGTCTATGAGAATATCGAGAAGGAACCTTTCGATAACATTTATAATTTGTTTGCGGCAATTCTGGCAAAAGGAATCGGTCTTCATCTGAAACAGGGGTTGTATCGGGAATACATCAACTGTGTCGAGGATTTGACCGTCGTCCGCGGGAAAATCGACATGCCTGGTACTATCCGGAACAGGCTCCAGGCCCGGCTGGCCGTAACCTGTGATTATGATGAGCTGTCCGAGAATAACCTTTTGAACCAGATTCTGAAATCAACGGTTTTGCTGATCCTTAGGCAAAAGGATGTAGACGAAAAATACAAGGCAGAACTGAAAAAAGAAATGCTCTATTTTTCTGAAGTCAATGAAATAGAACTGTCCCAGATACGCTGGTCGGAGATTCGTTTGCAGAGAAATAACCGAACATACCAGTTGTTGCTCGCCATTTGTCAGCTCCTGGTTGAAGGTTCACTCATGACAACGGAAAACGGTGATTATCACTTAGCCAGTTTCATCGACGAGCAGCGAATGAGCCGGTTATATGAAAAATTTATCCTGGAGTATTACGCACAGGAATTCGGACAGCGGATCAAGGGATTTTCGTCAAAAGCCCGGCAGATTCCCTGGCAGCTGGATGACGGCAACGATGCCCTGTTGCCAATTATGCAGACAGACATTACCCTTACGTATGGAATACAGACGCTCATCATTGATGCTAAGTACTACCAGCGGACGTTGCAGACAAACTTCAATGTACGGACGATTCATTCGGGAAATTTGTATCAAATTTTTACCTATGTGAAAAACAAAGAGGCAGAACTCAAAGGAACCGAGCATCGTGTTTCTGGAATGCTTCTCTATGCGAAAACCGATGAAAATCTCGTGCCGGACAATGTGTACCAGATGAGCGGTAACCAGATATCGGTGAAGACACTGGATTTGAATCAGGATTTTTCAGAGATTTCGAGGCAGTTAAACCAGATTGTGGCAGATCATTTCGGAGTTAACATATAGGGGAGCTTATCAGTCTAATATTCAAAGAAAGAAGCAAAAATGTATTAATTGTAGGGAGGTATTTGCAATGAATAAAAGCAAGATTTTGTTTGTCGTATGGATTATTGGTGTCATCCTGCTTCTCTTGGGCATGAAGTATGACATGAGAAATATATTTTCCTTGATTACAGGTATGATTATCGGGGGAGGAGCCGTCACCTTCCTCTTAACATACATCGAAAACCGGTAGCCTATATAAGATTCAGGAAAAAATAACTTGGTCGCTGACCGACTAAGAAAAGCGGCTGAGTTAGCGATATAAACCATTTTTTCGTGGGTACCAAGATTTTGTGTATAATGGAGAGAAAAAGATGTATAAGGAGTATTGGATGGTATGCAAAATGTATCTGGATTAGCTTGGATTGGGGTATATATTGTATTTTGGTTTGCCTTTTCGATGTACAATGGAATTAGCCGATTACATAGCAGTGCAGCTGTTTCAGCCGATGAATCCTATGAAGAAGAGTACGATGATGAGGAATATGAAGACGAGTCGGATGATGAACGGGTTGAACGGCTGATATCGTGCATTGAGAAGGCAGAAGTTGTCGTCAGCCCTCGGACGATAGCCAAAATAATTTTGCTGGTACCCATCTTTCTCTTTCTTATCGATGGATTTGGTTATCTCATTGCTTATGGGGTATTGAACAGCCAGCTTTCCATCCTTCAAAGAGGCATTTTGATAGTCTTGGCAGGCTTTTCACTCGTTGCGTCTTGCCGTTTCTATATAGAAACACGGGCCATAGCCAGAATTATTTTAGAAAATGAAGATTACAACGTCATGAAGGTAAAAATTATTGAGGAAGAAGACCGACAAACGGAACCAGCCTGGTGGCCCCTTATCCGTTATGCAGGTCCCTGTGTGGTGTCGGCCTATACGCTAGTAAAAATCATTATGAATTAATCGAGGAAAATGCCATCGCCATTCCTGAATACGCTGAACAAAGCTGAATATAAGGAAAAATCACCTGTTTCAAGGGGGTGGCGATGCCCTTTGAAACAGGTGATTTTTATATAAAGATTTTTTTCTTTTCAATTAAGCCTAGCAGTCTGCGAGAAGGACCAGAAGGTTTAATGTCAATTCTTCTTTTGTATCTAGGAAGATGCTTGATCTGGGTATCTAAAATAGCGTCATTCAGCGATTCAGACAACAACTCAAATGTTTTATTCATGGAGAATACCTCACTTATAAATTTGATTCCAAGATATCAATTTGCTTTTTTATTTCAAAGGCAAAGTGCATTTTTTTCATTTTTCCCTATTTAATAGGATAACTATGTGGGAATAGCAGGAAATTAGTATGAGAAATAGCTGAAATAGAGTCAAAATGGGCTGGGCGTACTCCATCATTTTTTTGATAAATTAAGGCATTGAAAAGGAATTTCGCTTTTTTTCTCGAATTTATATAATATGTCACAATTTTATAATCTTAATGAGAAAGAGGCGAAATAAATGAAGTTAAAAAAGAGTACAATTATTGGCCTATGTATTTGTAGTATTTTTTCATTATTAATACCCGGGGTGATTGCTGCTAATAGCGAAAAAATGGATTCATCTACTGTAGCCTCAACAAATGAGTATGGTACATTTAAAAAATTTATGCCGTCTATCCTAAAAGAAGAAACCTTGAAAGTATCTACGATTCCCAAGGGGGAGGCCTATATTCCTAAAGATACAGTCATCAATGTTGAGTTAATATCAGCAATTTCTTCTAAGACGAGCCATAAAGGAGACATTGTCCCTTTAAAAACTTCTTCTAACCTTGTGATTAATGATGTAGTGGTCATTCCAGCTGGAACAAAAGTTAATGGAGTGATTACTGTTGCACGCAAAAATGGGATGTTTGGCCGTTCTGGAAAATTAGAATTTACGATTAATGAAGTTAAGACCTTAAATAATGTACGGGTGCCACTTCAATATACAGGAAAGAAAAAAGCAGGGGATGATGGGGGAGCTGTCGCTGTTGCTGCTGTGGTAACTGTTGTTGGAGGTCTATTTATGAAGGGAAAAAATGTTGATTTTCCAGCAGGTACGCAATTTGAAGCAACTGTTCCATCTGATACAGATTTGAACGTGACATTGAAAGATTTAAAGGATTCAATGGATGCGGCCCAGCCTAATAGTGTCATTATTAAGCTAAAGTGAAGAATCTATTAAATTAAGATGTCAAAATTTTTTTACTAAGAAAAGCTCAGTTAGGAGAGATTTTCTATGATACGAAAAATAATGTCAATATTTTATTTCCTTGCGATAAATATTTCGTGGGTGTATGCTAATGATATAAGCGTTGATAATTATCAGTATGAATGTCGGATTGGTCCTATAGGTGTACACGATACTTTTGATATGAATCAATTAAATATGTTATTTGGGCATATAACTCAACCTGTACAGCAACATAAATTTGGAATAAATAATAGTATTCGGCTGATGGATTTATATTTTGATTCAGCGCGTGTTTGTGTGTTGAATGATTATTTGGCGACAATTAGTGTTACGAGTAATTATGCCAAAGATGGTGAGGCTTTAGGGACTCCCAGAGGAATTGTTGTTGGTCATGATTTAGATACAATGTTTCGCTTGTATGGAACCCCTTTTAATACCTGGAAGGATAATGGACTCATCATGTATTCTTACGGAACTTATTCGTATGGTATAACGTTTGGAGTTAATCCCTCCACTAATATTGTTGAGAGCATTGGTGTTTTTATTCCTACTTGTTGAAAGTAGAATTTTATTGATTTATAACAGGGAATTTGCTTATTATGCTAGTAAAAGGAGGGGATACCATGATTCGTAAGATTGTTTTTTCTTTAATCTGTTTGCTTTTTAGCGGGATGAGTGTTTTTGCGACGCATATCATTATGACCGACCATGCTCTTTTGACGGTTCCGAAATCAGCGGATTTATCGGCTCATGTCGATTTCCATGAAGGGAAGCGGCTGGTCCGGTTTGCCGGCGGAAAAATGTATGGTGGTGACGCAGTGCGGTTTATGTGTATCAAGAAGGGCAATACCTGGAAACCGGACAAGGTGTGGTGGTCTATGGACGATAAGCTGGGCTCGCCCTATTCGTATCGGGCCTTTAGTATCTCTCAATACGAAGACCTGGACTCAGAACGCTATTTTTACGGCGTGGCTTGTTGGGATTCGATGGATACCGTGTATCGCAATTATCTTCTGGGACTCGATAAAGACGGGAAAAAGATGAATGAGTACATTAATAGTGACCATTTCAAGGAACATACAGAACGCCATTTAGAATCGGGGATTTTTGACCGGAACGGCCAGTTGTATTTGACGTTTCACGATTGGCCAGGCTTACAACCCGATGCACCCGTGTACTATCAGTTGAATTGGTCCGAAGACAATCAGTGGTTCGGCTATGAATATCTAGGAACCATTCGGCTCAGGGATGGGCGTACCAAATGAAAGACTATGTAAAAACGTTGAAGAAAGAACATATATTTCAAAGCATGTCACGAAAAGACAACTGTCTGGATAAAAGTGTAGCAGCAATATCGCTACTACACTTTGGTCTAACTTATTGGGGGCACTACATAAAAAAGCGCTGTCTTCGTGCGACAGCGCTTTTTGATTACGAATGTTATTAACCTAATGTTTCGATAAAAGCCTTGACGACTTCCGGATCAAAGAGCAGGCCCGACGCGCTGAAGAGTTCGCGGACGGCCTGTTTTTTTGTCTTGGCCCAGAATTCAGCCGACGGATTGATGATCATGTCGTAGTAATCGGCGACGGCGATGATGCGGGCTCCCAAGGGGATGTTGGCGCCGCGCAGATGTTTGGGGAAACCCGATCCGTCCCAGTGTTCGTGGTGATAGCGGATGTAAGGCACGATGTCCTGGCAGCAGGGGATGTTTTCCAGCATGTTGCCGCCGCCTGCGGCGTGGCGCTTGTACTGAGCCTTTTCCGAGCGGTTGAGGTAGGGCATCTTGGCCAGCAGGGTATTGGACACGAAAAGCAGGCCGACGTCATGCAGGAGGGCTGCATATTTGACCTGTTCGATTTCACTCTTGGGCAGCGTCAATTTGGCAGCGACGCTGACGCTATAGTTGGCGACCTGTAAGGAATGCATATACAAGCGCTGGCTCTTCAACTGTATGAAATTGAGCAATTCCGCTGTAATGGCGTCGAGGGACGTCATTTCTTCCCGGGCAATGCCCGCAGCTTGTTTCAGGGATACCATATACATGACCAACAAACCCTTTCGTCTGCAAACGTGTTACTTGTTCGTCGTCCGATGCGACCGGCGTACCTTCTGGGGATGACGGAGGATGTTGAACATCTTCACACTCGTCTTCTTGATACGGGCGCCGGTATTCTTCATGCGCCGTGCTGTAGTGATCTTGGACTTGCGTTTCGGGCGCATGTCGCGGATGGAGCCGAAATCGCCGCGGCGGATACTCGTCGCCTTGATGCGGTCTGAGCGCAGGTTTACTTTCAAGGCACTCATGATCTGGCTCGTCTTGAGATCGATATTAAAACTGTAGATGTCCACTGCCACGTAGGACAGGGTCGGATAGGCGTGAATACAAATATGGGCGTTGCCGGAAACGGCAATGCATGTCAGTTCGTCGTCGATATGGAAGAATGTAATCCCTTCGACAGGCGTGTCGACGAGGTCGAAAGCACGCTCTACCAAGGGCTGCAAGTCTTCGGCTTCCGTAAAGGTCGCTTTGCAGTTATAAAAATCGATGAGTACATGTTTTCCTAATGTGTTGTTCATAATCTCCACCCGTTACTTAGTTACAGCTTATTATATACTGTTTTCGGGCCGATGTAAACAGAAAAAAAGACCCGTTCCCGATGTTTTTTTTACATCAGGAACGAGTCCTTTGTGCGCCAGTCACTAGCCACTAGCCACTAGCCACTAGCTCATGCGGCATGGACACGCATGGGCGTGAAGGTGAAGTTGTTGCCATCGTAGCCGATGGTGACCGTATCGCCTTCGCGGATGGTACCGGCGATGATGTCGCGGCTCAGGGCCGTTTCGACGGTATGCGTGATCAGGCGGCGCAGCGGGCGGGCACCGAACTGCGGGTCGAAGCCTTTGTCGGCCAATTCCTGCAGGGCTTCGTCGGTCCAGGTAAGGTGAATCTTGACCTGTTTTTCCAGCCGTTTGCCCAAGCGTTCCAAGAGGATAGCGGCAATATTGCGTACCTGGTCTTTCTGGAGAGCTTTGAAGACGACGATGTCATCGACACGGTTGAGGAATTCCGGACGGAAGTACTGTTTGAGCAGTTCGCGGACTTTCTTGTTGGCTTCGTCATAGTCTTTCGATTCGAGGATTTCGTGAGAACCGAGGTTACTGGTCATGATGATGATGGTGTTCTTGAAGTTGACGACACGGCCTTTGCCATCGGTCAGGCGGCCATCATCGAGAATCTGCAACAGGACGTTGAAGATATCCGGATGGGCTTTTTCGATTTCGTCGAGGAGAATGACGCTGTACGGACGACGGCGGACGGCTTCCGTGAGCTGGCCCCCTTCATCATAGCCGACGTATCCCGGAGGAGCCCCAATCAGGCGGGATACGGTATGTTTTTCCATGTATTCCGACATATCGATGCGGATGATGTTACGTTCATCATCGAAGAGGGCTTCTGCCAAGGTCTTGGCCAGTTCGGTCTTGCCGACACCGGTCGGGCCGAGGAAGATGAAGGAACCAATCGGACGGTTCGGGTCTTTGATACCGGCACGGGCACGGATAATGGCATCGCTGACGACGCGGACGGCATCGTCCTGGCCGACGACCCGTTTATGCAGCGTTTCGTCGAGGTGCAGGAGTTTTTCCCGTTCGCCGGTCATCATCTTAGTGACCGGGATGCCGGTCCAGCGGCTGACGACTTGGGCGATATCTTCTTCGCCGACTTCTTCTTTGAGGAGCTGCGAATCCTGGTGTTCCGCCAGGTAGGCTTCCTGTTCTTTCAACTGTTTCTGCAGTTCCGGCAGTTTGCCGTACTTCAGTTCCGAAGCTTTGGCCAGATCGTAGTTGCGTTCGGCCTGGGCCATGTCGCTCTTGACGGCGTCGATTTCTTTCTTCAAGCCCTGGGTGCGCAGGATGGACTGTTTTTCTTTATCCCACTGGGCTTTGAGCTTGCTTTCTTTTTCTTTCAGTTCGTTCTTCGTTTCCGTGATCTTAGCCAGACGTTCTTTGGAAGCGTCGTCCGTTTCTTTGTTCAGGGACTGTTCTTCGATTTCCAGCTGCATGATCTTATGGCGCAGTTCGTCAATCGGCGTCGGCATGGATTCGATTTCCGTACGCAGTTTAGCGGCGGCTTCGTCGACGAGGTCGATGGCCTTATCGGGCAGGAAGCGGTCGGAAATGTAGCGGTCCGACAAGACGGCAGCAGCGACCAGGGCCTTATCACGGATGCGGACGCCATGATGGACTTCGTAACGTTCTTTCAAGCCACGGAGAATGGTGATCGTGTCTTCGACCGACGGCTGGTCGACCATGACCGGCTGGAAACGACGTTCCAAAGCGGCATCTTTTTCGATGTATTTCTGGTATTCATTGAGGGTCGTAGCGCCGATGCAGCGCAGGTCACCACGGGCCAGCATCGGTTTCAGGATGTTGCCGGCATCCATGGAGCCTTCCGAAGCGCCAGCGCCGACGACGGTGTGGATTTCATCGATGAAGAGGAGAATCTGGCCGTCGGATTTGGCGATTTCATTGAGGACCGATTTGAGTCGTTCTTCAAATTCGCCACGGTATTTGGCACCGGCGATGAGGGAGCCCATATCGAGGGAGTAGAGGGTCTTGTTCTTCAACGATTCCGGGACGTCGCCGCTGACGATACGGCGGGCCAACCCTTCGACGATAGCCGTCTTGCCGACACCAGGTTCACCGATGAGGACCGGGTTGTTCTTACGACGGCGGGACAGGATTTCGATGGTACGGCGGATTTCATCATCACGGCCGATGACCGGATCCAGTTTGTTCTGGCGGGCAGCGGCAGTCAAGTCGCGGCCGTATTTTTCCAGGGCCTTGTAGTTTTCTTCCGGGTTATCACTGTTGACGTTAGCCTTACGGTTAGCCTTGATGGTACTCATGATCTTGTCCTGCGTCAATCCGAATTCACGGCATAACTGCTGGACTTCGTCGTCGCTTTCGCTGACGATACCCATGAGGATGTGTTCCGTGCTGATGTATTCATCGTGCATGGAGTCGGCTAACTGCTGGGCTTTGCCGATGACACGGACCATTTCCGTCGACATGGACAACTGGCTGGAGCCCTTGACGGACGGAATCTTCTTCAGTAACTGTTCCAAGCGGGCCTGGAGCATGGGGACGTCGGTATGACATTCCGAGAAAATCGTGTTGAGCAGGCCTTCCGGTTCTTTCGTCAAGCCCATGAGCATATGGACCGATGAGAGTTCCTGGTTATAATGGAGCGCGGCGATCTGCTGGGCAGACTGGAAGGCTTCGATGACCTTTTGCGTATATTTTTCGTTTCCCATAATTAAGACCTCCTTACTTATGGTGGAAGTAATCATTCTTAGGAGCTTTCCTCAAGCTCTAGTATCATTATACCGTTAAAAGTCAAAAAGTCAATAGGTCAAAAGAAGAAAAGTCAAAAATATATTTGACAAAGGAAGGGGCCTTTCGCTACACTTAATCTGTCAGGAAGGAGACGCACTTATGGATGAAAAAGAACGGAAAGCGTTTGAAGGCGACGCCTTTGCCCAATGCGCTATGGGCGACGATTATTTCTTTGAAGCTTTCGATGCCGATATAGAATATAAAGATGTTTTATATAAGAAGGCCCTGTACTGGTACCACCGGGCTGCCCAGAAAGGACACGCGGCCAGTCAGTATAACCTGGCCTATCAGTATGAACACGGACTGGGGACGGATGCCGACATGGAACAGGCCGTGTACTGGTACCGCCGGGCGGCCAATCAGGGGTATGGCGCGGCCGAAAACAACCTGGGCCATCTCTACGAAACGGGGAACGGCCTGCCCCAGGATTATGAACTGGCTTTGCACTGGTACGGCCGGGCTGCCCGCCATGATGACGCCGACGGCCAGTGCAATACGGCCATTATGTACCAGTTCGGCTATGCCGGGAAGCGGGATTATGACAAGGCCGCCTACTGGTATGCTCAAGCGGCTGAAAAAGGCAATGCCATTGCCCAGAACAACCTGGGATACCTCTATGAAACGGGGTGCGGCGTCCCGCAGGACTGGGAACTGGCAGCCCATTGGTACTATGAAGCGGCCATGGCCGGAGACGGGCCGGCCCAGAATAACCTGGGCGTACTCTACCGCGACGGTCACGGCGTCCGCCACGACCTTTGCCAGGCCGTCTATTGGTTCGCCCGGTCGGCGGCTTCCGGGTACAAGGAAGGCATGAAGAATTATGCCCATGCCCTGGAAAAAGGCGAAGGCGTAGAAAAAGACACGGTCGAAGCGGCCTATTGGCGGCAGAAGGGAAAGGAATAGAAGTTATATTTTACTAATCAACATTACAGAAATATAATATTGACTATCCAGGCTAAAGGGAGTATACTGAAGATATCAAAAACGAATTGTAAAATTCACAAAATTGCAGGGAAAGGGGCATGAAGATGGGAAACTATATTGGGCATACTAGCGAAGAGGGACGACAGCAACTGCTGATAGACCATTTGAAAGGGACCAGCCTTTTGGCAGAACGATTTGCCAGTGTGTTTGATGCGCCCGAATGGGGAAGGATGGCTGGATTATATCATGACATAGGGAAATATAGTGCGGCTTTCCAGCGACGGATCCTGGAAGATGGGCCGCGGGTCGATCATTCTACAGCCGGTGCCTTGCTGATGAAGAAAATAAAGAATGTACCTTTGGCTCTCTGTATTGCCAGCCATCACAGCGGTCTCCTCGATATGGGAACGAAATTCTCGGACGTTACTGACGGTACCCTGATGGGGCGGCTGAAAAAAGAATTGAAGGGCAAACTGGACTATTCGGCTTATCGCCAGGAACTGCCTGAACCCGTACCGATTCGCAAGGCGCCGGCCTTTTTATACGGAAAAGACCAGTTCTATTATTCCTTCTTCATCCGCATGCTTTTTTCCTGTTTAGTCGATGCCGATTTTTTGGATACGGAGCGATTCGTAAACGATGGCAAAGTGCAGCGCGGCGGATTCGCGACGATGGAGGAACTTCACGATTTATTTTTCGCGTATTATGCAACTTTTGGAAAACCCACTACGCCTATCAATCAAAAACGGCAGGAAATTTATCAGCAATGTCTGGATGCGGCTGAAAAAGAGCCAGGTATGTTTAGTCTGACCGTTCCGACCGGTGGCGGTAAGACCTTGTCTTCCTTGGCTTTTGCCTTGAAACATGCTATAAAATACAAGAAACAGCGGATTATTTATATCATCCCCTATACTTCGATTATTGAACAGACTGCCGATATTTTCCGTAATATTCTAGGGGATGGTAACGTCATCGAACACCATATGAATGTCGATTACGATAAAGATTACGATAAAAATTACGACGATGACAAAAAGGAAGATGATGGCTTGAACCGCAAAAAGCTGGCGGCTGAAAATTGGGATGCGCCCGTCATTGTGACGACAAATGTGCAGTTTTTTGAATCCCTCTTTGCGGCTAAGACCAGCCGGTGCCGCAAGGTACATAATATTGCCAATAGCGTCCTCATCTTTGATGAAGCACAGATGCTCCCTGAGCCTTATTTGCGGCCTTGCATCCGCAGCATGGGCGAATTGGTGGCTAATTATCGTTGTACGGCAGTATTGTGTACGGCAACGCAGCCGAGTTTGGAAACGTATTTTTCCCGGATCGGAGAAGGCCTGAAAGTGCGGGAAATCTGCCCGGATACACAAGGGCTGTATGAATTCTTCAGGCGCGTCACTTATCGATTCATGGATGTAGATTCCCTGGAATCCTTGGCGGAGCAGCTGAAAGAGCATGAGCAGGTCCTGTGCGTCACTAATTCCAAGAAGGATGCCCGGGACTTGTATCAGCTGATGACGGGCGACGGCTGTTACCATTTGTCGACCTTCATGTATCCGGCTCATCGGCGCCGTGTCTTAGCCATCATCCGTCAGCGCCTTCAGGATGGCTTGCCCTGCCGGGTCATTTCGACCAGCTTGATCCAGGCTGGTGTTGATGTCGATTTCCCTGTCGTTTATCGTGAAATTGCGGGCCTGGATAGTATCATACAGACCGGCGGCCGCTGCAATCGGGAGGGGAAACAGCGGACAGAAGACAGCATCGTATCTATTTATGATTTGCCTAAACCTATGAACCGGATTCCGGCTTTCGTGCGGCGTCCTATCGAAATAACCCAGATGGTGGCGAAGGACCATGCCGACATAGCCAGTGCAGAGAGTATTAAAGCGTATTTCGACCAGCTCCATTATACGCTTGGCGAAGACCAGCTGGACAGTAAAGATGTGTTAAAACGATTAGAAGTGAATAAACCGGCCTTTACAGAGATTGCAAAAGATTTCAAACTGATAGAAGAAGACAGCCGGACCGTTTTTATTCCCATAGATGATGACCTGGACAACCAGAAAATCCTGGCACAATTGAGAAGCGGTGTTTGCAGCCGGTCCATACTCCGTAAGGCGAATCAATATATGGTCGGCGTCTATGAGAATCAGTTCAGGAAACTAGAGGAAACGAATAAGCTGGAAGCGTTGGAGTTTGGATTGTACGTACTAACGGATCCGGCGGCATATGATCCGGATACGGGGCTCGTCGTCAATATGGAAGATGGAATAGGCATCTTTTTATAAATTAGGGAGATGATGATATGGCAATACGAGTAGAAGTTTGGGGAGATTATGCCTTATTCTCCCGGCCGGAAATGAAAACAGAACGCGTCAGTTATGATGTCATGACGCCGTCTGCGGCACGAGGCATCATTGAGGCGATTTATTGGCATCCCGGACTCAAATGGATTATTGATAAAATCTATGTCCTCAGTCCTATCCGGTTCACCAATATCCGCCGCAATGAAGTCAAGGCAAAGGCCAGCGCCAGAGCGGCCAAGCAGGCGATGACTAAGAAAAATGTGGACTTGTATTTGAGTACGAAAGAAGAAATCCAGCAGCGGGCTTCTATGGTACTGTGCAAGGTGCATTATGTCATCGAAGCGCATTTTGAACTGACCGATAAGGCCAATGCTTCCGACAATGCTGGAAAGTTCCAGGATATCATCCGCCGCCGCTTGAAGCGGGGACAATGTTATCATACGCCTTATTTTGGCTGCCGGGAATTTCCTGTCAATTTCCGGGAATACGAATTTGACAGTGTGCCGACAGCCTATGCCGGGGAAGATAAGGAATTAGGCTATATGCTGTATGACATGGATTATTCCGATTTACAGCACATACGGCCTATGTTCTTCAAAGCGACCTTACATAATGGGGTCCTGGATTTGCGGGATTGTGAGGTGCACTCATGATTTTACAATCGTTGGTAGCGTATTATGAAACCTTAGCCCGGCAGGGAGCTATTGCCAAGCCGGGGTGGGGGGACTATAAGATTTCCTATGCTGTCAATCTGAATCAGCAGGGCGAAGTCATCGGAATCCTATCCTTAGAAAAAGAAGTGATGCGGGGAAAAAAGAAGGTATCTGTGCCCACCGTCCATATGCTGCCGGAAGGCGTGAAAAAATCATCGGGTATCCGGCCGCAGTTCCTGTGGGCCAATGCCGCTTATTGCCTGGGGCTGCCTAAAGACATGAAGACAGCGGATATGGCAGAAGATGCGGCAGCCAAATGGGAAAAAGAGAAAAAACGGAGTATAGCTTGTTTTGAAGCGATGAAAAAATATCATTTGGATATCTTAGAAGCTGTCCACACGCCGTCAGCAGAGGCATTGAAGCGGTTCTTTACGATGTGGAAGCCGGAAACAGCAGAAAATCATCCCGTGTTGAAACCCTATCTGGCCACCAACCTGTTGACAGCCAATGTAATGTATGCCGTCGAAAGTGTCTTTGTTAAAGACGATGAAACCATCAGGGCTGCCTGGGATGCCCATTATAATCAGCCATCTGCTGATGCTGTCGAAGGGCAGTGTTTGGTCACGGGGAAAATAGCTCCCATTGCCCGCATCCATCCCAATATCAAAGGCGTCCGCGGCGCTCAGTCCTCAGGAGCTTCCTTAGTATCTTTCAACGCAGATGCTTTTGAATCATACGGTCATTCAGGGGGGCAGTGCTATAATGCCCCTGTCAGCGAACATGCCGCTTTTGCCTATACGACGGCATTGAATCAGCTTATTGCCGATGAAAAGCACTGTAAGGTCATTGGCAATACGACCGTTGTCTATTGGGCAGCCGATGGGGAAGAAGCCTATCAGGATTTGCTTCATAGCGCCGTTTTTGAAGATGACGATGCCATCGACGATGAGACCCTGGATGCCTTGTTTTCGCATATCCAAAACGGGATGCCCTTTGATTTTCACGGTGTCCCCATCCACCCGGATACGCCTTTTTATATCCTGGGACTGTCTCCCAATGCGGCAAGGCTTTCGGTCCGCTTTTTCTTGCAGGACACATTCGGTCATTTTATCGACCATGTGCGCAGGCATTATGAGAGACTGGAAATCGTTATGCCTCAGCGTCATCGGGCCTACCTGCCATTATGGAGACTGTTGGGGGAAACGGTAAATAAAAAAAGTAAAGATAAAGCAGCATCCCCGCTTCTGGCAGGGGCTGTGATGCGCAGCATCCTCTCGGATACGCCTTACCCACAGGCTTTATACAATAGCGTCATGTTGAGAGTCAAAGCAGACCAGGATGATAAAGATAAGCATATCTATAAAATTAGTGCCGAAAAAGCCGCCATCATCAAGGCTTGTTTATTGAAGAATTTTCCGAAAGGAGAGAAAGTAACTGTGGCATTGAATGAAGAAAGTACGAATACGGCCTATGTATTAGGCCGACTGTTCTCTGTATTGGAACAAATTCAGGAAAAAGCCCATGAAAAAGATAATGGACGCGGTAAGGTTCCCGACTCAGAAAAGAATCGGAAGGGAATAAATAGCACGATTAAGGATCGATTTTTTAATAGTGCGGCTGCGACCCCGGGATGGGTATTTCCAATTTTGTTGAAAATGGCCAATCACCATTTACGCAAATTGAATGACAGAATGGGATTGAAAATTGAACTGGAAAAAATGGTCACAGAATTGGAAGGGAAAATCGAGATGAATGGCCAGCCTATTCCGGCGCGGATGAATTTGAACGATCAAGGCTTATTTATTTTAGGCTATTACCATCAGACCCAGAAACGGTATATGAAAAAGGAGGAAAAATAAGATGTCCGAACCCATTAAGAATCGCTATGAATTTACCATCCTGTTTGACGTAGAAAATGGCAATCCCAATGGAGATCCCGATGCTGGCAATATGCCGCGCGTAGACCCGGAAACCGGATACGGCCTGGTTACCGATGTCTGCTTGAAGCGTAAGATACGCAATTGCATTGAAACGATTTGCGAAGACCAGCCTGGCTATCGCATTTACGTCAAAGAAGGCGTTCCTTTGCAGCGCAGTGACAAAGAAGCGTTAACCTACGTGGGCATTGATGAAAAGACGGATATAAAAAAGATGAAAAAAGATGATCCGGAACTGGACCGTAAAATCTGTGACTTTATGTGCCAGAATTTCTTTGACATCCGTACCTTTGGCGCCGTCATGACGACCTTTGTCAAGAGTGCACTCAATTGCGGCCAAGTCCGCGGTCCCGTTCAGTTAGGCTTTGCCCGCAGCATTGATCCTATCGTACCACAGGAAGTCACCATTACCCGTGTCGCCATCACGACGGAAAAAGATGCGGAAAACAAGAACACCGAAATCGGCAGAAAATATATCATTCCCTATGCGTTATACCGCGTAGATGGCTACGTATCAGCCAACCTGGCACGGAAAGTGACCGGTTTCAGTGAAGACGATTTACAGTATTTATGGAAAGCCATCATTAATATGTTCGAATACGACCATTCCGCTGCCAGAGGGAATATGGCTGTGCGCGAACTCATCGTATTCAAACACGATAGTGAATTGGGAAATGCTCCAGCATATAAACTTTTTGATACTGTTCACGTCCAGAAAAAAGAAGGCGTCGTCGCGCCCAGAAACTATACGGACTATGACGTAACCGTAGATGAAAGCAAAATCCCGGAACACGTTACGTGTACCCGGATGATGTGAACGTACTCCCGCCTATAGAGGCGGGAGCTTCCTGCTTCAACGAGAACAGCG
>ERZ773224.758-NODE-758-length-44193-cov-8.165821_pt1 | contig 44193 bp, 56 predicted proteins | sample MGYA00580526_ERZ773224 | MGnify/ENA primary metagenome ERZ773224 (study PRJEB29015, sample SAMEA2737743) | human gut metagenome | biome: human gut; feature: human-associated habitat; material: faeces | place: China | collected 2012 ... | reverse complement strand
AAAAATAAGCTACTGAAAAATCAGTAGCTTATTAATTTCTGTCGGGGTAGCGGGAATTTCACTACTGACAATAAGATGCTGACAATCCGTTGCGTATAAAACTGTATAACTGTATATTCTTCTATTATTGTCTATTAGTGTATATCATCATTATTTTCTTTTTCTATTTTTCGCAATTCATGTTCAAGCTCTTCTGGCTGAAGTATTTTCTGGGGATTGCATTCCTTTATCCAACCTTCTATGAACCCTTTATGTGCTCCATGTATAGCTTCAAAAGGAAATCTCATAGTTTTATTAGTATCATATTTAAATAGTACATAACAATTAGAGGTTGGTTCATCCACCTTCTGAATAGATAAAGTTGGGAATGCCTTACGCCATTTCTTTATGAAACTATCAATTTTGTAAACAGAAAATATTTCTATTGTTCTCATTACTTATTTAGTATTTCTAAGTTGTTATCACCAAAAACCAATTTAAGCACTTGGTCTTTCCGATCTTTTTTTAATTTTATCTGAAGAATTGCTTCTACATCTTCGGATGTCTTTCCGTCAGAGGTGTACTTCTGTGGATAAGTGAAAACATCTACTATATCCATATTCAAGGCACTTGCAAATTTTGAAAGTTGCCATAAACTCAACTGCACCTCACCGCTTAATATTTTACTGAATTGAGAAGCAGACGTACCTGCATATTCAGCAGCAGCACCTTGTGTTAAACCTCTATCTGATATGATTTTACGTATCTTATCTATGACTGGGTGTATTGGAAATTCACTTTTCTTTTTCATATCTCAAATATATCTATTGATTATCAATATGTTATAACTTATTTTGAAACAAAATTTCAAAATATTCAATTATAAATTTCATATATTGAAAATTCATTTCTATATTTGCATTATAAATTTCAGAATAAGAATTGTAATATTTAAGATTATGAACGAAAAAACATCAAAAATGGTACCTAAGAACCATTACGACCAAATGGAAAAAGCCACAAGACTGAAGCTCCGTAACGAGTTCCTAAAAAGAAGCGGTATGTCATTGATTACATTCTATGACAAATTAAGAAAAGACTCCTTCAAACCTTTGGAAAGAGAACTATATGAGAACATTTTCATAATTCAACAAAATTAAAAATCCAAGCAAATGATTTCTGCACATGAGAAGATGATGGAAACGATACCCAAAGAGTTCAAACGTATAATGTCTGGAGTAGAGGCGGCGGTACGCAGCGGAAAAACAAGATACCTCATAAGTAGCAGACATTTAAAACCTGAATATGAAAGAGCGTTGTTAGATGCTGGGTATGAAATTAGAAAAGAACGTGTAACAACTCAAATTACATGGTAGCATTTATCTCCAATATTGAATTCTATAACACCCCTGAAGGTGAGGTGATGATGAAAGAGTCCGGGCAGCCGGCTGTTGTACTCAAGGAGACCGCCCGCCCGACTATTGAGCACATGCTTGCTATCATCAGAGATCGCTATCCGAAGGCACATGCCCGGCTGATGCAACTCTACTCCAGCAGCACGATGAACCGGTGGCATTATGAATTCCGGGTAGTTCATCGTTTCATCCGATGCAATTTCGGAGAGTATGACCAGTACAATCTTGACATTAACAAGGATGGACAGTTTGTATTCGAGGAGGTCAAATGCCCGTTACGGGGTGAATGTGAACATGAAGGGGTGATATGCAGACCGGAGCTTGATACAGCACTGACCGATCGCGAGATGGATGTATTCCGGCTCATTGCCTCCAACTGCCAAACTGATGAAATTGCGGCAGAGCTACATATCTCGCCTTGTACGGTTAACCGCCATCGAGAGAATATCAAGGCAAAAATCAAGGTTCGTAATGTGGGTGAGATGATTTCTTACTGGCACCGGAATCAAATGAAATAAGCTCACCGTGAGGTGTGCCATCTGTGTTTAATGTGTATTCTATGGCTGTGGCGGTCTGCGAAGATAGTCCGGCCCCTCATACTATATTCAAATGGTAGCGGTATACTTAAGATTTGCCGCGACTGGGGTTCGATTCCCCTATATGAGACGATGATTTACTAACTTAATAAACAGAATATATGAATAATAACAAAGGTTTTTCCTCCATTTCCACTCCTGACGGACAGTTCAGGATATGGATTCCACGTCCGACGGCTTCGGGCAGAGTAATATGCAACTGTGGCTTTGCACTCAAGAGCCATCTTCCTTTCGTCGATGCCGTTGATGCGCTGGACTACCTGCAGGTAGACGAAGTTCGGCAGATAGACCAGGACCTTAGTATCCTTGTTATTTCATTTCTCGATGCACCGCATGAGTGCATGCTGAAGATGATAGAAGATATCCCCGAACTTATGGAGCAATACTTGGTAAATACATAAGATCTGAATGCTATGAGATACTTTATAGACAACATCAAGACTTATGCCAGTGTCAACAAAAAAGGCAGGGCATTACAGATATACGTGCAACAGTTTGACCGACATCTGATTGCTGACGAATGTTCTTTGGATGCACTGAAGTGTGACATCGAGCACCAGATTAAGGTTATGAATGAGAAATACCCACGCAGCCGTCCGGTTCGGCTCGAGGTATATGAGAATGCCAAGGGTGGACAGTGGACTATTCTTGTGGAGCATGACAGCGACAGCATTGTCTGCATCATATCCTATGAAAAGGTGATGGGCTATTATACCTTGGCAGATAAGATAGATCAATTTGCAAAAATAGGACAGTGATGAGTAATGTGATTGTTTTTTTGTGGATATCACTAATTGTGATAGTGGCAGTCTTGATACTATGTGTCTGGGCAATGCGGAAAGCATCCGGATCTTACCGAATTCTCTTTCTCTTTGATATTATCGTCTTGATGATAAATATTGGGATAATAGGATTTGCAATTGGGTGTCTATCTAATATGCGGTAATATGAGAGATTTGAAAATGACAGATTTCCCGACATATCCTTGGGAGACCCTTGACGTGTATCAGGACAACAGTTACTGTTACAATATCCGCCCTGGCCAACATGTCGTTGGAGATTTATTCGACAGTTCCAGAACGAAGCTGGTATCATACAACAGAAAATCACATGTGCAGATAATCTGTGTATGCGACCCCTACAAGCCGCCTTTTTATGCGCGTGAATGTATGTATGGTGTATATTCGGCGTGGAAAAAAATCGAAGAGGACATCTTTACCTTGGAGTTTACGGGGTATTCTACCAAACAAAAATTTCCACCTCTATGTACATCACACCATTATTTTTAAGATAATATGAACAATGAATCGTTTGAGAGGGCCAAAACCCTCAAGGAAGAGATTGAAAAGTGTGATTCCCTGCTTGATCCAATCCTGAAAAGCAGCAGGGAATGCTGTGTGTATCGCGATGCCGATAGGGGTACTCGTGACCTTGTTGTTATCCCCCTTCCCAAGTATTGTACCCAGTACATTATTGATGGACTTTACGTGAGAAAGTGCCGGATGGAGCAGGAATTTAAAGAATTATAACAATCTAATAACAAGAATCATGGTAACCAAAACAACATTCAAAAAGAAGTTTCCGGACGTTAAGGTGCAGAAGCTGCAGACCAGCGTCGTATTCAGCCGGCAGCAGGTAGAAGAAACCGTATTGAAGATGTGCGATTCTCTCGGTACCGGACTGCTTTATTACAATTATGCAAACAGATGGATAACCGTTTATACCTCCGAGAAAATGAAAAAGGCACTGGACTCAATGAAACCGGGTTCTGAGGTATTTCACGAACATTATGGTGTCTATGGTAAAGTGATAAGCGATAAGCCATTTGTCATTTGTGGAGAATTGTGTATCAGGGTTGACTTCGGGGGAATGCCTGGAAGTGGAGCATATAGTTGTGTCTGTTTTGTAATGTAATCGAATAAATATGAATATAGAACAATGGATTGGGGAGGGATTAGCTGTGCGCTTGTTTGTGCAATACCTATAGTGGCCATTATCTGCGATACTGTAAAAAAAGTATTTGAGATGAAATATAAAAAAGGAGATGAGAACTAAGTTGATAAAGAAGCATAATCCGCAGTCTTTTTTGGATGATTTGAAAAGGGTACGGGAGGTTATGGTTTACGCAGAGTGTACCAACTCCTACTATCAAATCTTAAAAAAAAGACTTGCTGAGAGATGCTGAAAGGAAAACAATCACATACTATATAACGGATACTATATTCATTATAAAAAGGAATGTGATGGTAGTCATTTAACGAATAACAAAACAGATATGAACCCAATGGATAATGAGTTACAATGCAAGAGATGTGGGAAGCCGATAAAAGGTGGTTGCTACAATGCTCCCGATGGACCTTTTTGTGTGGATTGCTGGGAAAATAAAATCAGCGAAAAAGCTAAAAAGGATTATGAGAAACAAGCCTTAAAGAGATTGCAGGCTATTGGTTTCGGTTTTAAAACAAATCAATAATGAATAAAAAAGAAATATCAATGAAGAAAGGTCAGAAGGTGCGCATCCTGCGTACCAATCAGGTAGCGACAATCGTCGAGTGTATTCGGGTTGACTTCGGAGGAATGCTGGGAAGTGGAGCATACAGTTGTACATGTTTTGTAATATGACGATATGAGTAAGGACTATGAGAATACATTATTTCTACAAAAAAGATTACCATAAAGGTTTCTATGACCTTAGGATTGTTGCCTGGTTGGAAGAAAAAACAATATCCAGGCAAGGAGATGCCAGGTTGAGTTTTAGAGAACTGGAACGCCTTGACATTTTGATTTCCAGAAGTCCGGACTTTCAGGCCCATAGAATTAACCATAGCTTTGGAAAGAATAGTTGTATAGAACATTCTGCTTCTACTCGTAAAAAACTGGTAGAGGATATGGGAAAATGGGGGCTTAAGCCTATTGACAGGCGGAATTATGAAAGATTTCGGAAAGTAGCCCTTGCGCTTTACTATAAACAATCCTTGATTGATTTCTCGTCTTTCAAAGGGAAGCAGACATATACTATCCGTACAATAATTGGAGATTGACGTATGATATTAAATAAGAAAGGAATAAAAGTATGATTTTTAATAAACAGCTTACAGAGAATATCACTCTCCTCTATGGTGAGTTGAATAGTTGGAAATACGATGATAATGATGTTCAGTATCCTATAATGTACTATCTCGTATTTAAGTTTTATGGACATGAGTACGAAGCTTACTTCTCACACAAGCGGTTACAAAATGGTGACTCAGAACCTGTATCATTATCTGGGGATACCGAACTGTTTGATAGCTTCAATAGGAAGCTGGAAGATGGTGATTTTTTGGAAGAAATCAAACAGGCTTGTGCAGATATTTGGGCTGATGAAAAAGATATGGATGATTAACATATAACAAAATAAATAATAGTATGGCATGCAATTGTAGAGAACAGATAACGAAAATGATTCGTGAGCAATTAGGTGATCCATTGGCAAATATTCGCGGTGTAATATGTTTTGGTAAAGATGGTGTCCAGTTCAAGCCGACGGTTGCTATCACGTATCGGAAAAAGAAAAAGGATGGCAGTTTTTGTAAGGCGCAAAGTGAGATGGAACTTTCATACGAATACTGCCCGTTTTGCGGACGTAAATTTGAGGAAGACAAAGAAATTAAAAAGGAGGACAAACAATGAAGAAAGGTCAGAAGGTGCGCATCCTGCGTACCAATCAGGTAGCAACAATCGTCGAAGTGGAGTTAATTCGTAAAGGTGGCAAGGTAAATCGATACTGCCATCTGAAGACAGATGAAAAGTCATATTTGTGGTTGGATGCCTCAGAACTGGGGAGTGTGGTGGAGGAAGTGAAGGTCTCGGTAGTTGATGACCGAAACCGGGAATTGTATCTACTCATACGGAATGATTATTTCAAGAACAAGATGGATGTACAGCTTACAGGCAAGAATCCGGATAATCTTAAGGAGGTTTCCGGGTTATATGCAGGATTGATGAACTTGTTCATTGAGAGCCTGGCGGAAAAACCAGAACTGTAGGAGCTGATAACGTCCTTGATGATATGGAAAGCCTATTGAAATATAGAATGGAAAATCTTGATTGGATAGACCGTTTCTTGGAGAAGCTTGGCGTCGACGCTTTTCTTGAGTTTGAGACGAGGGTATATAGTGCCCTCGACAAGCTCAAGGTCATGCATTACTATGATATCGGGGGCTCGGTCATACCGGAGCAGCAGGAACTATTTATCAAATTCTGTTGCTGCTATATCACCGGGCACCCTGAATACGAATTCAATGAAGACTATACACAGATATGGAGGAAAGAAAGCTATGAACAATGGAAGATGGCAACCCGATGAGGACAGATACGTCCGGGAAAATGTCAATAAGAAGACATTGGAACAAATGGCGGAGCATTTGGGAAGATCCGCATTGGCTGTACAGTTATATATGCACCGGAAGCATATTGTAGTGGGACAGACAGTCAAGCGGAATCTGGTGCAGGAGATTCTCCGACTGAAATTCCGGCATCCGGAAAATTTCATGCCCAACCGTGCCTTCTACCAGGAGGTAGGCATCAACCAGATGCGCTGGTGGGATATTTTCTATGGCCGAAAAAATATAAACCAAGAAGAATATATCGCGTTGTCGAAGTATTTCGGCATAACACTGGAGGAGGCATTCGCAGCGCGTCAACTTTGCATATTTGAAGAACAATGATTGATGACGAATTAAAACAGAGAATAAAGGATGCCAACGAGATTACGGACGTGATCGGCCAATTTGTATCCCTTCACAAGAGAGGTATCAATTATATAGGGATCTGCCCGTTTCATCCAGACCGGCATCCGTCGATGACCGTTAGCCCGTCAAGACAGACATACAAGTGTTTCGTCTGCGGCAAAGGAGGGGATGTCATCCAGTTTGTCCAGGACCATGAGAACATGTCATTCAACGAGGCTGTCACCTGGCTGGCCAATCGTGCGGGAATCTCTCTCCCTGAACGGGTGATGTCCGACGAGGAAACGGCCAGGGTAAAAGAACGTGAAGCGCAGCGTATAGCGATGAAAGGCGCCGCATTCTTTTTCGAGAAGCATCTTCCGGAGGCGCAACTTTATCTGCATGACAGAGGGTTCAGCCTGGATGACAAGGTCCTGAAGGATTTCAGAATTGGATATGCCCCGACAGGCAACTTGGCTAAAAAGGAGATGCTTGCAGCCGGATTTTCCGAACAGAAGCTGCTTGAGACGGACATCCTGAAGAGAAGCGAGAAGAACTTCACCTTCGACACTTTCAAGGACCGCATCATGTTTCCCTATTTTGATATCAAGGGCAACATAAACGGATATACCGGACGCTGGCTGACCCCGCAGGAAAACACCGGCAAGTACGTCAATACCGGGGACACGCCGTTGTTCAAGAAAGGCACTCACCTTTTCGGTCTGTACCAGGCACGTACTGCCATTGCAAGGTATGATTGTGCGTATATAGTCGAAGGTCAGTTCGATGCCATGTCCATGCACAAGTTCGGTGTCTGCAATACCGTTGCCACCAGCGGAACCGCACTGACTCCGGAACAGATACAGCTGCTTGGCCGGTTCACCCATCGCGTGATACTTGTATATGATGCGGATGCAGCCGGGCTGAAAGCGTCACTGGCCAACTGTGAGGCTTTCCTGCGTGCGGGTTTCCAGGTCAGTGCAGTTCCGCTTCCTGAAGGGAAAGATCCTGATAATATTGCCCAGGAGCAGAAACTTGAAACCGGGAAATGGCTTGCAAACCGGGAACAGAATTTCCTTCAATATTTTGCCATCTCCTTACGAGGCAAGAATCCCGGAACCGACCCAAACAGAGAGGAAGAGGCAATGCAACGGCTTTCAACCCTCATATCTGTCATCCCTTCGGAAACACTTCTTCTCAAGTGCATAGAGATAATGGCCGGGATTTTCGGCAGCAACACGGAAGTCATCCAGCGGAAAGTGAATTCCATCTTGCGACAGCGGAAGACAGCTTCCATCAAGGAGAAAGACAAGATGGCTCCCGGTATATATGGTATCGATATGATTGCGGAGGCACGTAGCGGAAATGAGCCTTGCATCCTGACATCAGATTATCAGGAGTTCCTCACCTTGTATGGAGATGCTCCCATAGCATACGTCCATGGCATTCCTGGAATGAACGACATACAGCAGTTGCGTCAGGCAAGCCAGATGTTCACCTCTGACAGTGATGGCCTTACTATTGCAAAAGACGGTACGGAATCCGGTTACCTTGCCGGACTATCTGCCATTTTCCGTGCCGGTATTTCCAATATTACCATAACGGTTGAACGGAATGTGGATAATAATGATGACGAGGAAGAAAGCGATGACGGGGAAAATATGGATGAAGAGACGAACGATATCATCGAGACTTTCAATTTCGCGAAATTCTATGTATTCCTGCACAAATCTTTTTTTAAGACCTATAATGGCGAGCGTGCTCCCTATATCGAACGTTGTGCTGAAATAATCAGCTACGCGGAAGATTCGGTACGCATCATCAACTTTACCTACTTTCAGAATTGCCTGGGGCTGACCAAGCAAGCCTTGAATGAAATACTCAAGCCCTATCTGGCCAAACGCAAATCACGCATGGCCATCAATGCACAACGGACGGACGATGACTATACTGAAGAGAATTATGACCCGGACGAACTTCCCCGTTATGTCCAGGACAATCCGGAATATCTGCAGATGTTCCAGCAATGCAATTACTATCCGAAGTTAAACAAGCAGGGGGAACCGGTATGCTACCTTTTCAAGAATGAGAAGTCCGGCCATACCATGGTCGGTGACTTCTATATGATTCCACTCTTGCATATTTACTCGGACAACGACGAGGAAAACAAGCGTGTCCTTAGAATAAACCGCCGTTATTACAAGACACCGCTTTACATTGAGGTGAATTCCAAAGTCCTGGCCAAGAAAAGCACTATTGAGGAAAAGCTAATTATGCTGGAAGCAGTCAACTTCACCAATGGTGAAGAGAAACATTGGACTAAAATACGTGAATATATGAGCAGACATTATGTTACTTGCACAGAGGTTTCCACATACGGGAACCAACAAGAAGACGGTTTCTCCCGACGGGAAGACCAACAGTTTTTTGCCTTTGCCAACGGCATCTTCCATGTTGTTGACGGAATACCGAGATTTGATGCGGTGAATGAGCTTGGAGTGGTCACCCACAATGGCAAGAACTATTATCTACCGGCATTCTCCACCATATATGCCGGTTCCGGCAAGCAGTCCGACAAGTATGAACTTATTTCACAGCTTGTCTATAAGGAAATCCCTATAGACAAACGTTGCACTTTCGACGAATGGGCCTCACTGATGGACCGTGTCTATAAAATCAACGACAACGGGAAATGGGCCATTCTCTTTGCCATCATGTGCGCTTTCCGAAGCAACATACACTGCATAGACCGTTTGTTTACAGCGCCATTCTTTATGGGACCGATGTCATCCGGAAAAACACAGATTGCGATATCCATCCGTTCCCTGTTCATTTCTCCCAAGATACCGATTTTCAACCTGAACATCGGTACCGATGCCGCCATGTCCACATTGATGAGCACTTTCCGGGATGTACCGGTTGTCCTTGATGAATACAACAATAAAGATATATCAGATATAAAGTTCCAGGCACTTAAAGGAATAGTATATGATGGTGATGGAAGACAGAAGCGTAAAGGCACATCCGGCAAGGAGATAGAAAACGACAAGGTGTACGCGCCGGTTGTCATTTGCGGCCAGGAAACTCCCCAACGTGATGACAATGCACTCATGTCACGTATTATAGTCTGCGAAGTCCCCAAACCGAAAAACCGGACCAGGGAGGAAGTGGAGCTTTTCAACAAACTCAAGGATATAGAGGATCCGGCCAAAATCGGGTTGTCGAATGTCCTCTTTGAAGTCCTTCAGCTGCGTCCGCTGGTAATGCAGCATTTCCGGGCACTGAAGCAGAAATCCTATGACGAATTGAAGCAGGCGCTGATAAATGCCGGTGAGATTGACCGGCTCATGAAGACTGCATCATTGTTTCTGGCGACATGCAGACTGATTGAGGATTATACAGAGTTGAAATTACCGTTCACCTATGAGGAGTTTTTTAAAATAGCCTGCGATAAAATCAAATTCCAGGTGGAACTGATTTCCAAGACGGATAAACTGGCCACATTCTTCAAGGCTATGGATGTGATGATTGATACCAAGGCAATCAGGGAAGGCAGGGACTTCGCCATTGATACACCGGAACGAATCACCATCAAGCTGCCCGGAGGAGAGAAAAAGGAGGTTCCTATTCCTGCAGGAACCCGCGTGTTATTCCTACGCGTCAGTACCATCTATACGCAGTACGCACGTTCTTCATATAACCAGGAAGACTCAACGCAGTCGACCATCGAGCAGAACCTCCGCTCCCATCCCAGTTATCTGGGCTTTGTCCATGCACGCCGGTTCAATTGGTATGAAGTCGTGGAGGTACCACGCGGCGGTTTCGAGGAAGATACTCCCAATGAAACCGGAATTCCGGTAAAGCTTAACAATGACATGGTGCGTAAAGTTGAGAAGAAGTGTACCAATTCCAGTTGCATAGCTATCAACTACGAAATTTTCAGAGAATTATATAGCATTGATTTGCAACGCGGTTCTGAAGAATCCCGTGTTGACGATAATCCCGACAATGACCCTATCGGAGCAATCGGTGCCCCCCAAGAGTTGAAGTTCTGATGTTACATTTTCCTATATCACAAACCAGACATTTATTCCCGGTGGCCGTCCCATCGGGAATAAATGCTTTTTTATATTCCGATTTGCGGACATTTCGTTCGGTTTCATCACCCTGGTATCTTATGATACTCCCCTACTCCATCCCCCGGACCCCCTGGAATAAAAAGACAAGCAATATAGAGGGAGTTTTGAAAAGAAAATATTTCAAAATAGGCGTCCAACAGTCCAACAGTCCAACAAGAGAAAGGATTTTAAAATGTAACTCTCTGTTGTATAGTAGTATATATTTTCTATTTAATCATATATATATACTACAATGGCGTTGTCTTGTTGGACGCTGTTGGACGTGTTGGATTGCCGTTTTTCAACCATCCAACTGGCTCCGTCCAACAAAAACGGCAAAAAATGCGGCTTGTTGGACGTGTTGGACGTCCTCCAACAGTATTTTCTTTATGGTAAATTTGTATAACTAAATAATAATCAGTAACTTTAATAATGCTGTTGGACTGTAGGACAGTTGGAAGCAAAAATAAACAAAAACGGTTTCAAAAATTTTTTTTAAGGAAATGAGCATGATTACGACGAGTATTTCAATTACACCTTACCTGGCTGAATATCTGCGTGGAAAGTACAACAACGGTGCGGATGAACCTTTCCGTATTCCTGACAATACGGACTTGTACCATGTGATATGGACGCTGATGTCGCGGCGTCATCAGAACCAGTCTCCCATAGATGACGGTAATCTGACTATCATACTCCCGGAGAGGCGTATCGGTAAGGATCCGGAAATATACAACTATCTGTCTCCACGGTCGGCCAAAATCATAGAAACGGAAATACGCAGGATGTTCAACCGGGAACTTCATACGGTAATGGACGAGAACGACTTGAACGGGCATGAGTTGAACAATCTCGATATCGTTCACAATTTCCTATGTGCGTATTGCATAGACAGCATCAGTGAGGATGCGTTGCTGAAGAACTTCTATCGGTGGCGGGAGAACATCCGCAAGCGGAAAAAACGCCGCGAATATAAAAAGAAGTTAAAAAACGGCTAAAAAATCACCGACCGAACTATGCGTTTTGTCCCAAAATGGCGGACAAAATGTCCTATGTATGGCGAACTTGTTGAATTACAAATAAATATCCTAATATGAAAGAACTTTCCATTCAGATTAAAGTCTATCCGGTGAGTAACATGCGCCAGGATGTCTATCGGTTCATGGCCGATGAGTTTGAGTTTACTCCGGTACCGGAATCTTCAGAGGCGGGCCGCTGTTTCAATTGCAATAAAGATATAAGCATAAGCCTTCCTCCATCCGGAGTGATGAAAGACTTCCTGGCAGGCAGGTTCTGCATTGTCGAGTTCACTGACACCAGGCACCGGAGTTTCCGGATCGGGGACAAAAAAATACCCGCCATTGTCTCGATATCCCCCAATCTGAATTCGGCGACTCTTAAAATTGAATGCAAAATGCTCAGTTCCCCGCTATTGTAGCGTCCTTCTCCCCTTTCTGCAGGCTGCCTATCTTCGCTGAAAAGATACGCAATGAACAGAACTTATCTACGCCAGCTTCTTACTTTAAATATACACCGGCTTCTTATCACGGCAGAGGGCTTGTCTTCTGCCATGATAGAGGCTTTTCCATTGGTGCCCGCTGACAGTCTGCAGCCGACATCCTTTTTCTTCAATGAAAATCCTCCCACATATAAAGAGACATCGAAAAAGGCCCTTTCACTTCTTCAGCAGGAAATGAAGGCCCGTTCAGAACTCCAGGGTATAACCGTCACCGATGACTTCTCTTCTGACGAACTTCCTGAAGGCAGTATCGCCTATCACCGTATCTGGGGATTCATCACCTCAGATTGTCAGTGGTATTTCTCCTCCAAGCAGTTCGAACGGGACCTGCTTGCGGCAGAAGCCAATCCGGCCATAACCTGCCATTTCCTGCATGTGAACTCTCCGGGAGGGGAAGCATGGTATATGGACAGACTCAGTGAGACGATGCGCTCACTCGGCAAGCCCGTCATGACATTGGTGGAGCAGTGCAACTGTTCGGCCAGCTATTATATAACCTGCCATTCCAGTTTCATTGCCGCACTCACGGCCTATGATACCATCGGCTGCATAGGAACCATGATTTCCACTTGTAACTATGACGGATGGTTCGAAAAGATGGGGCTCAAACTCATCCAGGCCAAAGCCACGAAATCAGACCTGAAGAATAAAAAGACGGATGACTTGCTCAGAGGGAAACCGGAACAGTACATCAAAGAAGAACTGGATCCACCCAATGAACAGTTCCTTGCCGCCGTTCTTGCGTCCAGACCGCAACTGGGCAGCCTGCCGGAAGACGACCCGGTATTCCGTGGTGAAACGTTCGATACTCCGCATGCCATCGATAAAGGGCTGGTTGACGCCTCCATGACTTTTCCCGAAGCTGTGGTCAAGGCTGTAGAGCTCGGTCGCAGCTATATGGAGATTGAGAATATAAAAAGAAGTGCTCTCAACTATTTATAACTTAACTTTTGTTTATCATGAATTTAAAGGAAAGAATTCAGACCGTCCTGCAGAAACTGAATCTGCTGGACAAAGCGAAAGCCAATCAACTGACCCAAGAAGAATGGGGACAGATAGTCAACTCCTATAATCAGGAGTACCAGTCTATCCTTCAGGATGACTTGGCTGCGGACCAGGCGGCGCAACGGCAAACGGTTGCCGTCACCCAGGAACAGATTGACCAGGTACAGTCCATTCTTGGAAGTATCGTCAATCCGGTACAAACCAATTCAACAACCACGGAAGAGGAAAATAGTGGGAATGGACCGGTGCAGACCATTTCACAGCCAGCCAACGGTGAAGGCCTGGTGCAACTGGCCACCGCTGTGCAGAGCCTGGTTGACAATATGAACAACCGCGCGGAGGATGATATCCCTTCCCGGACAGTGACAGCCGCTTCCATCATGTTCACGGGACCGGCAGACCGTTCCCGGTATCTTTTCGGTATCGAAAACCAGATGTTCTCCATGTCCGAACGTTGGAACAAGATTGCTGTCAATCCGGCCTCCGCTTCTTCTTACGGTCCATGGAATGAAGAGATTGAAGGGGCCGCTTTCCGTCGCCAGGCCGTTACTTTCTCCCGTTTACTGCAGCAGCGTTACGATTATCTGCACAGAAACGGCATGCTTGACGCCAAACGTCTGGCAGCCGGAGAATTCAGTACGAACTACGAAGGGGTGGATACAGCCGGTGTGGGCAACCAGTATGTGGTTCTGCGTCAGGACTATTTGATTGCCCGTGTACTCTCAGTCCGCGACCTCACGCAGTATTTTCCCGTCCGCTATGGAATTCAAGACCATGACCTCGTGTTCAATGCCTTCTTCTCCGAAGTTTCCCAAGCTTACCAGCAGGGTGAAATCTGGAAGGGTGACATGAAGCTTGAAAACGAGATGGGTCATGTGGATGATGCGATGATCAAGCTCAAGTTCGGTCCGATGAAAGAACTGGAGCGCATGTACATCGCTTATCTGAACAAGGAAGGCTCCGATCCTATCAAGTGGACCATGATCGAGTTCTGCATCCTGAACTCATTGGAAACTGCGCAGGTGGAGCAGAACAAACGCCGTATGCGGGGTATCTATGTCAAGCCGGAAACGGGTGTCGCAGGCAGTTACTTGAACGCATCGACCGGAATCATATACACACTGGTCCGCTACATGCATGAGTTTAAGATTCTTCCCCATGACGATGAGTCCTATCGCAGCTACACGGCTTCCAACATGTTGGATTCCGTTCAGGAGTTTGTCGGCGATGTGGTGGCATCCTGCACAGAAGACATGGATCTTGACCGCCACGTCCTCTATCTGAATAAGACCCATCTTCCCTGGTGGATTAAGAATGTCCGCGCCAAATATGGAAAGGACATTGATTTTTCCGGTCCGGACAGTTACCGCAATGTGGTACCTGACACAAATATGCGTATCATCTGGTTGCCTTACCTCGGTCAGCTTCCCCTCATGTTCATGGATGTTCCGGGCAACCTCCAGTTCCTGGAATTCGTACCGGGCGAGATGCTCTCTATCAAGGTGAAAGAGGACATGGAACTGGTAAAGGCATGGTCCACCTGGAAAGAAGGTACCGCCGCTTCGTTCACCGGCCGCCGTTTTGACAGCCTGGAAAAACTGAAGGCCAACAATTACGAATGGCAGCAGATCTTCATGAACAAACCTGCCGTCGATATGGCAGCGGACGCGACCACTGTCGATGCTTCAAAGGGATTCTGGCAGATAACAGCGGCCAACACTGCCGCCAAAGCCATTACGGACATTACGGGAGCCAAAGCCGGTGTAGCCTACATCATTGAATGTGGCAGTACCGAGAATGCCACTACCATCGCCAAGTCGGACAAGTTTGCCGGCATTACGGAAGCTTATACTCCGACCAAAGAGGGTGACTATATCATGGTAATCCTGAACAGCAAGGGTAACTTCCTGGAACTGGAACGTCAGGTAGGCGGTGTACGCAAGGTGAACGCTGCACTCCAGCCCAACATTCCTGGAGTCAGATAATTGGTTGTCTATAAGAACAGATTGTTTTCAGGTAGCGCGGGGCGGGTCCACTTAAGCCCGCTCCGTTTTTTATAACTTAAAAATTAAAATTGTATGAAAGCAAAAAGAATTTCAAATCCTTTCCGTAAAGGGAACCAGGCCGCCCGTAAGATGCAGGTTCGGTTTTTCCTTTCGCTGATGGTGCTTCTGGCACTCGTGTTTATTCTTGATATGGTCATGTCTCCCGGTTCTGTGCTGGGAATTTACGGATTTTCCGGTACCACACTGGCCGCCATGATGGTCATCGGTGACGTGGACGATGTATCCGACCGTAAGACGCACGGCTCGAATATAGCCTACAAGATTTACCTGGTGGATGTCGACCAGATAAATTCCGATGTACCCTTTCCGCTTCCAAACCAGCAGCGTGAGATAAGCACCATCCCGATGAAAGCCGGACAATACATGAAGTACTTTGCGGCGCACGATATTCCCACCTACACTTCAACCGGTGAGAAAGGTGACATTACCACCAGCGGTACCAACACTTTTGTTGCCGTCATGGGCGGCATGCGTGACCAGCTGCTCGATTTCATTGAACAGCATGCCGGAGGCAAGTTCATCATCCTTTTCAAGGAAGTGGGCGATGCGCAGTGGTACATCCTCGGCAACTATGACCGTCCGATGGTACTCTCCTCCTTCGAGTCCAAAAATGACAAGGACGGGCGTTATGTAACCTATACCTTCACACGTACAAGCATTGACCAGTACTACAAGTATACGGGCGATATTGTCCGTGCTCCGGCAGCTGCTCACACGGCTGGCGCAACGGCACTTGCCATTAAATCCACCAACAACCGTTATACCATCCCCGATGGCAATGAAGGCACATACGCCATTTCCACTGTCAGCGGATTGACAGCCAATGATAAGGGACGTTACATCACACTTGAGGGTACCGGTACCGACAAGGCGGCCACCATTGCCGACGGCAACAGCTTTGTGCTTGAGGATGGAGCTACCTGGACAGCCAAAGCGGGTTCCTCCATCACCTTCATGGTGCTTGATGCCTCTACACTTGTCGAGGTATCCGGCAGCCGTGTGCAGACAGCTTAGTAAAAAACACCTCTTACAAGTCAGCAGAATTCCCTTATAGGCAGCGTGTTGGCTTGTAAGACTTAAATCTGTATGTTATGTATAGTTTCAAAGAAAAGAAGACACATTTCGTAGCTCTCCGGAATCCGGATGTGGCACAATATGACCTTGAGTTACTGGCTAAAGAAGTTCCTGGATTTCCGCAGCTTGCCACATTCTCACGCAACCCCAAACGTTATGCCGATGATATCCTTTATGCTTTGTTAGATTGTGCCACACGTGAGGAAATACGTGAGTATCGCCGGGCTATGATTGCAAAAAAGGCAAAAGAGGCTGAAGATGCCGGAGAAAAGAAAACAAAAGGTCCTGCCACGAAAAAGACGGCCGGAAAAAAACAGCAAATGCCCGAAGGGGAAACAACACATACCGAAGAGACCGGTCCACATGATGACGTGGAAAAGCCTGAAACAGTTCCGGCTGACAACTCGGCAGAAGAGTTGAAACAAGCGCTTGATGAAGCGGAAGCCCGTGCTGAAGAAGCCGAACAGCGTGCCGATGAAGCGGAGGAAGCCAGGGATGAAGCGGAAGCCCGTGCCCGGGAGACTGAGCAGGCGCTGGAAGAAGAGAAAAAAAAAGAGCCGGCCAAGGTTCCGGTAAAGTCCAAAAGCAAGAGGAATACCCGCAAATCGACTGGGACAACCTCTTCGACCCGCAAGTCCAAATAGCCACACTCATCTACAACGACCGTGTGGTCACTTGGAAACAGATGAAGCAGCTCGACGAAAGTCTGGAAAGAAAACCGCAGAAGCGTGACATCATGGACATGGTGGAACTGCGTATCCGTAATCTTCAGGCATTCGATGAGCTGCAATCGTTCAATGACACTGGGAAGTTCCTCTACATTCATCCGCTCATAGCCCACCAGTCAGAGAGAGCACAACTGGAGAAGCTGCTGCAGACGGACCCGCAGGAGTTCCTGCGCCTGCATAAGAATGTGACGGACAATATCCGCAGATACGAGTGTTACCTGAAACGCGCTGACAGGCAAAACAAGCGCACCCAAGACAAGGAGAATCTCCGACGTCACCGTGAACGGGAATCACTGTTCAAAGCAATATTGCAAAAATTCAATTCGAAGTAAAATGGAAAAGCTGATAGAAGTATTTAATTTGGGTGGTTTGCCTACTGCCCCGCTGGATTCGTTCTTGGAGCTTCAGGAAGACTTTAAGAAGTCTGATTCTGACAAATTATCGAAACTGCAGATGCTTATCATCACCCGTGGTTTCAAGTATGCATTCAAAGCCTGGCAGGATCCGGACGGAAAGCTCTGGATTATCGATGCCCATCAGAGACGGAAAGCACTGCTTGCATTGCGCAAGTCCGGGTTTACAATACCGGAAATACCTTATGAACCCATTTTTGCGGCAGACAAGAAGGAAGCGGTAGAGGAAATCGCAGCCTATAATTCCGAGTTTGCCACCAGGAATCCGGATACCCTGCTGTTCAAAAAATATAATATAGATTCTGACACCCTGCAGCGCTTCAACCTGGGTTATGAGGTCAAGACCACTGATTTCGGGCAGGTATCTCCCTTGTTTGCCCAAGAGCATGAGTCGGAAAATGTGCAGGAAGATGCCATCGATTTTAATGTTCCTGCATCTGAAGATACTGTAATTGCCAGACCCGGCGATATATGGTTGCTCGGCAGTCACCGGCTGATGTGTGGCGATTGCCGTTCCAAAGCGGACATCACGGCGCTGATGGACGGGCAGCATGCGGACTTGTGCGTCACAGACCCGCCGTACAATGTGAACTATGAAGGCGGTACAGAGGAGGAACTCACCATTCAGAACGATTCCATGGAAAACGACTTGTTCGCCACCTTTCTCAGGCAAGTGTTTTCTGTCATGTTTGCCGTACTCAAGCCGGGAGGATCCTACTATATATTCCATGCGGACAGTGAAGGCGAGAATTTCCGGGCTTCTCTCAGGAAAGCGGGATTCAAGATTGCACAATGCTGCATCTGGGTAAAGAATACTATGGTGATGGGACGCCAGGATTATCAATGGCAGCATGAACCTTGTCTATATGGCTGGAAACCGGGTGCCGGACATCAATGGAATTCCGACCGTAAGCAGACTACCGTCTGGAATTTCGACAAGCCGCAGCGCAATGCCATACATCCGACAATGAAGCCCATAGCCCTTATGGCATATCCCATATCCAATTCCAGCACTCCCGGTCAGATAGTCCTCGACATCTTCTCCGGATCCGGTTCAACCCTCATGGCATGCCAGCAGATAGACCGTATCTGTCATGCTATGGAGATAGACCCGAAATATGTTACCGCCACCATTTACCGATACCGCGCCATGTTCCCTGGACAGCCCATCCGGTTAGTCCGGAACGGAGAATTACTGGATGTGAAACAGACAGCTGATATGATAGCTGACCAAAACAAGGTAATCCAATGAGACATGCATCACTTTTCAGCGGAATAGGTGCGCCGGAATTGGCCGCTTATTGGTTGGGTTGGGAAAATGTATTCCATTGTGAAATCAACCCATTTTGTAGACAAGTACTTAATTATTGGTTCACTAATTCAAAAAGTTATGAGGATATCACAAAAACAGATTTTAGAGAATGGCAAGGGAAAATTGATGTCCTCACGGGAGGATTTCCATGCCAACCGTTCAGTGTGGCCGGAAAGAGAAAGGGAACAGAAGATAACCGCTACCTCTGGCCGGAATTTAAACGTGCCATACGGGAAATCAGACCGCCTTGGGTTGTTGGTGAGAATGTTGCTGGCATCTTATCAATGGTACAACCCGGCAAGAAGGCTGACATGGAAAGTATGCCGGCTACGGAGCATGAGGATAAACAGGAGTTTGTCATCGAAACCATCTGCAAGGACCTTGAAGCCGAAGGATATACTGTCCAACCGATTGTTATACCGGCTTGTGCCGTCGGTGCGCCCCATAGAAGAGACAGAGTCTGGTTCATCGCTTGTAACAACAGCTTCAGATTACGAAAAAAAAGGAGCAAAGGAAAATCGGATATGGATGGCAGAATACCTCCGTACGAATTTGTTGCAGACTCCCACGACTGTCCAACGTTGCGAAGCACCGGAAAAAATGAAGGAAAGGGCACTCAAAAAGGGGTACAAGAACGGAACGACATACAACAGTCTGCTAAGCCAGCTTGTTTATGGGGGACTTCTTCCTACTCCTCAAGCGGCAGACAGTTCAATTGGTGCAGTAATAGGACAGAACGACCGCTTTATCATTACGAAGAACGGGATGTTTCGGAAAGTGAATCAGAACGGTTCGAACGGAAGTGTAGGACTTGGAAGGATTTTCCATCTGATGAGCACACCGACTGCATCGGATTGGAAGGGAGGCTCGACAAGGAAAAACCCCTCTCTCCAGAGAACGAGTCTGCGTGGGGAAATACATGCGGATTACGGTATTGGGAAGACTTCCCAACTCAACCCCCTATTTGTCGAGGAGATGATGGGATTTCCGACCTATTGGATACTGATGCCATTTTTAAAGGCTCCCGGTCCATCCGTCAAAACCCTTATTCCAGATGGAGGACAGAAGCTATAAAAGCCTATGGAAATGCCATGGTGCCGCAAGTGATATATCAGATATATAAGACCATCAACGAAATAGAACAATAACATGAAAAATGAAATCAGTCCAACTTCAAATGTCGATAAGGCCACCTTGATAGGTGACGAATATGTATCCCAGGTGCGTACTTTCGGTGCCTTGGGGTACACTCCCCAACGTATATGTACGCTTCTCGGCCTGCGTGGGAAAGAAAAAACGGCACTTATAGTCCGTCTGTCGATACCCGGTGACGTATATTACGACGCCTACCGTAACGGTTGTGCCCTGGGAGAATACAATATCGATGCCGAACTTGCCAAGAAAGCCGAGACCGGTGATGTGTCGGCCATTGAGACCTTGGAAACACGTAAGCAGGAACGGACAGTCAAAGACTTAAGAAACCAACTCTTTGGAATATGACCAGACTCGACACCCTTGATAAGATACATCCGGACTTGATATCCGCATTCCTCACCACCGGAAAGTGTGACGGCATTCCTGCCGATGTGCAGTTATTTCTCAAGCAGCTGCAATGGGCAGCGGAGATTTACGAATACGAGCGTAACATCACCCGTGCCGCCAAGCAGCTGCGCCAGCGCATCAATGCCCAGCAGCAGATAAATGTGGATGAACGTACATGCAAGGCACGCATTTATGCGGCCATCAATTACTTCAATATCGACAACAATGTGTCCATCAAGGTGTGGGAGTCCAACTATGCCGACAAGTACGAGGATCTTGCCAAGCTTTGTGCGGCTGCCGGTGACTACAAGACCCAGGGCAAGTGCTATGCCGCCGCCCTGGAGTGCCGTCGCCGTGCCGCCGAGATTGCCGAAGCCGACCGTAATCTGGGAATCGTTTTCCTGATATCTCCCGAGCTTACTCCGGAAGACCTGGGATACAGCAAGGCCTCCCTGAAGGAGATTGCCTCCAAGCACAATAAAGGCTTCTATCTGAACCTGATAGAGAACCTTCCCATCGAGAAGGCCGAAAAGAAGCGCCTGCTGCGCGATGCGGATATTGAGGAAGCTGAATACGAAGAACTTAATGAAGAGTGAGATGGAAACAGATATTGAAACCACTTCCCGGTTTGAGGAATACTACATGAACCAGATGCAGATACTGGTCAATGTCATCGATGCCAACAACATATTTGCCGAGGTGGCGCGTGCAGGTGGCAAGACGGAAGGTATCACCGGCCCACGTATCATCCGTGTGGCCAATGACATGCCAGGCGAACTGTCGTTTCTGGTACATAAGACCTACGTTGCCCTGATGACGAACGTATGGCCCAACCTTCAGGCTTATTTCTCCAGGGAAGTCACCGTAGGTGGGAAGGCGCGCTCCATGCTGGAATATGGTATTGACTATGTGGTGGGCGAAAATAAGCTCCCTTCTCATTTCCGCAAGCCCCGATATCCCATATCCTACCCCAAACACAGTGTCGTTTTCCGGGATGGCCATCACATCCAGTTGGTAAGTTCGGACCAGCCGGAGTCCGTTGCCGGACGCTCTGCCGTTCACGCCATCATTGAAGAGATGAAACACAACAAAGGGGAGAAATTGAAAACCCGCTTGTTCCCTTCCCTCCGTGGTGCCAGTGCCGAAATACGCCGGTCACCTTATTACCAAGGTATCACGGGCGTATCCGATACCGCGCGTGTGGATCTCGGCGAAGATGACTGGTTCGAGGAATATGAGAAGAATATGGATACGAAACTGATGGAGGAAATTTCTACAGTTGCGCTTCATGTAAATGCAGCTATCTATCAGAAATACAAGCTCATAAATTCCCAACGGGAAACGACAAATCCCGTTACCCTTGAACATATCCGTCTTGAAATCATCAGGCAGGACCGCATCATATCCTTATGGCAGCCCCGCCTGGCAGACATGCGCCGTAACGCCACGTTGTACGTCCGTGCCAGTTCCTTCTGCAACAAGGATATTCTTGGTCCGAAGTTCTTCAAGACGCAGCTTGAGACCTTGGATATGGACGAATTCCTCACTTCCATCTGCGCTATCCGTCATAAGGAGGTTATCAACAAATTCTTCGCCAACTACAACAAGGAGAAACATCAGTATGCAGACAGCTATATTTATGAATCCATTCTACGACTTGACCTGCGGGAACATTTTCTACTCACAGCCCGCTATTTGAAGCACTACAACAAGCGTGACGAGCTTTTGGTCGGATATGACCCCGGCCACTTCTCCAGCCTTGTTGTCGGGCAGGAAAAGGAATACGGCCGTCAGCTCCGCATAATCAAAGAGTTCTATTGCTGCTACCCGGATGAACAGCCCGAACTCGCCCGTCAGTTCTATGAGTTTTTCGGTGCTGATTCCTTGAATAAGCGTATCATTCTCTACCCTGACCGTGCGGGGAACAAACGCCGCGAGGAACTGGAGCAGATTACCACCGACAGCCGTGCCCTGAAGCGAGAGCTGGAAAGTTATGGCTTTGAGGTGGAACTGATGAACGAAGGGCAGGCCACCGTCTACCATTGGCAGCAGTTCAAGTTGTTGCTTCTTATGTTTGGAGGCAGGAGCAATGCCTTGCCGGAAATTTTGATAGATGAAAACGAGTGCAGGAACCTTTGCAGTGCCATTATGCTGTCACCGTTGAAAAAAACGGAAGGCCGCATCGAGCTGGACAAATCTTCGGAAAAGAAAGTGCCTCTCAAGAACCAGGCCGGACTGACAACGCAGCTTCCCAGTGCCCTGATTTATCTTCTTTTCGGGCGTTATGGAAACAAAGTGTTGAGTGAATTATCGTCCATGCCGGACAATTTACCTGATAATCTGGCTATATAACGGCTGTTTTTCACTATAAAAATAGTCAGTAAAGATACAATAATGGTATCGTTTGACATTGAAACAAACGCTTTTCATTTGGAAACCAGACTTTTATATTTTTGAAAAAGGAAAGCGTTTTCTTCGTGAGAGGCTGTTTAGCACGCACCGCTGAGTTTTGGGATTGCAAGGCATCCTCCAGCATTCCTCGGAAATATGACGGAGGGTGCTTCTCGTCCTTTTTCCCACAGTAGAAACCTGCTACTTTCGGGCATGGAAATGACAATGACCGGTATTCAAGCGATGCTATGGGCCAAAGAGATATCAAAACTGCCTAACGGCTGCTTTACCATTGCCTTCTTCCCGTGTTCCAGGCATAAGGGGGAGGCATCAGCCACATTGACAGTTAAAGAAGGATGCAGATGGCGTACTCAACTGCCTGAAGAAAGATTCAGTATAGACAGTGACAACTTCTTTCTGTTTACAGACGCAGACGGGGAACCCAAGATGTGCTACCGTATTCTCATCAGGTACATGGGCTTTCCTCAAGATGGTTTCAAACTTCATAAAATAGATTGGTTATGAGTAAAAGCAATCTCAAAATGGTAGGCAACTTCGGTTGCTATCTTGACGATGACAATGTAATATCCTTCCAGATTGGAGACAGGCCAATGGCTTCAGTCCTGGAACCGGACCCGATGTTCCCCCTGAGTGGAGGAAGTCTTCCGGATACGCAGTGGCAGAGCATCCAAGGATTCCAGGTGTGCAGCCGTGGCTTCAACAACATGAAATGCGAGGAAGTCGCGTCCGACATAAAGAAGAACCGGCTTCTGCCAAGACTGATTACCAAGCAGGTCAGCATGCTGTATGGCCATGGGCTTGCCGTGTACAAGCCGGCAATCGTGGACGGGAAACTTCAGAAACAGTGGGTTGACTGTCCGGAAATCATGGACTGGCTCAACAGTTGGGAACAGCGCGGTCTTGAATCGGGTTATAAGGAAGTGGCCAAATCAATCATCAAGAACTACTACTATTTCAGGGACTGTTTCGTAAAGTGGCGCTTCACAAAGGGAAAAGCAAGAGGGACGATGCCCGTTGCCGGCCTTGAATCCATGGAGAACAGACATTGCCGGCTGGCCACCACCAAGAAGGATGTGGCGACAGATGTTGTCTACTACCGGGATTTCCGCTACATTGCCGTAGGGCGTTGGGGGTATGGCACATCCACTTTCCGCATCTATCCGAAGTTTTCCTTTTCGGAGCTTGCCAATTACAGATTCGCGGCCATTTCCCATCACCGGGAAAAATCCGTGGATGAGTTCTACGGTGTGAACGAAACCCATGCCGGTACCCGCTCCTACATCAAGGGTTCCAACGATACGGCTGATTATATCAACTCCTTTTTACGTAATTCGCTTGCCGCCAAGATACACATTGTCATCCCCAATGCCTGGCTTGAGTCCAAGAGGATCCAGATAACCAAACTCTGCGACGAGAATAAACGGCGCAAGAAAAACAATGAGGAAGAACTGATGTACAATGGCATCGTGATTGGTTCGGAATTCAAGGAATCCACCCTGATAAAGTATCTGCAGTCTGAACTGCGCAAGATCTCCCGCTATCTGTCCGGTGCAGACAACCAGGGTAAGGCGTATGCGACAATCAGCTTCAAGAACAGCCAGGGCGAAGAGGAACGCTGGAAGATAGAGACGGTTGATTTGAAATACAAGGAATATATCGATGCCTTGATATCCTATGACAAACGCGCCGATGAGGTGCTGCTGTCAAGCGTGGGACTTGACTCCTCCATATCCAGTGTCAGCAAGGACGGGGTCATATCCAAATCAGGAGCCGATGCGTATTACAACTATCTGATATACATTATGTCACTGACATCGGAAGACGAAATCTGCTCCGAACCGTTCAATATGGCCATACAGATAAACTTTCCCCATTTATACAGCCAGGGGTACCGTCTTGGATTCTATCGCGAAGTTCCGGCACGCCAGGAAGATGTTTCACCTCAAAACAGACTAAATCAGCAACAGTCATGAGAATATTGGAAGAACTGTTTACCACCATTTCGGAATTTCGGAAGTATGCTCCCTATGCAGAGAGCAATGTCACTTTCGACCAGCTCAATTCGTCTGCCATTTCTGCGAAAAAGCAGATGGTTATCATCCTTACCAAAGATGTCTACACCGAACTGACGGCAGACGAGGGCGAATTGAAGGAGGCCCTGCGTCTTGCGATGGCCAATCTGACCATGGCCAAACAGCTCATTTTTGATGTTGTATCCAAGCGTAAGGATGATGTCGATATATACAAGCATGAGCAGGAAAGCATGCGCAGGTCGTATATTGAGAACTATTATAATGCCATGGATACTGTCATCCAATTGCTTGATAACAGTCAGACCGTGCCCTCCTGGAAAGAAACGAGATACAAGAAGATGCTTGATGTTCTTAAAATAAAGAGTACGGAGGAGTTCGACATGCTGTATACGATAGACATGTCCTATCTGTTCTTTTTCCGGACTATACCGATCCAGAGCGAAGCGCTGGATGACGGGATATCGGCCTATTTTGAGCGGGCAGAAAAAAAGGAAGAGATACTGCGTCTGCTCAAACGATGCCTCGCCAAGCAGACCATAGCCATTGCCCTGCGGCGTTTTGATATTCTCGATTTTCCAAGTACGATTCGCAATTTATTTGAAGACTCAAAAGTTATGCGATATGGTACTCAAGAGCAAGAACGTTTACTTGCTCTGTCAGACTCTCTGCTTGAAGAGGTGAAGCGGGAACTGGCCAATATAGATCTGCTTTTGTCAACGGACAGTTCCGGCTCTGTAGATACGAACACATCCTTTAACCGTCCGGACGACATAATAATGCTGATGCCATGTTGACAATAGATTTTATAGCAAAAGGAATGCAATACAGCATCCCCAATTCCTGGGATGGATTAACTCCTTATCACTTCCAAGCACTCATGCGTGATATACAAAAGTTTGCGGATGGAAAAATATCCGTCGGCATGGTCCGTGCGAATTATGTTTGCCGGATTATGGGATGGAATCTTCAAAAAATAAGGAATACGGATGGATGGGCAAATGTGGCCTGGCTTGCAGAGCAGGTGACATTTCCGTTCACGATTGTCTATCCGGATAATGATGCAGCACTCCAGGAATTGGATTCTGAAACATACAGACTCTGTAAGAAGATACCACCACACCGGTTGCATGGAATAACCATATCCAGGTATCTGGACAGACTGGACTACAAATATGCAGTCGACTCATGTTTCTGCAAACAACTGGTTCCGGCGATACATCTTGAGGATGAAACTTTTTTTGCCTATAATATAGAAACCATGTTCAACCGTCTTACTTGCTCGCTTACGGCACTCCAGTTCATTGAGGCACGTGGTCTCCTTGGATGTCCGAAAGAGCAGCTTCCGTTATTGGCCGCTATCCTTTACTATCCGGACCGGTATTCATCTGCCGGAGCGCATAAGTTGGCACAGAAGTTCACTGGGCTGCCGATGGATGAGCTTATTCCCATAGCCTTCAATTTTCAGGCCTTCATCAATTATCTGTTTACCAAAACTGAGTTCAAGTTGCTTACAGAACTTGAGGAGACCAAAGTTTCTGCCATTTCCACGGGTGCACTTGAGTCTCTGTACAACTTGAGTTCAGACGGGTTTGGGGATATTGAAACCATCGAACACATGAATGTCATCCAGTATTTGACCATCCTCCGGAAAAAAATTATTGATACGGTGCGCAGCCTGCATGCGGCCAAAATGGATAAAGCGGATATTGCGAGAGAAACCAGACTTCCAATTCACATAATAAATGAAATCCTATGATACTTGATTTGCTCAGATATTTTGCCCGTTTTCCCAAAAAGGAAGGGGTTGTCTCCATGTTCGCCAACGGCTCAAGTGACTTTATCCAATATGCGGAACTGCTTGGGTATGTCAAGAAACTCCCGGAACCGATAATGCCCGAACTTGAGAATCTTGTTTTCGGGCAGTCATACGATTACGTAAAGAAGCGCGTCGATAATATTACCGGCAACTATCTGTTCGTGGATTTCGGAGAATTCACATCAAGCCGTGACACACACAACTCCATTCTTGACAGCCAGAAACTTGCCGCCACCATAGCCATGAAAGTTTCGGATTCCGCAGACATGGTTGAGACGGCCATTGCTTCTGAAATAACATTGTCTCTCCTTGCGGAACTCAGAAAAAGGCTTATTTTTGATTCACGGTCTGAGGATTTGCCATGGCTTGATAAGATATCGGAGAATCATGACATTATCCCTTTTGTCTCATCCGAATTCAAATCCATAGGTTGGACACTCATGTTCAGTTCTGCCGCGACCGATTTGTTCAATGCTAAACCTTCCCTTAATGAGTAGCTGATACTGTTGTGCCAATCATTAAATAATTCAGAAACTTTTTGTTCATGTTGTTTATTTCCATCCTGGTCGTGGGCTGTCGAAGTTCGCGACCAGGAGCTACTCATGATTACTCTTTTCCGTCATCCCTACCACGAGAAATAATCATTCTTTTACTCAAGCTAAACAAAGCTAATACACTGATAATAAACAAGATATTACTACGTTATGCGCGTTAATAGTGTTACCTTAGCTGTACGAAAAATAAAGGATAAAACATTATGAACGAACAAGTTACAAACATTCTTAACCAGAGCATAACAAAGACGGCAAAGATACAGCAGCTCCTTCTTTTAGGTCTGACCCGCCGCCAGGTAGCCGATTTGGTAACAAACGGAAATTACGGTTTCGTGCAGAACGTATATAAGAAAATGCTGGAAGCCGGAAGATTCGGCCAGCAACCGGCCATCGCAGCCTGCCCCGAATTGGACTATACTTTCAACAGACGTTTCGGCATCGAGATAGAGGCATATAACTGCGAAAAGGGAGTTCTTGCCCGTGAACTTCGTGAGGCCGGAATTGCAGTTGCAGTGGAAGGTTACAACCATAACACCCGCGACCATTGGAAGCTGGTTACAGACAGAAGTCTTAGAGGGAACGATACTTTCGAGCTGGTAAGCCCGATACTTGAAGGGGAAGCCGGATTGCAGGAACTTCAGAAGGTATGCTGGGTGCTCGATTATTGCAATGTGAAGGTGAACGACAGCTGCGGCCTTCATATACACATGGACGCTGCAGACTTTACCATTGAAACCTGGCGCAACCTTGCAATAACTTACCGCCGCCTCGAACCGGTAATCGACTCCTTTATGCCGGGTACCCGCCGGAACAACAGATATTGCAAATGCCTTACCGGAATTTCAGAACGCAGTATAACGGAGGCAGAGAACATCATGCAGCTACGTTCAGCCTTTGGAAACGACCGCTACCACAAATTGAACCTTGAGGCTTACGCACGCCACCGCACAGTTGAATTTCGCCAGCATTCGGGTACCACCAATTTCACAAAGATGGAAAATTGGATACGGTTTGCCGCCAACATGATTACCTTTGCAAAATACGGCATGGTGAATTCGGGATGCCCGCTTTCAAATATCCCCTTTCTGACAGCCGACCAAAAAGTATTTTTCAAATTGAGAACCAAAAAATTAGCATAATATGATGACAACTTACACTTTGCAGGATGGCGGTATAATTGCCGCCTCCTGCCCTGCAGACTTTGTAACCAAACTCCGTGAAAGCAGCCGTTTCGACAGTGAATGTACCGACCAGGAATATATGTACCATTTCGCCGACCGTTTCCATGACCAGACGGGGCATGTAGTCCGAGCTGATACCCCGGAGCATTTTTTGGAGGATTTGCTTTCCAACGGGTATATGAAAGTAGAATAATCCCCTCCAAACAAAAGAAGGCTTCCAACTTGTGTGAAAGCCTTCTTTATATTGATGTGGTCGGTAGAACGAAAAATCCCCGTAGCGGTTCATACTACGAGGATAAGTTGTCATAAAACGTCTCTCAAGATATGGAGAGTGAACCTAATTGTTTGCTTATATCCTGGAGAGCGAAGTTGAATGTCTCCAAATCCTTTTTGCTGAGCGTATAAACTTTACCCCTAACTTTGCTGCCATTGATACGTTGGCTAAGCCATGCGGTACTTTTACCGAAATACTTCTTGGCAATGTATCCCAATGGAATGATTTCCGTATAGGGAGCTATTTGTTGCTTCAATGTGATATAGTTGTTCAATTCTTCAGCTTCTGATGAAACCTCCTTGTAGCCATTGATTAGGAAATCGGCTATTGCATCAACATCTTTTTGATCTGTGTATTTACTGGTTATTTCATCAGAGAGAGCAACATATTTCTCCATAGCATCCGGTGTGCCGGAGTGAGCGATTTCATGCAATTTCTTCAAATCATCTTTAAGTGCCATAAGCTTATTGTTTTGTGCTCCCCTTATGGGGAGCTTGTTTAACTTCATTTTTCCAATTCTTTCAAAACCTTTTCTAAAAGTGCTATCTGTTTGTCTGTTTCCAGTTTTGCATCCAAGAGTTCATCCATCTTCTGCCTACTCATTTGGTTTCCTGCATTCTTGAAAGTGTGTTCATACATTTTAGATAACAATTTTAACTGGGTAAGCTTTGCAACCAGTTGCATTTTTGTTTCTTTTTCCATATCTCTTTGTTTTAATGACAATGCAAACATACATAAATATTTCTTTATGCACAAATTCCATAAAGAAAATTTTATGTATTTCTTCTTTATTGAACAAAAATGCATTTTCTGCACATGAAAATTTTAACATGTGCAGAAATGGGGTATATTTGCACTTATAACTTAATATTCATACTGTATGAAAAAGGCACTTTTATTATTTGTGCTGATGAGCTTGACCTTATTCACTCATGCACAAGAGAACAATTACGAAGAACTAAAATTTTTCAAAGTGATTCAATCCGAAAATAATGCAGACAAAAATAGCCTATACGCTGCACTACGTAGTTTTATGGCTATTTATTATGCTAATTCCCAAAATGTTATTCAAATGGATGATAAAGACGCAGGAATTCTTATAGGGAAAGCTACATCTGTATTCGATTCTCCCAGTATGATGCTTTCTGCGTATGAAGGATGGTTAGACTATAATTTAAAGTTGCAAGCACGTGATGGACGGGTAAGAGTAGAAGTTTCTCATTTTTTTCATCATAACAAACCAGGAAATCAGAAAAAAGCACAATTAGGAGTTCTTACTAAGGCAGATGAATATACTGATAAAGGTATGCAAAAGAAGTATCACAATAAAGTATGGTTAATGCTGAAAGAACAAGCGGCTAAAATCAGTTCTGATATTTTTGTTAATGTTGAAAAGGTTATAAAAGAAGGAGCCACTATTCAAAGCGAAGATGATAATTGGTAAGTTACTTATATAGGGTAATACAAGTATTTATATATTTAAGAGCTGACGAAATATTGCAATATTTCGTCAGCTTTCTTTTTTGTTTCAAAAAAAAATCCCATATTTGCAGTGCCAAATAAAACGATAGTATCATCTATCCCGTTGCGTCCGGTAGACGCTCAATACGAAATTGGGCTTTTTTTATGTCCATCGATTTGCTTAAACATTAAGTATTTAGCAAATTCATATACGAAACTTACGGCTGTCTTTTCCATTTTCGGACCCTTCGGGAATACGAATCGTTTTGTTTGGCGACTTTAACGGGAAAATGACAGCCGTTCGTGTATTCGAGAACTTGCCATTAATGCCAAACAAAACGATTCGTATATGAAAAATCAAATTCCCGGCACTCTCAACGTGCCTGCCTCCGGCATCCCTACCGTGGGCGAATCCGTTAACGCTCTTACCGAGCAAGTCAATAACCTCCAGCGCCGTTACTACCGTGCTTTGGCTCCCAACTGCGAAGTCAAGACCGAAGCAGACCACTGGTACTTCCGCGCCATCGTATGGGCATGTGCCGGGATGGTGTTCCCACCATTGGTTGTGGTCACTGCATTGTGCGTTTATAAGGCAAAGAAGTGCCAGAAAGGAGGTGCCAAATGAACCGTATCAAGTCTATAGCACAAAAAGATATTTATGTTCAAGCCGAACGTCTTTGTACAGGAACTGAAACAAGTGAGTATAAATATTGCCTTGCTTATTATGGCAACTTTGTGATGTGTGACATCTCTGCGGAGGATGCCCGTGAAATCATTTCCTGCCTGCAGCATGCGCTTGATGTTAATGAGAAAGGAGGACAAAATGAAAAATAAAGAGCAAGAACAGAAAATTACCGATATCAGTATCCATATAGCATCCTTGTCCGCATCGTTCAAACCTGCCCCGGATGCACGCCATGCCACCCATTGGTTCACTACGGATGAAGTCTACGACGCCATTCGTCGCATTGATCCTGGAGCGCATATTAGTAAGGAGCAGGTTCATCAAGCCATGCTTGATGCCGGTTATAAATACCAGAACCGTCCTGGTTCATCAGGACTGGACTTCCGGTGGATGCTCCAAGCGAGAAACTAAATACTACTGTCATATAGGGGGTAATTGTTCGTGATGAATAGTTGCCCCTTCGTTTTATGTCCTTTCCGTACCCCCTCCCCTATTCTATCTTCGCTGGAAATAACAGTGAATATGATTACAGACCAGCTTGTCAGAGAACGTTTTGTCCATGATATAATGTCTCAAGGCATCAACCTTATTTATGAGACACAAGAAAAAGTTGTGCGTACATATCTCAACTCACGGTCTGGTGACCTGGTGGCACATCTTCAGAAACGTCCGTTCATTGCCCAGGAATCAGATACGAAACAAGCCTATTATCTGCGTATATTCCCATATCTCCGCTTCCTTGACATCTATTATCGTCGTGGAGCCAGTGACCGTATTTCCCGTCACATTCGCCGTAATCTTGCTCTTTATAACCGGGTGGTCTGGGGAGTGCTGTATCATGAGACATTCCCGGAAATAAAGTACGGTTTCACGGAAGAAGTTCGTACCAATATTCGCAAGGAACTGGAGCAGGCCCTTCAATATGAAAACTCAAACTGGTAACATTATGGCAAAAAAGCATTTATCCGAAGACGAAATCAAACTCATAATCTCAGGTGACAGTTCCAAGCTTCAGGAAGAGCTGCATACACTGACCAAGGAAACCAAGGCTTTGAAAAAGGAAGAGGCCGAACGCCGCAAGGCTATGGTGGAGCTCGAAGCCCAAGGCAAAAAGAACACGAAAGACTATCAGAACCTTGCGAAAGAGTGCAAAGACTATACTGCCAAAATTTCCAAAAACAATGAGAAAATAAGTCTGCTGACCCGTAACTTGAAAGTCAACGATCTCACCATGAGACAGCTCAAGAAAGAAGCTAAGGAGCTTTCCGCTGCTTTGGATGATATGACTGAATCTGCGAATCCGGAAGAATATGCCAAACTCAATACCCGTCTCAGAGAAGTCCGTGCCCGCATGAGCGAGTTACGCAGTGCAGGTAACAACATGAACAATGAGTTCGGCAACAGCGTGAATTGGATGTCCAAGTTAAAAATGGCAGCCAAGGCTTTCATTGCCGTTAAGGTTGTCGGATGGCTTAAGGATGTCCATAACCAGGCATACGAGACACGCAAGGAATTCGCCAAATACGAGGCAGTCCTTCGGAATACTTTCCAGTCGCAGAAGAAGGCCAATGATGCCATGAAGATGCTTCAGCAATTGGCAGCAGACACCCCATCGTCCTTGCAGGAATGGACTGAAGCATATATCAAGCTGGTTAATCGTGGGGTCAAGCCTACCAGCCAGGAGCTTGTCAACATGGGAGACCTTGCCGCTTCCCAAGGAAAGTCCGTCGATCAGCTCATTGAGGCTATACTTGATGCGATGACCGGGGAGAACGAACGTCTGAAGGAGTTCGGTATCAAGGCTTCCAAATCCGGGGAGACTACAAAGTTCTCTTTCCGGGGAGTGACTACCGAAGTGCGCAATTCTGAGGATGCCATCAAGGATTATCTTCTTTCTCTCGGTCGTGTCGACGGCATTGCCGGTTCCATGGCCGTGCAGATGCAGGAACTTGAAGGAATCCAGTCCAACCTTGGAGACACAATGGATGCCTTTTTCAATAAAGTGGGAAAAAAGCTGGAGCCGTTCTGGAAATCCATGTTGAAGTATGCCAATGGATTCTTCACTAAACTTGGGGAAATGTTCACCACTTATACGGAAACTTACGAGAACCATTTCGACAAGATGGTACAGCTTGAGAGCGCATTGCCGGGACTGTTGAACCGATACGAGGAACTGACCGGCAAGTCCTCCCGTTCCGCTGAGGAACAGAAAGAGTTGGCCAATGTCATAGCCCAGATAAGGAACATGGTACCTGGCGCAGCGACAGCATTCGACCAGTACGGGAATGCCATCGAAATTTCAGGCGAAAAGGTGGAGGAATTCCTTAAGAAACAAAGGGCGCTGCTAAAGTTTGAGAATCAGAAAGCCATCCGGGAAACAACAGAGCAATTGGAAGAATATCGCCAGGCATATAAGAATCTGCTGGAACAGCAGAAACAAGGTGGAAGGACTGTTTTCCAGAGCAACGGCATGTTTGCGGCACCGACAGCATACATCAATACTGAAGCTCTTCCACAAATAGAGCAGGATATAAAAAAGTATGGTGACCTCATTCTGGGTGCCGAAGAGAAATTGAAACAACTGAACGGCCAGACTATTGAAGAAACCGTCAAGAACCAGCAGAAGCTTGCAGAAGCACGCCAGAACTTCAACAAGATGGAGAAGGTTCAGTTGCAAGCCTGGATAAAGAACAATAAGGATGCTGCCGGTGAGTATGTGGAAATAGCCCAAGAAATATACAACAAACGTTTCCCGGCAGAGGACTCTGACGCGACCAGGAAGAAGGCTGAAAAGGCTGCCAAAGAAGCAAAGTCGGCTGCAGAAAAAGAGCAGAAAGCAAAAGTCTCTACGGAGCAGGAAGCTGCCAAGTCTCTTGAAGCATTAAGGGAGGAAGAACTGCAATCCCAACAGAAATGGTATAATGATTCGTTTGCCGCTCTTTCAGCTTTTCTGGCATCAGGAAAAATGAGTAAGGAACAATATGAAATGCTGGTACTCGAACTTGAAAAATCGTATGCGGAAAATAGGCTCATCATAGAACAGTCTTATTATGAGGACGCCATATCCATGGCCATTTCCAATGCAGAAACCAAGGAAAATCTCGTCCGGAAGTCCAATCAACGTGTCATTGATGCGGAGAAGGCGGCGAATGCCAAGCGTGCTTCACTGCAGGAAAAGCTGAATACCCTTGTCAAGGACTTCAAATCAGAGTTCAAGGTTACTACAGTTGATGAAGACTATGCCGCGCAACTCAAGGTTCTTGAGGCATCCTACCAGGCGCGCAAGGAAATGGCTGAGAAAAACAATCTTGATACGACAGAATTGGACAGTGCCTACCTTGGAGCTAAGGAACAACTTGAATCCGAACACCAACAACGTATCCAGTCCATTCGTGACCAGTATGGCTTGTCTACACAGCAGGAACGGTTCAATGCGGAACTGGAACAGCTCAGGCTCGCACGTGAACAGCAATTTCTGACTGAGGAACAATATGAGCAAGCCGTCCAGAACCTCAAACGGGACAGTTATAAAAAGCAGTTTGACTATTATTCCAGTCTGTTTTCCGGGGCCATTCAAGCATTGCAGCAAGCGGAAATGGACCAGGTCGATGCAAAATATGATGCGGAAATTGAGGCAGCCCAAGGTAATACGGAAGAAGTGGAACGTCTGGAAAACGAAAAGGCCCAAAAAAAGCTTGATATACAGAAAAAATATGCGGACGTGAATTTTGCAATCAAGGCATCACAAATCATCGCAGACACAGCTGTGTCAATCATGAAAGCATATGCAGATTTGGGACCGATTGCGGGTTCAATCGCAGCAGCCCTTATGGGCGTGACCGGAGCCGCACAATTGGCCAGTGCCAAAGCTGAACGGGATAAAATCAAAAATATGACTCTTTCCGGCAGTAATTCCGGCAGTTCCGGTACCGGCGCACGCGTTGCCACTGGTCGCCAGTCCGGAGGCAAGATTGATGTCCGGCGCGCCCAGGATGGAAAGCTCTTTCCCGATGCCGACTACGACCCTGATGCACGGGGATTCATTGACCGTCCTACTGTCATAGTAGGTGAAGGGCCTTCCGGACAATCCAAAGAATGGGTGGCCAGCAATGCAGCTGTAAGCAACCCTACCGTCGCACCGATACTTGACATACTGGACAAGTCCCAGCAGGCCGGTACCATAAGGACACTTGACCTTAACCAGGCAATCCGTGCTCGAATGGCCGGTTATTCATCCGGTGGCTCCATTGATGCCCAGAAATCTGCAGTGCCGGTACCGCCTGCGCCATCAGGAACCTCTCTGCCTCCAAGACTGATGGAACGCCTGGCCAATGCAATCATCCGTATTGATGAAGAAGGCATCCCAGCATCCGTCACTCTATCTGAACTTGAACGCAAGCAGGAATTGCGGAACCGTTCGCGTAAAATAGGAAGCAAATAACATTTCATCATGAAAATAGTACATTCTTCAGGAAAAGCCTATCAACTGGCACCTGACACGCAAATTGAAATCGAACGTCCGAATCTGTTCTTCAATGATTATGGTGAGCAGTCACTTCCGGTAGTTCTCCCGGATACAGACCTGAACCGGGAACTGACCGGTTACCCCGATATGGTGGCCAACCGTAAAAAGCCGCAGACAGACATCACATGCAGCATCCGAGACGGTGACTACTGTGTGACCGCCCGGCAAGCCATACTCGGTGCCAAGCGGAAAGAGAAGATAACGACGACATTCTACATGAACGAGGGCAGTTTCCTTTCGCGCATCGAGAAAGTTGCCGTACCGGCCGTTTTCGGCAGCGAGACCGTACCCGGAGTAGAAACCGTAGAGCAGGGTATCAACTGGTGCCGTTCGTTGCTCGACAACACCAATCCGCATTTCACCCTCTTCCCCGTCATCATCGAGCTGGACGGGGAAAAACGCGGAGTGAACGTCACCTGCGTAATGGACGAGAATGGAAGGCCGATGCAGGTCCGTCCCAGAGTCACAAGGAAACAAGGCTTATACAACTCATATGCCCGTACAGAGAAGGTGGACAGCCGTATAATCACACTTGATCCCGGTTACTACATTACGCCCTTCATCCGTGCCACCTACCTACTGGAACGTATCTTCTCCTATTTCGGCTATACCTTGCAACCGAATTTTTTCACCGAGACCGAGCCTTTCAAAAGCATGGTGTTCATCAACAATACTGCCGATGCGCTGGTGAACGGCACCATCCTGCTGGCCCACCTGGTGCCCGACTGCCTATGCTCCACCCTGCTCGAAGTCTTCCGCAAGAAGTTCTGTTGCGAGTTTGTTCCAGACGAAGTGGCCAAGACCGTCCGCATAGAGTTTTTCAAAGACATGATAGCCGCACGCAACCCGACAGACTTGACGGCTTGTCTGGCCGGACAACCGGAAATCAATTACGAGACAGCCCGTCAGCTGAAGCTATCGTCAAAGAGCTCCCTCAGCAATGGAAGCACTCTTGACAGCACCACCGAGCTGGAGCGCAAATACCCCACGGCCTACTATGACATGGCATCCGGCAGATACGTAAGGATGGGCTATGGCAGGGAGGGCGTCATCAGGGTAGTGTCCGACGGAAACCTGCCGTTCTATGCCGGAGAAGAAGGACTGGATGACTATGAAGTGGAGGTGCCCGACAGTCAGTTCTGTTTCGACAGCCTAATGTTTTTCGTGCAGGGCACTATCAATGGAAGAGAATACGGGAATTCCGTAACTGCCCCCTATATCGGAGAAGGAAGGATGCTCAACAGTACTATCCGGGTAGCAGACGAAAGTACGAAAAGTGAGGAAAGTGAGGAAACGACAAGCGATCCCTACCTGACCGAAACCTCCCATGACCAGAATCCCATGCTGGCTTTCGCCTTGAGTAACAGTACCGGACTGCCCGTCGGGGCAAACCACGATGCCGCGCGTGGCTACTCCCTTCTGTACAACGGCCCTATCGGTATCTATGAAAAATTCTGGCGAGACTTCGACACCTTGCTGCGCAATGCCCTGCACAAGGTAACAGTTCCGCTACTGATGACGAACACAATGAAGCAAGCCCTCCCCGTCTACCGGAAAGTGGCACTGGGCGGTTCGGAATACCTCATCGACGTGCTGAAGTACACTCTCGGAGGCAACAATATGCCAATGGATACAACGTTGCTCACTACGCAGCTCCAGGAGCCCGTAACCATGGCCATGGACGAGAGCGAACGGATGAAGATGCCTGCCTACAAGTGGAAGGTAAACTGTACGCTATCCGAAATGACGGAAGACGAATGGACAGCAGCAGGTTTCGAGGCGGGCGCGTTGGTGGACATGACCATCGTTTATCTTGCACCGCCCACCGAGAAACAGTATGCCGCAGGCGGACAGTACCACAAGCGGACGGACTACTACAGCTATATGTATTATCCACGCCGGGGAGAAGGTGAAATCTGTTATAGAAGAGTGTCCGTTTACATGACTCCCCAATTGATTACAGATTAAGGCGGTTGATGATGCGTTGTCCTTTCTGCATGCAATCAATCCACATAAATTCGCACCAAAAACAGAATGTAAAATGAATATCATCCAACAGCCCGACATGCTGTCGCTCTCGATGAACCTGAAGAATTTCATCATCGGCTCTTCCCGGCAGACGACATTCACTCTGAAGGCCGGCGACAAAGAACTGGTGTCTCAGGTATATGCTCCTGACGAAAACGGAGTGATGGAGATAGATATACATGAAATTGTACACTCGTTTTTGTCATACAGCTTGAAAGACATCGGAGAGGTATATCAGCAAACCAACCTGGTTGCCGATTTCACAGCAGTCATCGACTCCACCGAAATCACCTTTCGCGTTATCCGCTCTGGAGTGGACCGCTTGACTGACTCTCCCACCAATTTCCTGACACAGAATTTCCTCACCTGGCAGCCGAATGTAAAGCCGGTCACTTATTATTCTCCGGAATTCCTAACCTACTATGCTGTGGTTGCCGGTACAGTCAAACTCCGCGCATACTTTACTGATGAGTCTGGAACTGTTAAATCTCAGACTGATTATACTGTTACAGAATTGATGCCAGGTATAGCTTATACCATGCCTCTACAATACTCTGTCGTTGCGGGATGGCTGGAACATAAATTACCTGCATATTATGATGTATGGGTCGAGAACACCTCCGGCCAGCGTCTTACATATATACAGCGTTACTATGCTGAGGATATGCGCTCCGAGCAGGAACAGTGGATATTATTTGAAAACTCTTTGGGAGGTGTCGATACATTCCGGGCATATGGTAACACTGTATTCAATGGCGAACACACGCATAATATTGCTGAAATTGACGAATTTTTTTCAGAATACCGTGTAGACACAGAGAGGAAGTTTCAAAAAAACACTGGTTACCTGAATGGAGATGAGCGCAAATGGCTGCTTGATTTCTTCCCGTCAAATGGCAAGTATCTGTACGCCGGTAATTATTTGCGCCGGATAGTCGTAACAGACAGCAATGTCAGCTATACAGACCGCGAACTTCCAAGCAATTATACGTTCACATTCAAGTATGCCGACGCTCGTCCATTACTAAATCTTTCCCGAACCGATGTCCCTACAGACGTTCTCAACATTACCGTACCTGAAGTCGGTTCTTTTACAGTGCCCCCTCGGCTTGCTGAATTTCCCCATCTATCGTTATCCGGGGGGGCACTGTTTCCTGTTCAAAATCCGTATTCAGAAAAATGGTCAACAACATCTGTGGATGCCATTGCTTATTTTTTGGCAGATTTTATGTCCCGCGTTTATGGCTCTGGTGGTGGAGTCGGTCACAAACACCGTAACTATGATTTGCTTGAGTTGCTTTCATATATTGAGAACTATCTATTGGTAAATGGTCAGAAGATAAAGGCCGGTTACGCGGACAAAGCCGGTTACGTTGAAGGAATGGAGGATATGTTCCTTCGCAAAGACCAGTCTGACGGCACAAATTTTCTGTTGAAGTTCGGCGAGTTTATCGACTCTATGGTCGCAGGCAAGGGTGCCGGAATATTCCCTGACGGCCGTATGCAGCTGTCCCGCCTCGAGGTCCGCGACAGCCTTACCGTCCTTGAGCTTATCTTCAACCGTCTCTCCGCCATGGAAAGCGACTATTCATTCTCCGAGTCCGGTACCATCGAAAGTGTATCGCAGCTTGAAGACGGCACATACAGCCTGAAGATGAAGAAACGGTGGGATAACGACTTTACTGCACTGGCAGAAAACGATGTTGTATATGGTGTTGTCAATGACCTTGCATCAGGTGGCGGCAAGTATTATACCTCCTGGCTACGTGTCTTGCATGTTGACATCTCAGCCAATACGATCAACGCTGTGATGTACCCTGATAGCGAGGTGCCGGGTGGCAAGAATTATCCTCCTGAGCCGTTGATGATATTATCACACCGTGGCAACCCGGTTGATACTGAACGGCAGGGTTATTGGTATCTGTCATCCCGTGAGCATTGTATCTGCATGCTTAACGGGGTCACAAAACCCATCCTTGAGGAAAGCAACTATTCGGTGATCGTCGGCAGGCTGAAGCATCTGTCTCTGTTCGACAACCTGCCCATCAACTACCTGCACTCTTATATCTACGTTCGGGGATTGGTAGCGCAGGACATCCACCGCATCGACTTCCAAGGCGTATTGCCCCGCATCGCCAACGACCGCGGCGAGTGGAGCATGGAGACCGCCACCGGAGCAGAACCCTACCAAGCCGACCGCGAGGCACAGACCGAGACTGTACGTGTGATGATGTACGATACCGTGTGGCACTACGGATGCAAGTGGATGTGTCTTGTTTCCGGCACTACCGACGAACCGAAGTACGGAGCAGCGGGCTGGGCAATGGTCGAGGGCAATCCGGATTTCAGCATCGACATTGAGAGCAGCAACGGATGGTACTTCGATGCGGAGCGTTTTGCGACCACCCTCACCATTACCGGTGAGCTGTACAACCGTGACGTGACGGCGCATATCCTTGACGCTGATGTGGAGTGGACGCGCGACACGGGCAACGTCACCGAGGACAACGCCTGGGCGGTCGCACACGCGGAAACCGGCAAGTCGCTGCCGCTGACGGTCAACGACCTCGGCCCCGACTATATGAACATGACCGGGTGCAAGTTCATCGCACGGGTATTGCTGCGTGACGGGCAGAACAATTATGAGACAATGAATTATATAACTTTCTAATTATGCAGACTATACAGAAGAAGATAGAGGTTAATTACCGCCCTCTCCAGACCAGCGGCGGGATAGAGGTTGTCGGCAGCGTGCCGGACGTGCAGGTGTACCAGGCTGACAAGGCCGAGTACACTCCGGACTACACGCTTACCCCCCTGACGCTGTTCCCCCGGTGCAATGCCACCGACCCGGATGCGGTGACCAAAGTGGGCGCGGTCAACGCGTCATTGGTCAACATGAAGTGGTACGAGCGCTTGAACGGTGTGCGGACATTGATTACATCTGCCAACAAGAGCTATGTCATTACCGAGACCGGAGCCGAGAAGGGTAAGATACAAGTGAAAAAGAATACCGTTCCCGGCAGTCCGGTAACACTGGAGTTCTACGCCGAGTATGTCGATGCGAAGCGTACCGGACAGACGCACGTCTACCGTTTCAGCTGTCTTGTCCGTGCCGTTGACGGCAGCGAGGCGCAGCCTAAGCTGATGGTCGACTCTCCGTCGGCACTTGACTGGAACCCGTGTCGGGACATTGCCAGGCAGGCCATCACCGCCAGACTGCTTGTCGGTGATGTAGATGTCACAGCAACCAACAAGTGCAAGTTCTTCTTCTATCGGAAGCTGAATACGGGCGCACTGGAGCAGATTACCGACGGTAACGGCGACAATGACTGGGAGTTCGTATCACTTGCCAAGAACGTGCTTACCATAGACCGGGACTATATCGGTCACGAACAGACCTACGTTGTGAAAGCATCGTACTCGAAGGACGGCACCCCTTCATCCAAGCCGGACAGTGACATAGACTATGTCTCCACCACCATCCGCAGACGTATTCCCGCCATCGAGATTGACTGGGAGGGATTTCCGCAGCAGGTGGCCGACGGAACCAAGATGATATACCCGAAACCGGTCATCCGTGATACGGCAGGGATTGTCCCCAATCCCCAGGCCATCCTTGAGTGCGAATGGTACACGAAGGCGGCCGGCGCCTCCTCATACGTGCTGGCCGCTGCCGGGTACTCGCCCTCCATCCCATGCACCGACGGCATGATGCTACAGCTGAAGGTGATTGACAAGGGCCCGTATGCGGCGGTGGTGACATCTGACGGCAAGTACGTGACGGATGACAGCGGTAAGTTTATAGTGGCAAGGAAAAGGGATGTTTAACCATTAATCGATAGCAGTATGGCATTTTATATCAAAGTGACGAGAGAGGTTGCGGACAAGCTGGGAGTGGCAGGAATCCGCAACAGCACTGCCGACGGCAATGTGCTGTTATGGCAGGCCGATGTGGCAGGCTTTCCCGGCGATACGGTATTCGACCGGGCGGCAGTAGTCGGGGGCGTGTGCCTTTCCCCGCAGCAGGCCAAGGGTGAGATAGACGGCGTGGAAGATCCGGTGGAGGTCGCCACTCCGGAGGGTTTCATGGATAAAGGCGGGGAGGAGGTGACCGATGAGCGTAGCGAGTAAGGTCGGGCAGGTAATCTTTTCGCAAAAGTCTGGCGTTTACATGCCAGCGATAATGTGCGACAAAGGCGACCTCTATCAAGAGTATGATGGTGAATCGGGTGCTCCGACCAACATAGCCCCCGACTTCACCGCGATGAAGCCGACGCTCTCCTTCCTTCTCACCTCCTCACGGGTGGCTGAGGGGATTGTGGTGCCCTCTTCCATCAGGTGGTATTTCAATGACGTCGAGGTCAAGTTCTCGGGCAACGTCTCCACGAACACGTTCGGCGGCGAGACGGGGCATTTCAAGTTCATTCCCTACAAGGCTGGCACTACGAACTATTACGGGCTTCAGATCGTGAAGAACCTGGTGAAGGCGTCGTCCGGTGCGAGCTGCAGCGTCAAGGCGGTGGCTACGGTGACCGTGGGCAACGTGTCGGATGAGGTGCAGTTCGTTTACAGCATCCCTATCACCAAGGGGGTGGGCAACCAGAACGTGGTGACCATCGTTTCGGGTGATGACAAATACTTTGCCATCCGTGAGAAGGGAGGCAGTGTCGTCCTCGCGGCGATGGCGAGACGTGGAGCGTCAGAGATCACCTCCGGACTGACCTACAAGTGGTCCAGGATGGTTAACGGTACCTGGCAGACACTCGTCGACCAGACTGGCAAGAGTCTGACCGTCACGGACAGCCTGGTTGACACTACGGGTATCTTCAAGGTGGAGGTGTCGCAGGGCGGCAATCTGATAGGCCTTGACACGCAGACGGTGATGGACTTGTCAGACCCCTACGACATCATAACTAATCCCAATCCCGAGGATGAGACGATTGTTTCCGGTTCCGGAGGTTCGGTGACTTATACGCCTATCCTTGTCAAGAGGGGACAGACCACGAAGGCAAAGAATATGCTGTTCTATTTTGTCTTTATGGATTCGGCAGGGGTCATTCTCAATCCGGCTACGGCGAATGTGGCTGCGGCAAGCGGTACCTGCACTGAAGCTATGTGCCAGCAGGCAGGCGGCAATGTTTCATGGACAATCTCAACGGCAGCATGATATGGCAAAGAAAGCGTTGGCAAGCAAGACGGGAGAAGTGAAGTATCTCCAGCAGGGACCGGTCGGCCCACTGGTCTATCCGACCGGGGAGTACGCGGCATCCGTATCCTATACCCGTACCCCACTGTCCGCACCCATGGTGCTGTGTGAGGGGCAGTATTACGTATTGAACAAGGAGGGCACTTTTAAGAATATTAATCCGAAAAAGGACTATGCGGCCAACGGCAGCAAGGCCACCTGGGTGCTGATGGACAAGGTCAGGTATTCGTTCGTCGAGATTCTGATGGCGAACTTCGCAAAACTGGCGAGCGCCGTATTCTACGGGCAGTACATGTTCTCCCAGTACGGGGTGAGAGCGGACGGTTCGGCCGTGGAGACGGAGGGTGGGTACAAGGACTTCAATTACAGTGATCCGATGAATCCGGCGAACGGGTTCCGTCCGAACCTGCTGATTGACTTCCTGAGAGGGAGCCTTTATGGGCGGAGTGTTGACTTGCAGGGTGACATTACAGCCGAGACAATGAATCTGAAGGTTTGTACAAATTCAGACAATGAATTACCTAATGGCTCTATAATACTTTATCCGAAGAATTTGGGGCCTTTACCGGAACTGGAAGCTGGCACTTGCCAGGAAATGAAGATGTTGTTTCCTATTGCGACAAGGGTTCCCCTTTCCGTAACTTTAAGCACTGCATCTGCCAATGTGAGGATTGCGCCCAATGGCTCTATACTTGATTCTGCGTCAAGTTATGATATAGTAGATGCTTACGGATATCATGAATTAATCGGGTTTAGATATGCCGATGGGGATATTACCTATTGGTGTGTATTTAAAAAATAAAAGAGTGTATGAAAGTTTTTTATAAAAGCGAGGTGGTGAAATGGCTATTGTGGTAAGGCTACAGCACCATCACATTCATTTGATTTTAAATTTACAAAACGAGAATAAAAACAAAATGTTAAACCGGTTGTCGTTTTTATCCGAAAATGACGACCCTCAAAAGTACAAAGGTATGATGGAAAAGATTAAGTTGTCAGAAGTGGAGAAAGGTTTGCCTAACGGAATAATTGCTCAGATACGCGGGCTGAACACCCAGGGAGAGGGCATTTTAGAACCGTTGGATTCTTTTTTGAGTGACATATTATGTGCAAGAGGCTCCTTTATATATAACAGTCAAGAAGTTATAGATAACCTCAAGAAACCTGGTGTGTATAAGCATGGGGACCCCATAATCGGTACGGGGACTTCCTATGGCGCGCATGGTGTGCTCTTGGTCTTGTACATAGATGAATATACAATACATATTGATTTTCCTGCAAGGAAAAACTTTATCCTTGTAAGAAAGTGTGTCACTGCCAACGGGAAAGATGAGTGGTCTTCATGGAAATATATATCGTTAACAGACATATCAACGTAATGGGCTTTGCAGGACGGTCAGGGTGAAAGACACCAACTCTTGCTTAAAACTGTGGAATTATTCCACAATACCGTGGAGTACTCCACAATATTCCACAGTATTATCAAAAGAGGATTTTGCCTTATATTAATGAAAATGAATGCAATATTGTTGCGCAATC
>ERZ773224.757-NODE-757-length-44227-cov-30.225799_pt1 | contig 44227 bp, 53 predicted proteins | sample MGYA00580526_ERZ773224 | MGnify/ENA primary metagenome ERZ773224 (study PRJEB29015, sample SAMEA2737743) | human gut metagenome | biome: human gut; feature: human-associated habitat; material: faeces | place: China | collected 2012 ... | reverse complement strand
CATCAAATATAAAAATTATTGATAATACTATTGAATTTTTAACTAAAAGATATAATACGTTAAAAGAGTATCTTAGATTATTTGACATTTCTTGTGATAGTGAAAATGTAAATATTGAAAGTATTGTTTACATGGAAATACTTCTTGAAAAATATTTTGCCACTTATGATGTTGTAAATAGTGTAAAACAAGATATACCAAATATACATAAATACAATAATAATTACTTAGTAAATGACTTAATAAATAAAGTTATTGCATATAATACCTTTACAAATAAAGGTGTTAATGATTTACTTAAAGAGTTAGTTAATATTAAATTTGATATTTTAGCTAATATGTTTTATCATGATAATTATAAATCTGATTTTATAAATTTTGATAACATGAATGAACTTGAGTTTTCATTTTTGGAAGCTAAGATGATTGAATATCTAAATAAAATTAAGTGTGAGTATAAAGACAAAACTTTTGACATTATTCAAAAAATTCTAAAAACAGAAAATGGTTATGACATGAAAGATATATTGAGTAATCCATTGAAACTTTATTTAATATTTGGTTTTCAATCCAATGAAACTAGAATTTTTGAAAAAATCAAATTAGAAACTAAAAGATTCCCAATTGTTGAACAAAGTACTTATACATATACTTTCGAAGACAAAATATCTCTTTTAACTTTATTTAGATTATTTTATCATCAACTAAATTTTACTTATGAAGATATAAAACTTTTAAAATCACAAGAAGCTTTTAAAAATGAAAAAATTATTCCTTTGACACTTGATCAAATAAAAGGTTTATGTGTTGGTTATGATAATTTATATTTGTTATTTCAATTATTTTGTACAATTCCAAAATACAAGTTTGAACGATTCTTATACGATGGAATGAAAATAGCAAACTTTCAAAATCATGGTCTTAGTTTTTATTCGCGACATGAAATGGATAAAATAAAATTTTATCAAGAATTGTTTTCTGTTAAGAATAGTAATTGTTATACATCTTTTTATATAAATAAAGAATTGGAATGTCTTGATTTTAGTATAGGTGAACCATATAAAAATTTAGTTCAATGTGGTGGAATGGAAATTCATTTAAATAGTGATACTTTAAAATTTGTTACTATTAATGTACCAGTGAAATCCATAATAAATATAAATCCTTTTCTTGAAGAATTATTTGTTTATTCAAAGGTCGAAAAAATAATATTTGAAAATTTTGAAAATTCAATTATACTTCATAATCGTAAGAAACTGAGGGCTTTGATACGTAGTTTATTTGTAACAAATTTTAATAATAATGAAAGTGATGTATTATTTATTTTAAATAGTTATTATAATTTGTCATTTAAAAATAAAAGAATAGATTACTTAACAATTAATGTTAGCAAGATAGCAAAAAGAATAAATCAAAGATTACCTTTAGATAAAATAATTGATATTGTAACAGATGAAGTAATAAGAAAAATACCTAAAGAACCAATAAAAGAACAAACTGATACTTTGTTAAAATAAGTATCAGTCTTTTGGTTCTCTTTTCTTTGCAAGGGGAAGATCATATGAATAATGATGTGCCACCACTATTGAATCTTCTATTTTTTCTATTAATGGTTTGTTACTATTTTCTATATTTGCAAAATCATCTTGAATTCTTTTCTTTGTTTCTTCGTTTTCAATTGTATTAAATAAAGGTATTAAATCAATTGCAGATGTATCTTCTGGATAATAACTTAACGTTGTTAATTTTCTTAAGCACTTATAAATATTAAAGAAATAATAATTCCCATTGAATATTTTTATTTCATGTTCTTTGATAAAACTTTGTATTAACTTAGTTGCTTCTTTTAAATTAACATTATCAAGTTCAAAATAATCTGTTATTAATTTATAAATGTGTCTTGGCTTAATTAAATGATTATCATAAGCATAAGTTGTTAAATCATAAATAGATTTAGTTAAAAGAGTAGATGCATATTTATGTAAGTTATATGGACTTACATTTTTATTTATTAAAACATTTTCTAAATCATTTTGAATAATAATTGGTTTTTTTAAATAATCTATTCCTAGCTTATAAGAAAGTATCGTATGCACAATTAATTGTTCAACACTTTCAGTTGGTAAATTTATAAAAAATGTATCTTCAAGATTCATCCATTCTTTATTTGGATATGAATTAATAACAGAATTAAACATAATAAGTAAAATTTCATTAGTGTTATCTCCCTTATAAAGCTTGTTCACATAGTTTTGAAGTTTATGAATATTTATATTAAAATTAGTTAATGTTTTTATCTTAGTCATGGTAAAGTCTCCTAACATTTTGTTTTTTATTTTGTCTCAAATTTTTTAGAGTTCTTAAAATGCTTTTAATAATTGCTTCCGGAGAGTTATATTTATTTTCAATATCCATTATTTGTTCTTTTAGATTTTCTTTTAGCTCATCATTGTTGCTATAAAGAATGATAAGAATTGTTTTTAGGTCTCTAAAATCTTTATTTGAAAAGATATATTTATTTTTATTGCATTTAATCATTGTTCTATAAAGGATGTTGTAAATTTCAGACAAATTATTATTATCATTTATTAATATATTATATGTTTTATTTTGAACTTTATATAGACTTCTTAAAAAATGATTTTTGGTTTCAATGTCCATGACTGGAGTGTATAAATCTTGATAAATTATTTGAAAGAATTCTTGATAACAAAATATGTTACTCATTGCAACTGTATTAATTATTGCAGTGTATAGTGGTTCATCAAGGACTATCTTAGCATAGTCTGCTAGATTAAGAGGGCTTTTTTGAAATTGCGATAAGGTGGTTACAAGTTCACCGCAGTACTCTGGGTCTTTATTTAAAAATTCTAGTTTTAATTTGCTAGCAAGTATTGTAAATATCATTTGTTCATCAATGCTAAAAACAAATTTAATATTTTCTTTAAAATTTGTTTCATAAATTTCCCAATTATTGTTTATATCGATAATAGCTTTCTTAAATTCTTTGATTAAAACTGGTTCAAGCATAGAAATATTCTCATCAATTAATAAATTATGAGTTAATTTTGCTAAATAAAAGTTAATACTACTCATAAAACCACCTGCATCTTAATTATATTCTACCATGGATATTTTCAAAAGTAAATTCATAATCTTAAATAAAGGGGTAACATATGAAAAAAATACTTTGTTTTTTAGTGTTGTTGTTAGTGCCAGTAAAAGTTTTTGCAATAAGTGCATCAAGTTATATTGCATATGATTTAGATAATGATATAGTTTACTATGAAAAGAATGTTGATGATAAAAGACTGATTGCAAGTATTACTAAAATACTTACGGCGATAGTTACTATTGAAAATGTTGATATTAATAAAAATGTTCTAGTTGGGGAAGAAGTTTTAAAGGCTTATGGAAGTGCGGTATATATTGAGGTTGGAGAAAAATTAACTATTAAAGATTTGTTATATGGATTAATGCTTAGAAGTGGTAATGATGCTGCGATAGTTTTAGCAAAAAATGTTGCAGGTAGTAATGATAATTTTGCTAAACTTATGAACAAGTTAGCTACTGATATTGGAATGAAGAATAGTTATTTTATAAATCCTCATGGTTTAGAAGATAATGATGGTAATGGAAATATCTCAACTGCTAAAGATATGGCCCTTTTAACTAGGTATGCGATGAAAAATAAAGTATTTAGAGAAATATTTGGTACTAAAAAGTATACTGTTAAAACAAATTATAAGACATATAGTTGGACAAATAAAAATAAATTATTATTAAGTGAAGATTATATAACTGGAGGTAAAACTGGATTTACTAAAAAAGCACACAGAACTTTAGTTACAACAGGAAGTAGAAATAATATAAATGTTGTTATAGTTACTTTAAATGATGGTAATGATTTTTTAGATCATAAAAATATGTATGAAGAAATATTTAGAAAATATAAAAGTGTTAAAGTATTGGATAAAGATAAAATAAGGATAAAGGATGAAAAACTATATAAGGATAATACGTTATATATTAATAATGATATTTACGTGTCAGTTTTAAGTGATAAAGATAAAATAGAAATAGATTATAATATCTATGAAAATAAAAAATATAGAGATAATGATGTCGTAGGTAAAGTAAAAATAAAGTTAAATGATAAAGTAGTTAGAGTTGAAGATGTATATGTCAAAGTAAAAGAAGTAAAACATAAATCATGGTGGGTTAAGTTAAAGGAATGGTTAAGATGGTAAGTTATATTTGGTTTTTCTTAATTATAATCGGAGTTGTCTATTCATTTTTAACTGGTAATATTGGCAATATCAATGAAAGCATTTTAACAAATGGAAATGAAGCTTTAGAGTTAATGCTATCTATTTTTCCAGTTATTGTGTTGTGGTCAGGAATTATGAAGATTGCTGAAGATGCTGGTATGTTAAAACAATTTGCAGCATTTTTAGAACCAATATTATCAAGGTTATTTCCAAGTGTTCCAAAGGATAATCCATCTTTAGGTTATATTGCCTCAAATATTGCTGCTAATATGATGGGACTAGGTAGTGCTGCAACACCTTTTGGTTTAAAGGCGATGGTGGAACTTCAAAAAATAAATGAAAAAAAAGATACAGCAAGTGTACCAATGATTACTTTTTTAGTTTTAAATACTGCGGGTGTTACGGTAGTTCCCACAACTGTTTTAGCTTTAAGAATAGCACATGGTTCCCTTAATCCATCTGAGATTATTATTCCTGGTACTATTGCTACATTTTGTTCATGTATCGGAGCTGTATTAATTGATTATTTCATAAGAAAGAGAGGCAAAAAATGAATTATATTTCTAAGTTAGTTATTCCTCTTTTTGTATTTGTTGTAATTTTTTATGGTTTTATTAAAAAAGTTAATTTGTATGATTCATTTTTAGATGGTGCTAAAGAAGGTTTACAAATATCTTTGAGTGTTTTTCCCAATGTTGTTGCAATGGTTTTTGCTATCAATATATTTTTAGATAGTAATTTTGTTTATGAAGTATTAGATGTTTTTAAACCAATATTTGAAATTATAAATATTCCTTTGGATATTCTTCCGATGGCAATACTTAGACCAATTAGTGGAACTGCGACATTAGCTATAATGAATGATATATTTATAAATTATGGACCTGATTCATATACAGGAAGACTTGCAAGTGTTTTACAAGGTTGTACGGATACTACGATTTATGTTTTAGCATTGTATTTTGGTTCAGTTGGTGTTAAAAAGATAAGGTATTCTTTAAGTGTAGGTTTAATTGCTGATTTAATTGGGATAACTGTTGCTTTTATTTTATCTTCATTATTTTTTGGTTAAAACTAAAGTAGGGTATGTACTTTTAAATTCTTTATATAAATCTTCTAAAGGTATTTTATCAGTTAAATTAGATAACCATTCAAATTCTTTTTGTATAAATAATTCTCTTAGTTTTTCAATGTTTTCTTCATCAAGTTGTTGTATTCTTGTTGCGGTAATTCCAAGCAATGATGCAAGTTCTGTTTGAGTTAAAACTTCACAATTATTAATTCCATATGTATGCATTAATACTTTTTTTCTATTTTCACTAAAAAATGGGTTTTCATTCATTATTTTTAGTATTTCATCAATAATTGATTTAGTCATAATTACATCAATAAAATTATCACTATAGTTAATTGTTCCTTGCATAAGTTCTTCGAGATTAATTTTTCTTAAGTTGGTATATTTATTTTTTGAAACTCTCTTTTCAATTTCTCCGCGGGTTTCTAAAATTTCATTTTGATTTGCTATAAAATGAATTAAACTTGATTTTATTTTTTCACGAGCCATTCCACAAAATCTTCCATAAGTTTTGGGACTTCTTGCAAAAATAGGCATTGCTTTGATTAAGCCGATGCATCCTTCTTGTACTAAATCTTCCATAGGTATATCTTTGTTAAGTTTATGAAATGATTTAGCTATTGTTATAACTTCTGGTAAAAAGTATTTTGTTAAAGTTTCATATGCTTCTTTATTTCCTTTTGCATATTTTTCAAATAATTCTAATTCTTCAGCTTTTTTCATATTATTTCCTTGTTTCCTTGTGTTTATTCTAACATATGATGGTTTATAAGTCAAATATGTAGATTTTTCTTTCTTTTTTTGGTATAATTTTTCTTGAAGGAAGGTGATTACTTTGGAAAGACTTCAGAAAGTTATTGCATCCTATGGGTATACATCAAGAAGAAAAGCAGAAGAATTAATTCGCAAGGGTAAAGTTATGGTTAATGGTAAAATTATAACTGAACTTGGAACTAAAGTTGAAGCTAATGATGTAATTAGTATTGATAGTGTTATTATAAATAAGGATGTAAAACAAGAGTATTATTTACTTAATAAACCACGTCAAGTAATAAGTAGTGTTGAAGATAAACAAGGAAGAATTACTGTTAGGGATTTAATTAATACTGATGCTAGAATTTATCCGATTGGAAGACTTGATTATGACACAACTGGTTTAATTATTTTAACAAATGATGGTGATTTAGCTAATTTGCTTATGCATCCAAGTTTTGAAGTAGAAAAGACTTATGTTGCAAAAGTTAATAAAGTGTTAGATAAAGATGATATAAAAAAAATAAAAAGTAATATTGTTGTTGAAGGTAGAAAAGTTGTTATTAAAAGATTTAAAATAAAGAAAAAAGATTTTGAAAAGAATACTAGTGTTGTTGAACTTACAATAGTTGAAGGTAGAAATCATATTGTTAAGAAAATATTTGCTAGTATGAATATTGATGTTATTAAATTAAGTAGAGTTGGTTATGCTTTTTTAACTATAGATAATCTTAAGTCTGGAGAATATAGAAATCTAACTATTAAAGAAATTAAAAAATTATATGCATTAAAGAATACTAAGTAGAAAATATTTAGTGTTTTTTCTTGCAATAATTTTGTTTCTTTGATAATATTAATTTAGGTGATAGAAGTGTTTAAGAGAAACAGAGATTTTAATACATCAATAATAGGAAAAAATATTTCTAAAGCTCGTGAAAAGCAAGGATATACTCAAGATGAATTTGCAAGTTTACTTGGTACTAATAGAGTAACTGTTAGTAAATGGGAGACTTGTAATAATGTACCTTCAACAGAGATGCTTTTTCAAATATCTAATATACTTGATGTATCAATTGATGAATTACTTGGTTTAAAAAATGAAAGTCAAGAAAAAAGAATGAATATTTTTAAAAAGATATTATTAATTCTTTTAATTTTATTGTTACTTGTTTTAAGTATTTTAGGTATTTATTATTTTTGTACTAATTATAAAAAAATAAATGTTTATAATGTTTTAATAAATGGTGAAGATGTTGGTATGGCTATAATGACGCGGGATACATTTATTATAGATTGTCCTTTGGAAAATTATAGTGATGTTAAATTATATTATTTGAATAAGGATGATAAGGAAGAATTAATATATCATGATACTTTAGGAAGATTAAAGTTTATAACTTATTTAGGTTATAATGAATATTTTGATTTTAATGATTTTGAATATTTAAAGAATAATTTATATATAACTTATATTGATGGTAAAACTGAAAAACGTGAAAAAATAGAATTTAATTTAAATTATATTAATGATAAATTTAAAGTTCAAAAAGAAAATGAAATTGCTTTAAGTGAAGAAGTTACTTACAATATTGTTAATGATGATTTAACAGAAAAAATAAAAAAGAAATATCAAGGAGAAGAAAATTGGTATGTGTATAGTTATTTTGAAAAAGATGTTGAACATAGAATTGATTATGTTGAAGAAGATAATTTAATTGTTTATTTAATAAGATATCCAGATGAATCTTATGAGTTTTGGACTTTGTATTTAGATGGATATTTGCTTGATTATGTTAAAAAAGATGAAAATCACAATGTTGTGTTTGAGTGCTCAAATGATGAGGCAAAATGTAATAAAAAGGTGAGTGAATTTTACGAGTTACTTTATAAAACTTTTAAATAGTAACTTTAAAGTGTCTTTACTTTTTTGAAATAAATGTTATTCTTAAAATATGAAAGAAGGTATATTATGTATTTAGAAAATGTATTAAAATGTTATGTTAGTGAATCTGGTCAACAGGTAAAAGCATTAAATTTAGTAACTTATAAATTTGAAGTTGGTAAGTTTTATGCAATAATGGGTGAATCGGGAAGTGGAAAATCCACTTTAATTAATATTTTAGGATTAATGGATAAAGCTACAAAAGGGAGTGTTTTTCTTGATGGAGTAGATACAAGAAAATGTAGTGATGATGAGTTATGTAAATTAAGAAATGAAAAAATTGGTTTTGTTTTTCAAAATTTTTATCTTAATAATAAATTAACTGCATTAGAAAATGTAATGCTTCCAATGTATATAAATGGTAATGTAGATTTAAATAAAGCTAAAGATCTATTAAAGACTTTTAATGTTTTGGATAGAGAAAGTCATTATCCATTTGAACTATCAGGTGGAGAGCAACAAAGAGTAAGCTTAGCTCGTGCTTTAGTAAATAATCCAAAATATATTTTAGCGGATGAACCAACAGGTAATTTAGATTCTAAAAATGAAGATGAAGTATTTAATTACTTAAAAGACATAAGTAAAGATAAATGTGTAATTGTAGTTAGTCATAACGAAAAAATTAAGAACTATGCTGATAAGGTTGTATATTTAGAAAAGGGAGTTTTAAAAGATGAAAACTAAAGATGCTTTTAAAATAGCTTTGTTAAATTCTAGAAGAATATCTGTAAAAAGAAAAATATTTATAGTTATTACATCTTTATGTTTTTTGCTTCTTTCTTTTCTTTTTTGTTTTTATAAGACTTTCAAGGATGTAGTTAATTCTATTAGTTATGGTCAAAATGAATCTAAAATAATATCTGTGTATGAAAAAACTGATAAATATGATGAATATAAAAAAATAATTGATGGGTATAAAAACAAAAATATTGTTTATGTTAGTGAGTTTGAAAATTCTTTATATGGATATAGAGATTTAGATAATAATCTTGGTTTTAATGTACTACGTGACATGAAATATTATACTCCGAAAGTAACTAAAGGAAGTACTATTAAGACTATTGGACAAATTATATGTCCAGAGAGGGCAAGTGATAGGAATTTTGATGATTTAAAATATGAAGAGTTAGAAGATTTAACTAAAATGATAGGTAAAAATGTAACTTTGTATTTTAAAGATAGTAATACTAAAGAAAAGGTTGCTAAAACGTTTAAGTTAGTGGGGACGTATAATGCGGATTATTCATATAGTTATAATGATTGTTATATTAGTAGTGTTGATTATGATAATATTCAAAATGAAATAAAGGAAGAGATAAAAGGAGATTTAGTTGTTAAATTATTTGATATATATGTTAATAAATATAAAAATGTAAAAGAAGTAAATGACTATTTAAATAGTCAAGGAATAATTACTTCAGTATCTGAAGTTGATGATGCTTTTGTTAATTATTCATTATTTTTATCAATACTTTTGCTTGTTATTATGATTATTGTTTTAACTATTATTTTATCAAAATTCTTTAAGAGTTATTATCAAGAAGAAAATTATAATATAGCTTTATATAAAGCACTTGGTTTTAATGATAAATCATTAGTAAAAATATTATTTTTTGAATTAGAAATAATTATGTTTATAGCTATGATTTTGGCAATAATTTCATTAATTATATTATCTATTGCTGTTAGAATTTATTTAAAACAATTTGTTAGTTTTAGAGCTGTAAGAATAGCTATTCCATTTATGGCTTTTATACTTTATTATGTAATTATCAGTTTGATAAATCATAGTTTAATAAAAAGTGATATTAAAAATGTATCTAAATATTCAGTAAAGGTGTTGAGTGAATTGTGATAATTGTAAAAGGTTTAATGGATTTTAATAAATTAAAAAGACAACTATTTAATATTATTGTAATTTCTTTGTGTTTGTGTATTGTTTATATATTTTCATATAAGATAAATAATAAAATAGATAAAGAACTAAATAATGAAGAAGTTAGAACTATTTTAGTTGAAGCTAATGATATTGATGCACTTTTAAGAAAGTATTCAAAATATATAGAAAAGTCATATGATACAGAAGAAGGAACAGCGATAGTTTTAAAGAGTAGAAAATATACTGATAAATTCACAATTGATGAAAGTTATTATAATAATATAATTAATGTAAGTGTAAATGCTACGGCATCAATGGATGGTTATAAATTATTAAGTGGACTACTTGCATTTGCAAGAGTTGTTATGTATGTTATTTTGTTTATTATGATTGTATCATTTAGTGTAGATTATTTTAATAAGTCATATAAAGATTTTAGGTTATATATTATGTTAGGATTTAGAAAAAGTAAATTATTGTTTTATAACTTTTTGTTTCTAGGTTTTATATATAGTTTGATTTATTTAGGGTTGGTGTTGTTAACTTATTTGTTAATTAAAGAAAATGTATTTAATATATTTGCTTTTGGTAGTTATATATTATCTGTATTATTAAGTATATTAATTCTCAATAATTTATTGAAGAAAAGTTATCGTGAATAATTATGCATTAAAAAATGTTAAGGGTTAAATCTTAACATTTTAATTTTTATCATTAATTTCAATTGCACTGACTGGACAAGAATCTATAGCATTTTTTAATGCTTCAGTATCTAAGTTGTTACTGTTTGTAGCTTCAGATAAACCATCTATAATTTCAAAATGATCTGGGTCAATAGCAACACACATTCCACATCCAATGCAGTTTTCGTTGACTTTTAATTCTTTCATAAATTATTCCTCCTTTTATAATTATAGTAAAAAAGTTTACAAAAATCAATTAATATGCTTTAAAAATTTTTATATTTATGTTATTATTTTGATAGAGGTAGTGTTATGAACACAAGAGAGAATAAATATAGTAATAATGTTGGTATGTCTAGAGTTGCTAAAAATGATGATTTGTATAAGCAAATTAATAATAGCGAGCTAGATAATTTTAACGTGCGTAGTAATGCCACAGTTATTGGTAATCAAGAAAGAGAAATAGATGTTGAACAAATAAAAAAGATTCTTGATAAGAGATATAACTCTGCTCCGAAGAGAAGAAGTATAAGAATTGAAGAACGTCCACATGAAAATATTATTAGTGATGAGCCTACTAAAGAGTATGATTTAACTAAAGTCTTAGAAAAAGCAAAAGATGAAAAGGTTGAAACTTATGAAGAAAATAGAGCAAAAAAGTTAAGAAATACTCAGTATAATATATTAAGTAATTTAAATATTGATGGTGAAGAAAAAGAAGAAGTAAAAGCAACTCCGGAAGAAAATTTAATGAATTTAATAAATACTATAACTATTAATGAAGCTAAGAAGTTAGAAGAAAAAAATAGTAATAGTAATGATATTGATCCATTAGATATCCTTAGTGATTTAAAAGGTGATGATGATACTCAAGTATATGAAAGTATGGAAACTGAAGTAACAAAGATTACCGAAATAAAAGAAAAAGAAAAAGAAAACAATAATCAAATAACTGAAGTTAAAAATAAAAACCAAGAAAAGTTAGATAATTCTTTTTATACATCAAATTTATTTAAGAAGAATGATTTTGAAGATGATAATAAAGACTTTGTTGATGATGAAAAAATTGGTATTGGTATTAAAATATTAATTGTTTTAGTGATTATTACTTTCTTAGTGGGATTATTTTTATTTTTAAAATCATACCTTAAGTTTTAAATCATATTATTTAATATGACAAAGTTTAAAAAAAGAAAAAAATATAGAATATCGAAAGTTGTAATATTAGATATGGCTTTGATATTTTTTTTTACATATATTTTATTTATTGGGTATAGTAAATTTGTTAGTAAAAGGTTAATTGATATAGCACATGTTAAGTTAAATGAATTTATGGATTATTTTTTAAGTAATAAGATAAATTATGATTTATTTAAAGGTGATAATTTAAAAGATATAATTGTTATTAATAAAAATAGTGATGGAGAAATATTATATGTTAGTTATGATATGGATAGATCATATAAAGTGTTAGATTTAGTAACTAAAGAGTTAGAGAATAATATAAATGATTTAGAAAATGGAAATGTTGGTAATACCCAAAATATAAGTGGAGGTAAAAATGGAATATTACTTAAATTACCTATGTTTATTGGAAATAATGCTATTATAAGTAATCTTGGGCCAAAGATATATGTACCAATTAATTTTGTTGGTTCCATTTTAACTAACTTAAAAACTAAAATAACTGATTATGGTATAAATAATGCTTTAGTGGAAATATATGTAACTGTAAAGTTAAGTACAAATATTATAAGTCCGACATCAAGTAAAGAAATGGTAATAGATTATGATGCTTTGATAGCATCAGTTGTTGTAAATGGAAGAGTTCCATCTGTTTATGGGGGAATAATTCAGAGTAAAAGTAGTGATTTATCTATTCCAATTAGCTAAAAACTATGTTATAATTTATTATAGGGTGAGAATAGTGGATAAAGTATTTATAAATAATGCCTTTAGTAAAGCTATAAATGATTATCAAAATAGTTGTGATAATATCCAAGGAATTATGTATAATTCCTTCTTAGTTGTGGTTGTAAGAATGCTTATATCTATCTATAGTGAACTTGATATTATTAATCCAATGATGATTGGTGATGAAAAACTTTTAAAAGAAAATTTAGCTAAGTTTGGATATTCTCCGGATGCTATAATGATATTTTTATCTAATTTACAATTGTTTTTAGATATAGAAAATGATAATAATCAAAAAGAAATAAAGGGTAAGAATCCATATTTTATAACAATTCAAAAAGAATTAGTTGATATGTTTATAAAAAAGAAAGTTAATTTTTATATAACTGAAGTTGAAGTAAATGAATTTTATGATTTATTATATACACCATATTCAAAGAATCCTTTGAGGGTATCATATAATTTTCTAAATGCAACAGATGTATTAGATATAGATAGGTATTTTAAAAGTGAAATGCGTAGTAATGTTAAAGTAGTTATGCCTAAGGAAAAGCATTATTTAAATGTTAAAGCGTATGAATTACTTAATTATAGTATGGATGATATTAAAAATATGAGTAGTGCAGATGTTGATAGAGTTAATTCTTTAGTATATGATTATTTTAAGATAAGAGAAAATGCTATTAATAAAGAGTATTTGTTGGAAAAAGCAATAGAGAAAATAGAAAGAGAAAATAATAAAGTTACTAGTGGTAATGGTTATGTGGATATACTTCTTATATTAAGTGTTATTTCAACAGTATTTATGCTTAGTATTATATTGATGTTAGTTTTTGTATAGGGAGGTAAAATGGTTATTATTGATGGAAAAAATTATGAATTAATAAAAAATGTTAGAGATGCTTTTGATATAAGTGATATTGAAGGTAAGATAACTGAATATTATGATAATTTTGATTATATTTTAGGAGATTATGCATATGGTAAAGTAAGACTTAAAGGTTTTAATGATAAAACTAATAAGTATTATAAACCAATAAATGATATTAAAATGGTAGATGATTATGTAGAAAAGTGTTGTGCATATGGTTGTAAATATTTTATTTTAAAAAAATTAGATAAATAAATTTACAAAATAAAATATATTTGGTATAATTAGTTAGAATAGATGAAGGGATTGATAAATGTGGAAAAAATTAAAATAAATACTGTGTCTGGTATGAATTTGGAAAAGCCTTTGGTTACTGCTTTTAAAAGTAATACTGGGGAATATGTTGTTTTTGATAATGAAATGAATGGAACAATGGGGCTTCCAATTATATTAGTTACTAAACTTGTTAATAATTCTTTGAGTTTGATTCCTGATACTGAATGGAATTCTGTTAAAGAAGTGTTGAGATTAATTATTTCTGGAAATCAAGTTGATTATATAAGTGTTGGAGAAAGTATTAGTGCTGAAGATAATTTCTTTAAGCAACTTACTTTACCTGTTGCATCATTTGAAGCTTTAAAGAATAATTATAAACCAGTAAGTGTTGATTCTTTAGGATCAAAAGTTGAAAATGCAGCACCAGTTTTAGATAATGTTGTGCAAACACCAGAAGTAGTTGAACCAGTAAATGTGGCTCCACAAGTGCAACAACCTGTAGAAAATACTGTTGTTATGCCTGATGCTCCAGTACAAAGTCAAACTATTGCAAGTGTTAATCCGGTAATGCCTGAAGTGGCTCCAGTTACACCAGAAGTTAATCAAACAGTAGTGGATGCACCAGTAGAACAACATGTAAATAATACTGAAGTTCCAGTAGACTTTACTGCAGATAAAGAAGCATTCTTAAAAGCTTGTGAAAACATGTTTGATGCTTTAGTAGCAAAATTTAATAATAAATAATAAAAGTTAGGTTAATAATTCCTAATTTTTTTTAATTTTTTTCTTCCATTAATTTACAACATATAGTATCCATGATATAATTATTTTAATAAATAATATAGGTGGTTGTAATGAAGAAAACGCTATTGTTTAATTGTATTTATTTTTTGTTTTAGGTCAATATTTTAATTTTAATAAAGATGTAGTTGTTAATGAAAGTGATATTGTTTCTTTAAAAGGAAATGTAAATCTTATATCTATGGTGCTTGAAAAAAATCATGGAATGAAAGATTATGAAAAATCGACTTTAAGTGAGTTTCCTCGTGGTGAATATGTTTTTAATTATAATTTATCTGTTATAAGTAATGTTACTAGTGCTAGTATTACTGTAAATGTTACTTCCAAAAAAGTTGCTAATGGAATAACAAAATCTAAAGGTACTTATAATGAAGATGTTACATCTGATAATAGTAGTGCTTATCCTTCAAATGGAGTATCAGGTAGTTATTGGTATGTAAGAAAATAATAAAAAAATAGATTCTTAAATTTGAATCTATTTTTCTATTATATATTCAACTATATCTTCTATTTTGCAATTAAAATAAATACATAATCTTGCTAAAACTATAATGTCTATTCTTACTAAGTCTCCTGTTATTAGTCTTTTTATTACTTTAAAGTCTGTGTTTGTATCTCTGATTAATTTATTGATACTTATATTTTTATCTTTTAAAATTTTTTCTAATTTAAATAAATAATATCCATTATCTATTTTTACTTTTTTTATATAATCCATTTTTTCGTTACCTCAATTTTATTGTAACAATATACTTGACTGCTTGACTATTGGTTATATAACCAGTATAATGGTATATATAAAGTAGAGGTTATTTTTATGAAGAAAAGATGTATAGTTTTATTTTTGGTGTTAAGTATATTTGTTAGCATAATTTTTTATGAAAAAATTTATAATAAAAATATTGTTGAAGAAAAAAATGTATCGAAGAATATAGTTAGTAATACTAATTTTTTATCTATGATGCTTGAACAAAATTCTGGAGCAGGAGACTATAAAAAATCAACTTTAAATGATTTTCCCACAGATGGTTATATTTTTAATGATTTATTATCTAAGTGTGAAAATGGAAGTGAATTATCTTGGAATGATGAAAAGAAAAAAGTTGTTTTTAAAGGAAATGTAAGTGATAAATGTTATGTATATTTTGATAAATATAATTTACCTGTTATTAAAAATGTTGTAGTTTCTAATATTACTAGTACAAGCTTAACTATAAATGTAACTTCAGAAAAAGGAACTAATGATATAGCTAGTTATTATTATTCTATATCATCTAATTCTAATGATACTAATTTTGTAAATGATGTAAGTAATTCTTATTCCTTTAGTAATTTAATTTCAAATACTACTTATTATATTAAAGTTTATGCAGTTGATTCAAATGGCAAATCATCACATATATATAGTTTATCTCAGAAGACTAAAGTAGTTTATACTTGGGGTAAGTATGATATTAAGGAAACAACAAATTATAAAGTTCAAACTAATAGTGATGAAGGGGAAATTTATATACATTATTATTGGGATGATACTTGGGTTAGGAATGGCCCGGAAATATATTCTAATTATTCAATAGGGTCTGATGGAACATTTTATTGTTATGGAAAGTTAGGTAAAGTTTCTGTTCCCACACAATACTATACTGGTGAAACTGATAAAAATGGCAATAAAGAATATAGAGGTTTAACTGATGAAGAAATAAATTCATATTTTAAAGATTATATTGGTAAGTATGTTTGTTCTGATACTGAAGTATCTAACCAATATGATTCAAACGAAATAATGCTTATTAAGTCAAATATGACTAGCTCTTCTAACAGTCATAATGAATGGTTGATAACTGATTCTTTAACAACGGTTGCTAATGGAACTACAAAATCTAAAGGTACTTATATTGAAGATGTTACGTCTGATAATAGCAATACTTACCCTTCAAATGGAGTATTAGGTAGTTATTGGTATGTACGAAAATAAATTAGGTAATAAAATACCTAGTTTTTTTATATAATGTAATATGAAAGAAACATTAGAATATTATTATGGCTTGGATGTAGATAATGTTGATGAACAAGATGGTAAATATCATTTTAAGTTAGGAAATGAAGATTTCTTTTTTGTGTTTTATAATAGGGGTGTAGATGAACTTGATGATATAATTGGTGTTAATAATGAAATGGTTAAAAAAGGAATTGATGTACACAAAATAATACTAAATAGAAATAATAGTTATTTAACTACTTTGAATGGTTATAATTATATGTTATTTAGTGTTAGTAATTTAAAAGAAGAATATGATATATTTGATATGGTAAGTATTAGTGAAAAACTTATGGTAACTGATGCAAGAAGTAAGTTATATCGCAATAACTGGGGTGAACTCTGGGCTAGTAAAATTGATTATTTTGAATATCAGGTGCGGGAACTTGCTTATGAAAAAAGTGTTATTAAAGATTCATTTAGTTATTATATTGGTCTTGCTGAGGTTGCTATAAGTTATGTTAATAACACTAATTTTTCTTATAAAAATAGTTTTGCACCGAGATTGGTTTTATCTCATCGAAGAGTATTTTATCCAAATTACAAGCTTAATTATTTAAATCCATTGTCATTTATATTTGATATGGAAGTTCGAGATATTGCTGAATATATTAAAGCTATGTTTTTTAAAGAAGATTTTGATTACTCTTTTGATGAATTATCTAGCTTTTTAAAAATTAGACCAATGAATGTGTATGAATATCAAATGCTTTTTGCAAGACTTTTATATCCGACATATTATTTTGATTTATATGAATCTATTATGAATAAAGATACTGATGAGGAAGAGTTAGTTAAAGTTATAAAAAGAGTAGATGAGTTTGAATTGTTTTTAAAAAAAACATATTTAGAAATATCTAAATATGCTAAGATTGAAAAAATTGATTTTCTTATAGAGGAACGTTAATTACACCTTCAAGGTCTGGTATTTGAGCTTGAAAGAATGATAATACTCCATCATTTAATGTGTTATCTTGGAACATACAACTTTGACATGCACCAGTCATTTTGACATAAATGTAGTGATCTTCATATTTTATGAATTCTATATCTCCGCCATCCATGTTTAGGTAAGGACGTAATTCTTCAATCATGTTTTTTATTTTTTCTTCCATATTAATTTCTTTATTCATTTTTCTTCACCTAGAAATATTATAATATTAAATGCTTGTTAAGTAAATATTTTTTTGCTATACTATAAGCTATAAGTAGGTGATTGTTGTGTTAAAAGTAGGCGATATAGTTTTAGCTCGGGTTACTGGTATTAAAGATTATGGCTTTTTTGTTAAAGTTGATGGTTATGATGGGCTTTGTCATTTGTCAGAGATATCTAATGATTTTGTGGAAAATGTAACTGATTTTGTTAATGTTGGTGATGATATTTATGTTTTAATAGTGGGTATTGATGAGAAAAATAAAAAATTAAATGTATCTATTAAAGATATTTATTATGTAGCTTGTGATAACAAAAAAGATATTGTTGAAACAAGAAGGGGTTTTTTACCTTTGAAAGAAATGTTACCTGTGTGGATAAAAGAGAAGATGGATGAATATGAGAAAAAAGAATAATTTTCATATATTATTTGTGTGTTAAATAAAAAAAATAAATAAATCGACATTATGGACAGATTATTTATATGATGATATAATTAAAATGTGTTATGAATAATTATTATAGTTATTAAGTTAATTGTAATTTTTATTTAATTAATATTGAATGGATTTGATTTTTAGTTAAAAAGTGTGATGTTTAAAATGTGAAGAAAGATTCTAATGTTAGTCATCTTTTGATTTTTTAGTGTTAATGTATTAAATAAGTTAGTCTTTCTTTTGTTATTATTTTTATTATATTAAAAAGGAAGGTGTTATTATGAAAAAATGTAGTGAATGTGGTAAAAAATATGATGAAAATTTAGAAAAATGTCCAAGTTGTGAATTATCAAATTATAATAAATCGGATGATGGTAAAAAGAAAATGATAATAATCATAGTAGTAGCTATTGCAGTTATTGGTATTATTGCTTTATTAATTGATTTAAATTCCAATAAGTTTGGTGGTGGCAATAATGGCGGAAGTGGAAATCCAGGTGGTTCTTATGTTGCTCCGAAGGATGATGATGATAATGATTATAGTGAAGATGATTATAAAGGTTTAGAAGATTTAGAAGTTACTAAAGATGTAACTAAAGAAGTTGTTGGAACTTATGATGATGAAGAAATTAAGGCTGAAATAACTGTTACTGGAGTTTATTGGACTTCGAAACTTTTGCCTCCGAATCCTAGACAATCATATTATACATATTATGATGGTTCAGATGATGAAATTTATCAAGTTATTGAAATGGTTGTAAAAAATACTGGCACAGAAAGTTTTAGTGATTATGTTTTTGAAGGATTTTTATCTGATACGTGTACTCCGACTTTTACTTTTGATGGTGGATATTCTTATAAAGGAATAAATCTAATTGAGGTAGAAAAGGATAGTAGTGGAAGATATGATTTAGGAAGTTTTTATTCTATTAATCCATTAGTTACTAAAACAATTTATGCTGTTAAGTCTGTACCTGAAGCTACTAAGGATTTGTCTCTTACTGTTAATTTGTGTTTTGGTGATAATAAATTAAACATTCATTGGTAAATTATAAAAGGTATTACTTAGATAGTGCCTTTTTTTAAAAAACAAAAACAAAAAAATCTTGAAAGTTAACTTTCAAGATTTCGCTTTTTAAATGGCGCCCGATGTAGGACTCGAACCTACGACCTAACGGTTAACAGCCGTGCGCTCTACCGACTGAGCTAATCGGGCATAAAAGCCTAAGAAGGCTTGTTTTTGTTTTCATGGTGGCTCCAGCGGGAATTGAACCAGCGACACAAGGATTTTCAGTCCTCTGCTCTACCGACTGAGCTATGAAGCCAAATGGCGGTTCGTACGGGATTTGAACCCGTGATCTCTTGCGTGACAGGCAAGCGTGATAGGCCTCTACACTAACGAACCATGGTTGCGGGAGAAGGATTTGAACCTACGACCTTCGGGTTATGAGCCCGACGAGCTACCAGACTGCTACCATCCCGCGATATCAAATATTAAATTGGCGGAGGAAAAGGGATTCGAACCCCTGCACCGCTTTCACGACCTGTCGGTTTTCAAGACCGATCCCTTCAACCGGACTTGGGTATTCCTCCATGCACTTTTTTCTGAATGCATTCTGATTATAACAAATTCCACTTCCATTTGTCAACTATATTTAGTAAAAAAATGAAAAATGTTATGCAATATGCTTGATTCTTTATAATTTTTGCCACATTCTTATCAAAAATTTAAAAAAACACTTGAAATTGATAGAGTTTTATATTATACTTAAGTAGTCTTATTTAGTTAAGACAGTGCCTGCCCAAGTGGCGGAATAGGTAGACGCACAGGACTTAGGCCCTCTTACTAATATATATTGGGAAGGGCTTGAGCACTAATCTGAGAAATCGATTATGTGAATTTGCTCAAATTCGGGGAAACCTTACAGATAACGCTGATGGCAATCCCGAGCCAAGATTTACGGAGGGGATTTTGAAATTAAAATATTGTAAAAGTGAAATCGCCGATGTGGTTAAAAATTCTAGAAGTAAACGCGAATGTTTAATTAAGTTGAATTTGAAACCTTATGGTGGTAATTATCGTGTTCTTGATAAGTATATTAATTTATATCATATTGATACGAGTCACTTTTTAGGTCAAGGTTGGAATGTAAATAATACTCCAGCTGATGTAAAACCAATTGAAAAATATTTTAATAATGAAATTCCTATAAATAGCTATAAGCTTAAGAAACGAATTTTAAGAGATAAGTTAAAACCTTTAAAATGTGAAGCTTGTGGTTTGGAAAAGTGGAATGGTGTTGATATTCCTTTGGAATTACATCATATTAATGGTGATAATAAGGACAATTCATTTGAAAATTTAAAATTGTTGTGTCCTAATTGTCATGCACTTACTGATAATTATAGAAATCGTAAATAAGGTGTAGAGACTTGACGGGCAATACCTAAGTCATATGATATGGTAAAGAGAAAGTCCAGACTACAAACAATTTTGTTTGGTAACGAAAGTTATAGTGGTACGAAAATCCTGCGAGTGTTAAAGCTCGTGCCGGTTCAAGTCCGGCCTTGGGCACCATATTGAAATTAAACTGGGGAGACTCAGTTTTTTTGTATATTAGATTATATTTGAAGAATATTAATAAGGAGTGGGTGTTATGGATAATTTAATAAACTATTTAAATGATATTAAAAATTTAGAGTATACTTTGAATTTGCTTAACTGGGAACTTAGAGTTAATGCACCAGTTGAAAGTAAAGATGATTTAATCGAAGTAATTGGATCTTTAGATGAAAAATTATTTAAATTAAATACAAGCAATGAGTATGAATCTTTATTAAAGAACGTTATAGAAAATGAATTTGATAATTTATCTGAGATAGAGAAAAGATATATTAATGATTTATATAAAGATTTAGTTAAATTTAAAAAAATACCTAGTGAATTTTTTGTTAATTATCAAAAATGCTTAAATAAAAGCAATGTTATGTGGGAAAAAGCAAAAGATAATAATGATTATGAAATGTTTAAACCATATTTAAAGAATGTTATCAATTTAACTAAAGAATATTATGGTTATATAAGTGATGGTAAAAATTTATATGATACGATGCTTAATGAATTTGAAAGTGGTATAACAAGTGAAGTAATAGATAAATTATTTAATGAATTAAAGAATGCATTAATTCCAATTATACCTGGTAAAAAGAATAAGAAAAAATTGTCTATCAAATATAATGAAAGTGAACTTGTTGATACTGCAAAATATTTACTAAATTATATTGGTTTTGATAATAATCGTGGCACTTTAGGTATATACCCGCATGGTTTTACTGAAAAAATTGGTAATAATGATGTAAGAATTGCTTTTAAACATGGTGATGATCCGGTTGATTTTGTTTCCACAATCATTCATGAAGGTGGACATGGTATTTTTGAACAAAATGTAAATAAGACACTTTATAAATACGGAATTGTTAATATTGGATTATTTGGTTTACATGAAAGTCAATCTAGATTTTATGAAAATATCCTTGGTAGAAACAAAAACTTTTGGATACCAATTTATGATGATGTAAAGAAAATGTTAAGGTTAGATGTAAATATTGATGAATTTTGTCAAATGTTAAATACAACAAGTGCTAGTTTAATTAGAACTGAAGCTGATGAATTAACGTATGTTATGCACATTATAATAAGGTATGAAATTGAAAGAGATTTATTTAATGACAAAATAAGTGTAGATGAATTACCTAATGTATGGAATGAGTTAATGATGAAGTATTTAGGTGTAAAACCTCTCAATGATAGTGATGGAATTCTTCAAGATGTTCATTGGTCAGAAGGTGAATTTGGTTATTTCCCATCTTATTTACTTGGTACTATTTATGATGGAATGTTTTTAGAAGCTTTACAAAGAGATTTGGGCGATGTCAATGAAATAATTGAAAATGGAGAAATTAAAAAGATAACAGATTACTTAATTAAAAACATTTATGTTAATGGTGGATGCTATAATTCTTTGGAAGTTTTAAAAAATCTAGGATTTGAAAAAATAGATACTAAACCAATTATTAATTATTTTTTAAAAAAATATGATAACAGAAGCAATTAGGTCTTCTGTTTTTTGGTTTGTTTTGGTATAATTTAATTGTGATGTAGTATGAGTAAAAAGAATGTTAACCAGATTTATTATCTTTTTTGGATATTTATTATAGGTTCAGTATTTGGTTGGGTAGTTGAAGTGATATTTTCTTTTTTGAAAAGAGGTTATTTTATCAACCATTCTGCAGTGGTGATTGGTCCTTTTAATATGGCTTATGGCTTAGGTGCCTTAACTTTATCAGTTCTCTTATATAAATATAAGGATGCAAAATGGTGGAAAATATTTTTAATTGGTTTTATTGGTGGTTCAGTTTTAGAATACATAATGAGCTTTGGAATGGAATTGGTTCTAGGTTTTACCGCTTGGGATTATTCGAAAAAACCACTAAATCTAAATGGAAGAATTTGTGTAAGATATTCACTTTTCTGGGGATTACTTGCAATTGTGTGGATTAAACTAATATATCCGAATTTAATAAAGTTAATTGATAAAATTGATAAAGATATAGGTAAATCTATTGCAATGGTTTTAACGGTATTTTTAGTTCTTGATATAATGCTTACTGGTCTTGCCATTAATAGAGCACGTGATAAGGAAAAAGGAATTGATGCAAAATACAAATATGAAGAGGTATTAGATAAAACATTTAATAAAGAATATTTAAAAAATATGTATAACAATAGTTGGGGTGATTAAATGAAAATAGTAGTTTTTACTTGTAGTACAGGTGGAGGACATAATAGTTGTGCAAAATATATTGCTGAAGAATTTAATAAGTATGGTATTCATGCTGATGTAGAAGATTATATGCTTCTAGCTGGAGATAAAGCAAGTAGGAGAGCTGAAAAATTATATTTGGGTTCTACGAAAGGCAATGGTAATATTTTTAAAACAGTATATAAACTTGGAGAGCTTTATAATAAAACAGGAATAAAGAGTCCTGTGTATGGTTTTAATAAAATGGTTGTTAAAAAATTAGATAAATTTTTACTTGATAATGGTTATGATTTAGCAATAGGTACACATGTATTTCCTTGTATGGCTTTAACGGAACTTAAGAAAAAAAGAAATATTAAGTTTATTAATGTTGCTACAGATTATGAATGTATTCCTTTTTGGAATGAAACTAATCCTGATGTATTTGTTATTCCAAGTAATAAGTTAATAGATAGATTTGTAGAAAAAGGAATAAATAAAGATGTTTTATTACCTATAGGTATACCTGTTGCATCAAGTTTTTTTGAAGTGAAAAATGATTTAGATTTGCCAAGTGATAAAGATATTATTTTACTTACATCAGGTAGTATGGGTTTTGGTGAAATGGAAAATTGTGTTTTAAAGATACTTAATGATATCGATGCTTATTTAGTGGCTGTATGTGGAAGTAATATTGAACTTAAAAAAAAGTTAGATTCTGTAGATAATGATAATTTAATAGTAAAAGGTTTCATTAATAATATGAATGAATATATGAACAAAGCAAATGTAATAATTGCAAAACCTGGAGGACTTACATCAACAGAGATTACTATGATGAGAAAGCCATTTGTGTTAATGATGCCAATACCTGGGGTTGAAAATTATAATGCTTCATTTTTTGAAAATAATAAAATGGCAGTGCGAGCAAAAACTTTAGATGAAGTAGTTAGTTTAACTAAAAAAATACTTCTTGATAAAACATTACAAGAAGAAATGATTAATAATCAAGCTAAATATATAAATAAAAATAGTGCTAAGGATTTAGTTGATTATGTAATAGAAAATTATAAAGGATGTGAAGATAATGAATAATGAAAAAATAAGTATGTTAGAGCGTTATGGTGTTGATTTAACAACAAAAGAGTATATAACAGACCCAGCGATTGGTAGAGATAATGAAATAAAACAAGTTATTTTAACTTTGCTTACGCCTGAAAAAAGTGCATTACTTGTTGGTAAACCTGGTATTGGGAAAACTGCCATTGTAGAAGGTATTGCATATCGTATTCAAAAGGGAATGGTACCTGATGCTTTAAAGAATTATTCTTTGATTAAAGTAAATATTACAAGTTTAATTGGTGAAACTATGAGTGAAGGTAATATTGAAAATAGAATTGATTTATTAGTAAGAGAATTATCTGATAGACTTAATACAATTATTTTTATTGATGAAACTCATTTGCTTGTTAATAAAGCTGGAGGTATGGATTTTGCAAATATGCTTAAAGCTGGATTAGATCGTGGTCAAATTAAAATGATTGGTGCAACTACAACAGAAGAATATGAACAATATATTTTAAGGGATAGAGCTTTTTTAAGAAGATTTCAAAAAATTGATGTTTTAGAAGCTGATAAAAAAACTGTTGTTAAAATATTAATGGGAACAATACCTAAGTTAGAGAGACAAATTGGAGTTAAAATTAATTATCAACCATTTATAACTGAAAAGATTATGTCTTTTATAGTGGAAATGACTGATGAATATAAAAGAGTTTATGAAATTGCCAGTAGATATCCAGATATATGCTTGACAATAGTTGCTAATGCTTTTACATATGCTTTATATGACAATAGAAGACAAGTAACTATTAAAGATTTTTATAAGGCTGTTTGTAATGCTAAAAATATTTATGATGATGTAAAGGTTAAAGAAATAGAAAGATTTAAAGAAGTGTTTAAAGATTTAATTGTTAGTGAAGGTGTAGATTTAACAGATATGGGGTAAATATGAAAGTATTAAGTATTAAAGAACCGTATGCAAGTTTAATAAAAAATAAGGTTAAGCATTATGAAACAAGAAGTTATGATACTAAGTATCGTGGAGAAATTTTTATTCATGCAAGTTTAGGAAAAGATGAAACATGTAATGAATTATGGAAAATGATAGGTAAAGTTTTACCTGGTTATATTATTTGTAAAGCTAATTTAGTAGATTCAATTTGTATGGATGATGAGTTTATTAATGAAGTAAAGAAAAATCCTTGGGAATATAAAAGTGGTTATTATAAGCCAGGAAGATATGCATGGAAATTAGAGAATGTTGAGGTTATAAAACCAATTAAAGCAAAAGGTAACTTAGGTTTATGGAATTATTATAGTTTGGAAGAAGTAATGAATCTTTTAAGTGATATTAAATATGGTTATATGAATAATGCAGGTAATGTATGTTATAGTTTTGATACATTTGATGATGATTATGTTTTACAAAGTTATAAAGATATGTTAAAAACTAAGACAGGAGTTTGTTTTGATCAAGTTGAATTAGAAAGACATTATTTATATAATAGAGATATTACTTCATATTTTATTTGTTATTATGGAGAGTTTTTACAAAGTCATACATTTTTGGTAGTAAAAGAAAATAATAAATATATTTGGTTTGAACATGCATGGGAAAAGTATCGTGGTATTTATGAATATAACTCTTTAGATGAATTATTAAATGATGTTAAAAATAAATTTATGAATGAATATAATATTTTAGATAAAGATAAGATATTGTTAAAAAGTTATAGTAAACCAAGGAGTGGCATTAATTTAAGTGAATATTTTAAATGGGTGGAAAATAAGTGATATATATTTTGCATGTTTTTTTCTATATTTTATTATATTATCTAGGCGTAGGTGAAGAAAATGAATGAACAATATTTTTAAATTTTACTTAGTAATATGACTATTAATAGAAATTATGATGCTAGTTGTTTTGAGAATATTTTTAAGTTAATCAAAGATTTTTGTGTTGCTGATGAGGTTGTAACAGATAACTTTAAAAGAAATGGAGACTCAGTAGTTAAGTTAAATATTAATGAAGATGAAAATGATATGGTATTTCGTGTTGATGTCGTAAATACTAAGATTGTTGTTAAGAATCCGAAGAAGAAGTTTCAAGATAAAGAAATGTTTGAAGCTTTTTTTAGGTACTATATTAAATAATATATTTAAAAATATGATTTTGGTGGAAAACCTAAAAACAGAAATGAATATAGATAGTTTATTACATGTATATAATAGAAGTGCTTATGATGAAGTATTAAGTGAAGAAAAAAATGCATAGAATGTGTGGTGTTGCATTTGTTGATGTTAATGGTTTAGGTGTTGTTAATAATATGTATGGTCATGAATCTGGTGATAATTTATTAAAAACTGTAGCTGATTGTTTAAAACGATATTTTAGATATTGTGATATATATCGTATTGGGGGGGATGAACTTGTTATTATAGTTGAAAATATTAGTAAAGATTTATTTTTAACTAAGTTAGATATGGCAATATCATTAATTAGTAAAACTCCATATACGGTATCTGTGGGAGTAATGTATCAAGATGAAGTTATAAATTTAAAACAAATGGTAAATGAAGCAAGTATCAAAATGAAAGGAAAAAAGGAAGAATATAGAAGGTTACATCCGGAAGAATATATTAATAAATATGAAGTACATTATGTTGGGGATAATGAAAAAAGCAAGTAGAAATTAATCTACTTGCTTTTGTCTTTTTAAATGGGGCACAATAAGGGAATCGAACCCTTGCATACCGGAGCCACAATCCGGCGTGTTAACCACTTCACCAATTGCACCATGTCTTGGTATTTCTTATATTACCAAAAAAAATTAAAAAAATCAATACCCTAAATGCAATTTTTGTGATATTATTATATTAGGAGATGATTTTAATGAATGAAGTAACAAATATTTTATGTTCAAGAAGAAGTATTAGAAAGTTCAAAGATACACAAGTACCTAAAGAAATTTTAGATGAAATATTAAAATGTGGTACATATGCACCAAGTGGTAAAAATAAACAAAGTGCTAAAATTGTTGTTGTTCAAAATAAAGAATTGATTGAGGAAATTGCTAAAGTTAATGGAAGTTTTGTTAATAAGGTAGGTCTTAATCCATTTTATAATGCACCAACTTTAATTATAGTTTTTGCTGATAAAAATATTGGTACATATATTAATGATGGATCTGCAGTTATATCAAATATTATTAATGCAGCATTTAGTTTAGGTGTTGATAGTTGTTGGGTTCATCGTGCTAAAGAAACATTTGAAACTGAGTTTGGTAAAAAACTTATGAAAAAATGGGGGTTAGATGATAATTATGAAGGTATTGGTAATGTTGTGTTAGGTTATAGAGATATGATATTGCCACCAGCTTTTCCAAGAAAAGAAGATTATATTATATTTGATAAATAGAGGTATTATGAAAAGAGAAAGAAGATTAACAGTATTTGGAATTATAATTAATTCTTTAGTAACATTTTTAAAAATTTATGCAGGATTGGTATTTAACTCGTATACTTTGATGGTTAGTGGGTATTATACATTATGTAACATGTCTCAGGATTTCTTGGCATATTCTGGTTCTGTTGCAAGAGGAAGAAGAGCTAGTAGAACTGAAGCTTTTGGATATGGAAAGTGGCCACTTTTAAGTTTAGTGTTTTATGGATTAATTATTTTGTTCCTTGGTTTATTTGTATTTATTAAATCTTTTAGTTTAAATTATGTTAGAACTGATTTGAAAATATTATTTATTATTTTAATAGTTCTTGTATCTTTAGTAATGTTTGCTCGTAATTTATTTAAAAATGCAAAAGATATTCAAAGTGAAATGCTTATGGATATGGCTCATTATACAGCATATGATTTTTATTTAAGTTTAGTTTCAATTATATTTATTGCAATTAGTTCTTTTATTCCTATTTTTGATATGTTTGGGTCACTATATTTAAGTTTAATGATTATGTTAAAAAGTGTTAATGTAATGTTAAATGCATTTGTTATGTTGAATGGTCAAAATGATCAAAATAAAAAGATAATAAAGGCAGTTGAAAAAATTATTAATGAAGGTGATGGAATATATTACTCGAATAGTAATTTAGTAAATGTTAAGAATTTTTATAAGATTTCAATTGAAGTTTTAGTGGATGATGGTGTTAATTTAACTGATTTAATATTATGGGAATATCATTTGATGGAAAAAATAAGAGTTAATAGATTACATATTTGTATGGTTGAGTTTTTGATTTACAAAAGATAATATAAAAATTTGTAAAAGTTAGCACTTGCTGTTGACAAGTGCTAATAAAAGTGGTATATTGTTATTGTTGATGGAAAACATCAATAGAAAAACATTTTCAAAGTAATAATAAAGATTTTGAAAATATGAAAGGAAGATGATATTTATGTTACCAAGTAGAATGTTTTTTGACGATATGTTAAGTGATTTAGAAAAAGAAAATAAGTTAATGAGATGTGATATCTTTGAAAAAGATAATAAGGTATTTATTGAATTAGATGTTCCAGGATATAATAAAAATGATATTAAAGTAGAATGTAATAAAGGTAATATTGTTGTTAAAGCAGAACATCATGAAAAACATGAAGATAATAAGAAGTATTTACATCGTGAAAGAAAAGTTTATGGAAGACTTGAAAGAAGTTTTCATCTAGATGATATTGATGAAGATACTATGGAAGCAGAATTTAAAGATGGTATTTTAACAATCAGTGTTTCAAAAGCTGATGAAGACCGTAATAAAAAGTTTATTACAATTAAATAATTTAAAATGCACTTTAGTGGTGCATTTTTTTTGATGGAAAACTTACAAATAACCGAATGAAAAACTCACAAATAACCGAATGAAAAATCTACAAATAACCGAATAAAAAACTCACAAATAACCGAATTGTATTGATTTTTATTATTAGATATGGTAAAATCAATTTAGAAAAGGAGAGCTGTTTATGAAAGAATATAAGAGTAGAATAGCAGATAAAATACTTAAAAATAAGTTATTAAGTAAAGGAGCAGTGTTAATTGAAGGCCCAAAATGGTGTGGAAAAACAACAACTGCTGAACAAATAGCTTTAAGTGTTCTTTATATGACTAAACCTGAAGATATGAAACAAAATATATCTTTGGCTGAAATTAACCCAAGTTTGTTACTTTCTGGTGAGGTTCCTAGGTTAATAGATGAATGGCAAGTAGCACCTAAACTTTGGGATGCTATTAGGTTTGAAGTTGATCATAGAAATCTTGAAGGACAATTTATATTAACTGGTTCATCAGTTCCTATTAATATGGATGAAGTGACTCACTCTGGTACAGGTAGATATACTAGAATGATAATGAGACCAATGACGTTATTTGAATCACGTGAATCTAATGGTTCTGTTAGTCTTAAAGATTTGTTTGAAGGAAAAAATAATATTACTGGTATTAATAATTTGTCTTTAGAGGATGTAGCATATTTATGTTGCAGAGGTGGATGGCCTAGAGCTACATTTATGGATAAAGAAATTGCTTTGGAACAAGCTTTTGATTATTTGGATTCAGTGATAAATTCTGATGTTTCTAAAGTTGATGATGTTTCACGAAATCCTGAAAGAACTAAAAATATTATGAAAAGTTATGCACGTAATTTGGGAAGTCAAGCTTCAAATGAAACTATTAAATCTGATGTGTTAAAAAATGATTCTTTTTCATTAGATACTGATACAGTTTTATCTTATATAAATGCTTTAAAAAAAATATTTGTTGTTGAAGATACAATGGCATGGAATCCTAATTTGAGAAGTAAAACTGCAATTAGAACAACTGAAACAAGATATTTTGTTGATCCTTCGATTGCTGTTGCTGCATTGGGTATCGGACCAAATGACTTAATAAATGATTTAAACACTTTTGGACTTATTTTTGAAAATTTGTGTGTTAGAGATTTAAGAGTATATGCTGAAAGTTTGAAGGGAACTGTTTATCACTATAGAGATGCATCTGATTTGGAATGCGATACTGTTATTCATTTGAGAGATGGTTCTTATGGTCTTATTGAGATTAAAATAGGTGGAGATATGTTAATTGAAGAAGGGGTAAATAATTTAATTAAATTACAAAACAAAATTGATATTACTAAAATGAAGAAACCTTCCTTTTTAATGGTCTTAACTGCAATTGGAAAATATGCATATAAACGTGAAGATGGTGTATACGTAGTTCCAATAGGTTGTTTAAAAAATTAAAAGTGGTGTATAATGGATGAATTAAAAAAATATGGGGATAACATTGTAATAAATGATTATGAGATTAGTGTGTTAAATAAATGTAATATTGATGTTTCAAAGTGTAAAACAATAGCAGAAGTATTACTTCTTATAGATAGGTATTTAGATGATGCAGATATTTTAGATGAAGAATATGATGAAATAGATTTTGTTGCAAATAATTTAAATGAAAGATTATATTATATGGGGAATAAATAATATAAAAAAGAATAAAAAGGGATTGTTAATTAGTATTTAGTTTTATTTGTTGTATAGTGTGTTGTGCTTGTATGTGTCATTATTGACGATAATAATAACAAAGAAGAGAAAGATGCACTTGGTATAGAAAATATTACTACACTTGATAATATTAATATAAAAATTGGTAATGATTTTGATATTAGAGATGAAGGAGAAAAACTAATAGTTTAGGATTTTGATAATGATAAGATCAATGATTATGTTGTAATTGAATAATTAAAGTAAGTTTTATATTAATGGTGGGAATTAATAAAAAATATGTAAACTTAAAAGAAAAGTTCAAAAGGACTTTTCTTTTAAATTTATTTATGGTATTATATTTTTATAGCATAGAGATATTATTTTATGTGACAATAACTATTGTTTTTTAGAAAGAAGGAGTGAAAAAGATGGATAAGAATAAAAAGAATGCAATAGTATTAAGTATAGTAGCAGTAGTTACATTAATTGCTTTAGTAGTTGGAGCAACATATGCATATTTTCAAAATCAATATGGCTCTGCATCTAATGCAGATGTTAATGTTACAACATTTACAACAGATATGTTAACTTTTGAAACAGGTAATGCTATAAGCTTATATGCAGATCAAACAACATTTGGTCAAGAAAAGGGAAGCTTATCTGGAGAAACATTTGCAAAAGCAACATTAGTTGCAAATAATAAAACAAATAAAGCAACGGATAACTATTATGTATATTTTAATATAGAAAATAATACATTCAAATATACATTAGGTGAAGATAAACCAGAACTTATATTAACAGTTACAGGACCAGATGGAAATGAAGTAACAGAAATACCTGGACTAACTCATAAAGTAGTTCAAGATAGAGAAAACAAAAGTATATCAGGTTTTGATGTTACAACAACAAATGGTTTAATAACAATAGCAAATAAGAAAACAATAACAGCAACACCAAGTAAAGAAGAAGAGTACAAACTAAAGCTTACATTTGTAAACTATGAAGGAAATCAAACAGAAAATACAACAAGTGGATTAAGTGCAAAGGTTATGATACAAAAAGAATCAATGGTTAATTCTTTAGCATCATATATTACAAATCTTTACACAGGAACCCAAGGGACTAATAATATTTATTATCATGATGCAAACTTAACAAATGGAGCAGGAGATAATTCATATAGATATGCTGGTGCAAGTGATCAAGTAAACAACTATGTATGTTTCGGGTCAAGTACAACACCATGCCCAGCAGATAATCTATATAGAATAATCGGAGTATTTGGTGATAAAGTAAAACTAATCAAATCAGATTATGCAACAAGTGCATTATTAGGTGCAGATGGAGATTACAGCAAGATGTATACTGCAAATGGTTGGAGTAATTCAAATTATAAAGGAAATAATTTAGCTAATATAGCAGGATATACATGGAACTATAAAAACAATACTACAATAAATAGTGGAAATGGATCAAATACATGGAGTACAAGTTTGTTAAATAAAACAAATTTAAATAAAAACTTCATAACAAATATAGGAGCAGACTGGGCAGCTAAAATAGCAGACACAACATGGAAAGTTGGAGGAAATACATATGCTAATATAGCTAACCAACCAGCTAAAACAGCATATCAAAATGAAATAGTTAATCCTGTAACAACAAATAGTACGGATAGTGCAACAGAATATTCTGCAAAAATAGGCTTAATGTATGCAAGCGATTATGGATTTGCGGCAGCACCAAGTGCATGGGCAACTCAATTAAGTTCTTATAATGGCGAAGCCATTAAAAATGTTAATTGGATGTATATGGGACTTTACGAATGGACTATTTCCCGTAATGCGGGCTATGCCTTTTTTGTGTTCAATGTGACTGACACTGGCTACGTGTACAACTACAGTGCGACTCCTGCGTGCGGGGTGCGCCCAGTCTTCTATCTCTCATCTTCCGTGAACTATGTATCGGGAAGCGGCACTGCCGCTGATCCGATTTTGGTAAACTAGGATCGGACATGCCTGTCTAGCGCGTCCGCGTGCTAGGTCAGGCCGGGTGAAAAATAAGTGCGAAGGTAAGAAATTGGCGTGGTTGAAGACCCCAACTGCCGAGTCTCGCGGTTTGTGCGAGGTGAGGCAGCGGTGCCAAGTTATCAACAAAAAGTGTAAAAAAATGGGCGTTTAATGGTAGTTTAGTTAATGTAAGACCTAAGAAATTAGGGTAATCTTGTGGATAAATTTCCCGTAATGCGGACAATGCCTATAATGTGTTCAATGTGAATAACACTGGCAACGTGAACAACAACAATGCGAATAATGCGTACGGGGTGCGCCCAGAGACCTTTATAGTTCTAGTGATTATAAGATTAAGGTTTTATAGTGAATGAGATAGAGGACAAAGATTATCCTGTGGCTAAATGCTGCGAATGAGGAGTGTGGACGGGTTTTGCATACGTGCAATCCCTGCCAGCCACACTATATGTTGCAATTAAAGGAATTAAAGAAAGTAAAGGAGTAAAAAAGTGGAAAAAAATTGTGTGGTTCTGTATAAAGCAGGAAAATTTTATAGTGCATATGGGGATTGTGGTATCATTATTCATAACTTAATGGGGTATAAATATGTAGAGTATAAACACTCAGCAGGTTTTCCAGAAAGTTCTATAGCTAAAGTTAAAAAAGCACTTGAAGATGCCAAATTACCATATATGATATATGAAAAGGAAACACTAATTGAAGAGTCTAAAGGACTTAAAAAAAATTATAATATTATATTAAAAGAATCTTTAAAAAAAATGGAAATGGAAACTAGACTTAATAGATTACAAACTAAACTTGATAATTTTTCTTTAAAAGACTTAGAAAAAGTTGTCGAAGGTATAGAGGATAATACTATTAATGAATAATGATAAATTCTTGATAATTAAAAATATCAAGATTTTTATATTGAGTTTAGAAAAATTATTAATTACGTTTCCTAAAAAAGATATGTTTAGTAAAAATATGGTATATCAAGATGCCTTAGATATCCTAGAACTAGTTACTAAAGCTAATTATGAAAATAGGATTGATTATAAAAAGACATTTCAAATAGAAGCTTTATCTAAGATAAATAAGATAGATTTTTATTTAGAAAGAGCATATAAATTTAGATATATAAGTGAAAGACAATGTATTAATGCTATAAATGATTTAGAAAAGATAAATAAAATGATATATACTTGGTGTAAGAATGAAAAATAGTATATCTTTAGATAATTTGTTATTTATATATGAAAAAGAGATTAGTAAGAATATTAAGAATAAGAAAAAATTATATGACTTTGAAATAAATAAAATGCAGTATATAGAAAATATTATATATATGCTTAATAATGGTTATGTAGGACATAACCATTATAATATATTTTTAATATATGAACCTAAATGTAGATTAGTTATGAGTTTATCTGTTAAAGATAAAGTTATAAATCATTTTGTTACTAGATATATATTAGAAAATAAACTAACTAAGTATTTAGATGATAGAAATGTTGCTACTAGAAAAGGGATGGGTACTGATTATGCTGTTAAGTTAGTTATTAAGTATATGAATAAGTTAAAACAAAAATATGATAAGTTTTATGTTCTTAAACTAGATATTAGTAAGTATTTTTATAGTATAGATCATGAAGTTTTAAAAAACTTAATGATAGATAAATTAGATACTTATGAATATGATATTATTAATAAAATAATAGATAGTACTAATAAAAAGTATATTAATGATACTGTTAATAGTTTAAAACTTAAAAGAAATGTAGATATACCATTATATGAATATAATAAGGGGTTACCTATAGGTAATATGACTAGTCAATTTTTATCTATATATTATTTATATAAGTTAGATCATTATATAGTAAATAATTTGCATTTAAAATATTATGTTAGATATATGGATGATTTTATTATATTTGATAATGATTTAAATCATTTAAAAAAGTGTAAAGATATAATAATAGATATTCTAGAAAATGAATATAAATTAAAGGTTAATAAAAAGAAGACATGGATATGTAATATAGATAGTGGCTTTAGTTTTTTAGGATATACATGTAAAGTGGTAGATAATAAGACTATTGTTAGAATAAAGAAAAGTAATATAGATAAAATAAAGAAAAGAGTTAAAGAAGTAAAGTATTTATATGATAATAAAAGAATAGATATTTATAAAGCTTTTTGCACTATTATGACCTACACTTATAGTTATAAGTTTAGTGATAATAAAAAGATAAAGAAAGTTATAAATAGGTATTGGTATGAAAAATAAGTATTATTTTTTTAAAAGAATGTATAGGGAATACGTTGTTATTATGGAGATTAAGGGTAAATATAAAAGTTATGGACATGATAAAGAATTAATTAAATATATAAAGAATAAAGATATAAATTATGTAATTGTGGATGGTGATTTTAAAGTAAATGTAGTGCAAGTAAATCATATTAATAATTATAAGAAATATTTAATAATGAATTGGATTAAAAATAAATGTATATAAGTATGTGATGGAATGATATTTAATTAAATTTAGAATAAATTTTCAAATTTCATTTGTAATTTTCTCTTGAGTGTTATATAATGTATTTGTGGCAACTCCTTTTTATTTTTTTGTATATTAGTATTTTAACATTAGAGTTGCCCCCTTAGTAAGTTTTAGAAGGATTTGATATAACATGATGGTTACATCAAATTTTTGATTTATAAAGATAAATTAAGTTAAAAACATGGCAATGTCCATGTTTTTTTGATATAATTATTTTAGAATTGAGGTATAAAAATGAATGAAGAAGTAATAAGTAAAGTTAGTAAAAAAATAAATTTGAAAGAATATCAAATTAAAAATGTTATTGGTATGCTTAGTGAGGGAGCAACAATACCATTTATGGCTCGTTATAGAAAAGAAGTAACTGGTAATTTAAATGAAGATGAATTAAGACTAATTGAAACTGAATATAACTATATGGTTAATTTACAAAATCGTAAAGAAGATGTTAAGAGATTAATTAATGAAAAAGGTATGCTTACTGATGAGTTAGTTAAAGCTATTGATGAAGCCACTAAGTTAAGTGAAGTTGAAGATATTTATGCTCCATTTAAAGAAAAAAGAAAAACTAAAGGTACTGAAGCTATTAAACTTGGTCTTGAACCTTTAGCTAAAATAATTATGACTTTACCAAATAAAAGTAGAGAAGAAATAGCTAAAGAATTTTTAAATGAAAATGTTAAAAATGTGGATGATGCTATTACTAATGCTGGATATATTATTGCAGATTGGATTAGTGATAAACCTAAGTATAGAAAATTTATTAGAAAATATTATTGGTATAATGGTCTTGTTAAAGGTAAATTAAAAAAAGGAGCAGTTGATGAAGCTAAGGTATATGAAACATATTATGATTTTGAATGTAAGATAACTAATATTAAACCACATCAAGTACTTGCATTATCTAGAGCTGATAAAGAAAAAGTTGTAACATATTCATTAAGTGTTAAAAAAGATGATATTATTAAATATTTAGAAAATGAAGTAATAGGTAATAAAAAGTCACCATTAGTTAATGATATGATGGTTTTTATTGAAGATGCTTGGAAGAGATTAATTGAGCCATCAATGGAAAGAGATATTAAAGCAGAATTATATGATAAAGCTAGTGAATTTGGTATTGGTGAGTTTGGAAATAATTTAGAGAATTTACTTCTTACTCCGCCGATTAAAGGTAGTGTAGTTTTAGGTTTTGATCCAGCATTTAGAACTGGATGTAAACTTGCGGTATTATCTGAGACTGGTGAAGTGTTAGAAATTGGCGTTATTTATCCACATGAACCTAAAAAAGAAGTTGATATGGCTGAAAAGATAATCTTAGCTTTGATTCAAAAACATAATATTAAGATAATTGCTATTGGTAATGGTACAGCTTCACGTGAAAGTGAATTGTTTGTTGCTAATTTAATAAAAAAATATAATTTAGATGTTAAGTATGTCATTGTTAGTGAAGCAGGTGCTAGTGTTTATTCAGCAAGTCCTTTAGCTAAAAAAGAATTTCCTGATTATTCAGTTGAGCAAAGAAGTGCAGTATCTATTGGAAGAAGATTGCAAGATGCTTTATCTGAACTAGTTAAGATTGATCCAAAGAGCATTGGTGTAGGTTTGTATCAACATGATTTAAAACAAAAAGAACTTGATGATGAACTTGGTTTTGTTGTTAGTAAAGTTGTTAATGAAGTTGGTGTTAATTTAAATAATGCTAGTGATAGTATCTTAAATTATGTATCTGGTTTAAATAAAAAAGTTATTGGTAAGATACTTGATTATAAAAAGAAAAATGGTAGTTTTAAAACTAGAGAAGAGTTAAAAAAAGTATCTGGTATGGATGAAAAAATATTTGAACAATGTGCAGGTTTCTTAAGAATATTTGGTTGTAATCCTTTGGATAAAACTAATATTCATCCAGAAGATTACGAGTTAGTTTTAAAAATACTTAATGATTATAATGTTAGTGAGTCTTTGGTTGGTACTAAAGATATTGAAGAAAAATTAAAGAAAATTAATACTAGTGATATTATAAATAAATATAATATAAGTGAGGATAAATGGGAAACAATTAAGAATAATTTAGTTAATGGAGTAATTGATCCAAGAGATGAAATTAAACAAATGAATCTTAGAAGTGATGTTTTAACAATTGATGATTTAGAACTAGGTATGAGTTTGGAAGGAACAGTTAGAAATGTTACATCATTTGGAGCTTTTGTGGATATTGGGCTTCATCATGATGGTTTAGTTCATATATCAAAAATGAGTAAATCATTTATTAAACATCCGAGTGAAATATTAAAGGTTGGAGATATTATTACTGTATATGTAATAGGTATAGATAAAGATAAAGGAAGAGTAAATTTGTCTTTAATTGAGGAATAGGTATGAAAGCAATATTTAATTTAATAAGAGTAGCTATAATATTTTTACTTATCGGAGGTGTATTTTTTCTTCTTATTAATGAGACATTTATTAATGAAGTTTTTAAAACTGAAGCAATGGATGGTGATGGAATAAGTATTAATAGGTTTATGTATTTAGTACCAAGTGATAATAAACTTAATGCTACATTTTATACACCGATATCTTTTAGTAAACTTGAAAATAAAAAAAAGAATTATTTAAGTAGTTTAGAGTCATGTTATGGAATATATTATTATGATAAAGATAATGATATAACTATTACTAAGTATGATATTGATAATAATAAATATTTAAAGAAAGTTTATATAAGTTATTCAAGTGGTAATTATTGTAGTGGGGATTATAAATTAACTGATATGTGGGTTTATGAATATATAAATTTAAGTAGCTTTATAAGTGGGGATATAACTGAAAAAGCTATGAATGGATTAATTGATACAATTTATAAAAGTAAAAAGGAAGATAATCCGGTGATAAGTAATTATAAAAAAACAATAAGTATTAATGTATTATGTAGTAATAATGGTAAAGATTATAATTTGTATTTTGAAGATTTTAGTGATAATCAATTGATTGTTAGGAAAGAAGAAAAAGGTGTAGTTAAATTTGCAGTATATGATATAGATAATGTTAAAGATTTACTTAATAGTTTAGAAAAAAATAAATAACACAAGCAAGAGCTTGTGTTATTTTAGTTAATGAGAAACATCAAGGAAAATTCCTTGGTAAAAATATGAAAAAGAGATGTTTCTCATTAGTTAATTATATTTTATATTTTGCTTCTTGTCAAATAAAATTTTACTAAATTTTTTGATAATTAACAGAAATAAAACAAAATGCTTACAAAAATATAGACATATTTAATATTTTATGGTATATTATAGGTGCATAAGAAATTATGCACGCAAAATGCGTATAATATTAAAAAAGCTGGTGATTCCCACCATAAGAGGAACTGAAAAAAGCGGTGATTCCCACCATATAAGAGGAACTGAAAAAAGCGGTGATTCCCACCATAAGAGGAACTGAAAAAAGAAACTAGAGAGCTCACTCTAGTTTTTTAAAAAAGAGTTAGGGAGGTTTTTATGGGTAGAAAGTTATCTTTAATTAGGGTTGATTCAAAATATTGTGATTATTTAAGAATATTTGATAAGAGGGTACCTTTTAATCATGGTAATAAAAAGGATAGACCTTTTGTTGGTGTTTTATTTGAAATAAAAGGGTGTAAGTATTTTGCTCCATTATCTAGTCCAAAAGCAAAACATTTAAGATTAAAATCTAAAATGGATTTGTTAAAAATAGATAATGGTAAGTTGGGTGTTATAAATTTTAATAATATGATACCCGTTAATGATGAAAGTATTATTTTTGTTGATTTTGAAAATGATAAATATAGTAAATTGTTAATAGAACAGTTATATTGGTTAAATAGACATGTTCAAAAGATATATAAAATGTCACAAAAATTATATTTTGGATATTTAAATAATAAGTTAAATGTTAGTTTAAGGGATAGATGTTGTAATTTTAAATTATTAGAAGAAAAGTGTTTAGAATATAAATCAGAAGTTGGACAAGGCTTTTGCTATAATTACGTTTGTTAAATGAGAATAAATTATAGTATAAGATATGGAGGTATAAAATATGTATAGAGATGATTTTCCAATGTTAAATAAAGATATTATTTATTTTGATAATGGTGCTACAAGTTTAAAACCTAAATGTGTTATAGATAAAATAAAAGATTATTATGAAAATTATAGTGCAAATGCTCATAGAGGGGATTATGATATATCGTTTAAAGTTGATGTTGAATATGAAAATGCTAGAGAAGAAGTGATGAATTTTATTAATGCAAAGAAAAAAGAAGAAATAGTATTTACTAGTGGAACAACTGATTCTTTAAATATGATTGCTTTTGGTTTTTTTCAAAAATATTTAGAACCAAGTGATGAAGTGTTAATAACAACAAGTGAACATGCATCAAATGTATTACCTTGGTTTAGATTAAGTAAATTGATTGGTTGCAAAGTTAATTTTATTCCTTTGGATGAAGATTATCATGTAACTTTAGATAATGTTAAAAAAAGTATTACTCCGAATACGAAGGTTATTTCAATAGCAGGTGTTACTAATGTTATTGGAGATGTTCGTCCGATTAAAGAGATTACTAGGCTTGCTCATGAAAGAGATATATTTGTAGTTGTTGATGGAGCTCAAAGTGTTCCTCATATTAAGACTGATGTTCAAGATTTAGATATAGATTTTTTAGCTTTTTCTGGACATAAGATGCTTGGACCAACAGGTGTAGGGGTTTTATATGGAAAGTATGAATTTTTAAATGATTTAGAACCTGTTAGAGTAGGTGGAGGAATGAATGAATCTTTTGATACAGTTGATAGTGTATATTATAAAGAAATACCTACAAGATTAGAAGCTGGTACTCCGAATATAGCAGGTGTTATAGGGTTAGGAGAAGCAATAAGATATATTAAAAAAGTAGGTATAGATAAAATACATGAAAGAGAAATATACTTAAGAAATTATTTAATTGAAAAGCTATTACCAATGGAACATATTGATATTATTAATTTAGAAGCTGATAGTGGAATAGTGGCATTTAATGTTGAGGGAATATTTAGTCAAGATGTTGCTTATTATTTAAATAAATATAATATATGTGTTAGAGCTGGTAATCATTGTGCAAAGATACTTAAAAATGCAATAGGTGCAACAAATTCTTTGAGAGTTAGTTTATATTTTTATAATACTGAGACTGAAATAGATGAATTTGTAGAGTTACTTAAGAATAAACAAAAAATAGAAGATGAAATGATTTAGTCTTCTATTTTCTTTTCTATTGCTTTATGATATACCTTTAGTATGTCTGATGCAAAAACTTCTTTTGAATATTTGTAGGTGCTGTTTTTAGCATTGGTTGACATTTCTTTGTATAGTTTTTTGTTTGTCAAAAGTTTTAAAATGTCATCAATAAATTCTTTATCACTATTAAATAAGTATCCATTGTAGTTTGGTATTATTGTTGCTTTAAATGATTCATCGTTGATACATAATGTTGGTTTTGATGATGCTAGTCCTTCGATGATTGTTAAACCTTGTGTTTCTGTTTTAGAAAAAGATGCAACAACATTAAATAAATTGTAGTATGATGGAACTTGATTATATAAAACTTTATCTGTGAATATTACATTGTTTGTTAAATTAAGTTTTTTGGTTAATTCTTTTAAGTTATCTATATCTGGACCACCACCAACTAGCATTAGTTTTATGTTTTTGTTTTCTTTAACTAGTGTAGTCATAGTACTAATTAGTTTATCAAAACTTTTTTCTGGTGCTATTCTTCCTACAGAACCTATTAGAAAATCATCATCTGAAAGATTATATTTTGCTTTTATTTTTGTTATGTTTTCTTTCATTTTGTTATTTAAACTAAATTTATCTATGTCTATACCTGTTGGTATAACATTAATATTCTTTTTTATATTATATTTATTTATAAATAATTCTTTTATTTTTTCAGTTGGCACAATTAGTTCATCACAATGTTTTTCACAGTAATATTTAGTTATTTTGATTGCTAATTTTTTTGCTGCATTATTAAAGTGTCCATGCGTTACGTAATGGACATAATCTTCATATAATGTGTGATATGTATGCACAACAGGTATATTTAGTTTTTTTGCTACTATTCTTGAAAAATAACCGATGCTAAATTCTGTTTGTGAATGTATTACATCAAGATTCCAGTTTCTTATTATTTTCATAGCTTTATTTGAATAAATACCTGTTAGTTTTGTTCCATATATACCTGTTTTAATCCCTGGTAAGTATATTATTTTGTTTTCTTCATCATATATAAATTTATTACTTATTAAGTTGGCAGTTACAATGTAAACTTGGTGATGCATTTTTTCTAGTGCTGTTTTTAACATTTTGATGCTTGTTGTTACACCGGAGATGTGGGGTTCATAAGCATCTGTGAATATTCCTATTTTCATTTTTACCTCGCTTTATATATTATAAGTATAATATATTTTGTTGCTTTTTTCAATTTAAAAGTGTATGATATAGATGGTGGTGTTAGTGAAATACGTAAAATTAATAATTAAAATAGGTTTAATTGTATTAATTATTTTATTGTTAGTTATACTTGGTATAAATTTTTATGTTAGATTTAGTAGTAAAGGTGATATTGTTAATAATCCAGATGAAGGAAAAGATGCAATATTAGTACTTGGTGCTGGTCTTAGAAATGGAAAACCTAGTCCGATACTTAAAGATAGATTAGATACGGCGATTAAGTTATATAATGATGGTGTTTCTAAAAGAATAATTGTTAGTGGAGATCATGGTAAAAAGTATTATGATGAAGTAAATGTTATGAAAGATTATTTAATTGATAATGGAATTGATTCTAATAATATATTTATGGATCATGCTGGTTTTTCTACATATGATAGTATTTATAGAGCTAAGAATATATTTCAAGCAAGTGATATTGTGATTGTTACGCAAGAATATCACTTGTATAGAAGTTTGTATTTAGCTAAGAGATTGGGTCTTAATGCTGTGGGTGTATCTGCAACACTTAGAGATTATACGGGCAGTTTAAAGTTTGAAGCAAGAGAAATTCTTGCACGTGATAAAGATTTTGTTAAAGTTATGTTTAAACCAGAAGCTGATGTAATGGGTGATGTAATTCCTGTTAATGGTAATGGGGAAGTAACTTTTGATAAATAAGGAGAAATGTATGAAATATTTAATTAATGCTTTTTGGGGTTTTTGTATGGCTTTAGCTGATAGTGTTCCCGGGGTTTCTGGTGGAACTATTGCTTTTATCTTAGGGTTTTATGATAAGTTTATTAATTCATTAGATAGTTTGTTTTATGGAGACTTTGATGAAAAGAAAAGAGCTTTTTGGTTTTTACTAAAACTTGGAAGTGGTTGGATTGTTGGTCTTTGTTTAGCTACATTTATTTTAACTAAGTTTTTTGAAAGTAAGATATATGCAGTTAGTTCATTATTCTTAGGTTTTGTTATATTTTCACTGCCTTTGATTATAAAAGAAGAAAAGGATTGTTTAAAAAATAATTATAAGAACTTAATATTTAGTTTTATTGGAATACTTGTAGTTGTTTTAATTTCTTATTTTAATCCCGTTAGTGGAGGTACTTCAGTTAATATAGCACATTTAAATATTGGACTTATTCTTTATATTTTAGTGGCTGGTATGGTTAGTATATCTGCGATGGTATTACCTGGTATATCTGGTTCAACACTTTTATTAATATTTGGTTTATATATTCCAATTATTAGTGCAATTAAAGAATTTTTATCATTAAACTTTACTTATGTACCTGCTTTATTTGTATTTGGTATTGGTATACTTTTAGGTATTGGTTTAGTTATTAAGATTATTAAAGTTTGTTTAGAAAAGAAAAGAAGTGCAACCGTATATTTAATACTTGGACTTATGATTGGATCATTATATGCAATTATAATGGGACCTAAGACACTTGAAGTACCAAGAGATGCACTTAATATACATACATTTAATATAATAATGTTTATTATAGGTGGAGTAGTTGTAATGGGACTTGAAAAAATAAAGAATGTTTTAAAAGAAAAACATATAGAAGGATAGGTTATGAAGAATTTTAGGTATGTTTTAGCTGGTATTTGTTTTATTATATTTTTAGGTATTATGTATAGTGTTTTAAAATATGATAGTTTAAGTATAGATACTAGTGTTTATAATTTTATTAGTAATAATATAATGACTAATGGGTTACACCCATATGTCAAGGTAATTACTGAATTAGGTGGAGTTGGATTTACAGTACTACTAACACTTTTAATTATTATATTTAGTAAAAAATATAGATGGTTTATAGCTGGTAATGTAGTTGTTACAACATTAGTAAATCAAATAGTTAAACATATAGTAAGAAGACCAAGACCTAGTGTTTTAAGATTAGTGGATGAATCTGGTTATAGTTTTCCATCTGGGCATTCAATGGTAAGTGTGGCTTTATATGGTATTATTGTTTACACAATATATAAGAATGTTAAAAATAAATATGTAAAGTGGATAAGTATTGTATTACTTAGTTTATTAGTTTTATTGATTGGTTTTAGTAGAATATATGTAGGTGTACATTATTTTACAGATGTAGTAGGTGGATTTACATTAGGTTTAGTTGTATTAATTATATATATTGATATATATGATAAAGTAAAGGTGAAATATGAAAAGTAATAGTTTATTAGATAGTTTTAAATATGCATTAATGGGTATAGGGGAAGCTTTTAAGCAAGAAAGAAATTTAAAAGTTCATACATGTATGATGATATTAGTTGTTATAGCAGGTATTTATTTTAAATTAAGTACTTGGGAATGGGTTTCTTGTTTAGTTGCTTTTGCATTAGTTATTGGGGCTGAAATGATTAATACTTCATATGAAGAAATGGTTAATTTGTTATCACCAGAGAAGAGATTGGAAGCAAAATATGCTAAAGATATAGCTGCAGGAGCTGTTTTAGTGTTTGCATTTTTTTCAGCAGTTATTGGGTTAATTATATTTGTGCCAAAAATTATTGAATTATTTTAAGGAAAAAGGTATTGCAAAGTAAAAAAATAAATGATAAAATTTTAATAGAATAGAGGCTTCAAGAATAGAGGCTTCAAGAATAGAGGCTTCAAGAATAGAGGCTTCAAGAATAGAGGCTTCAAGAATAGAGGCTTCAAGAATAGAGGCTTCA
>ERZ773224.754-NODE-754-length-44287-cov-11.947662_pt1 | contig 44287 bp, 37 predicted proteins | sample MGYA00580526_ERZ773224 | MGnify/ENA primary metagenome ERZ773224 (study PRJEB29015, sample SAMEA2737743) | human gut metagenome | biome: human gut; feature: human-associated habitat; material: faeces | place: China | collected 2012 ... | reverse complement strand
TATCATCAGGGTTCATAATTGTAAGCATTGCACCTCTATCTAATGTACCATCTGGGTTAAATTTAACTCCACCCTTTGTATCAGGCACCTGTTTTACACAAACGATAATTTTCACGATTAGTACCTCCTATTATTTTAATAAGTTTGCAGAGATTACCATACGCTGAACTTCTGAAGTACCTTCGTAGATTTCTGTAATCTTAGCATCTCTCATCATTCTTTCAACGTCATATTCTCTGATATAACCATAACCACCATGTAACTGAACAGCCTTAGTTGTAACTTCCATTGCAACTTCTGCTGCGCATAATTTAGCCTGAGCAGCTTCAAAAGAGTATGTCTTCTGTGTAGCCTTAGCCATTGCTGCTTTGTAAACAAGCAACTTAGCAGCTTCTACCTTAGTAGCCATATCTGCTAACTGGAACTGTGTATTCTGGAACTGTCCGATTGATCTTCCGAACTGTTTTCTTTCCTTTACATATTCGATAGTTGTTTCTAAAGCGCCTTCTGCAAGACCAAGAGCCTGTGCAGCGATACCAATACGTCCACCATCAAGTGTATGCATTGCAATGTTGAAACCTTTACCCTTCTTACCAAGTAAGTTTTCAGCTGGGATACGGCAATCTTCAAAAATTAATTCATATGTTGCTGAACCACGGATACCCATTTTCTTTTCTTTTGTTCCGAATGTAAATCCAGGAGTTCCTTTTTCAACGATAAATGCTGAAATTTCTTTCATCATTCTACCACGTTTTTCAACTTTACCTGTTACGGCGATTACGATATAAACATCTGCGTACTTACCATTTGTAATAAAGCACTTAGAACCGTTTAATACCCATTCATTTGTAGCTTCGTCAAAAACAGCCTTTGTCTGCTGTCCCTGAGCATCTGTACCTGCACCTGGTTCTGTAAGACCGAAAGCACCTAACTTTTCACCCTTTGCAAGTGGAACTACATATTTCTTTTTCTGTTCTTCTGTACCGAATGTCATAATAGGATCGATACAAAGTGATGTATGAGCTGATACGATAACACCTGTTGTACCACATACTTTTGATAATTCTTCAACACACATAGCATATGTTAAAGGATCACATCCCTGTCCGCCATATTCCTTAGGAACTGGAATACCAAGGAAACCATATTTTGCCATCTTTTCAACTGTCTCAACAGGGAACTGTTCATTTTCATCTGTTTCCTGTGCAAGAGGTTTAACTTCATTTTCAGCGAATTCTTTGAAAAGAGTTCTTGCCATTTCATGTTTTTTGCTTAAAGTAAAATCCATTTATCTTTCCTCCATATTTATTGTTTGCCCTAATTACTGAGCATCAACTGGTGTTTTTGTACGATCTGCGTTATAAACGTAGAATCCCTTACCTGATTTAACACCAAGGTTTCCACCTCTAACCATCTTACGGATTAATGGACATGCACGATATTTGCTGTCGCCTGTTTCATTGTAAAGAACATCCATAATTGCAAGGCAGATATCTAAACCAACGAAATCTCCTAATTCAAGAGGTCCCATTGGGTGATTTGCACCAAGTTTCATTGCTGCATCAATACCAGCGATGTCTGAAACACCTTCCATCTTAATGAAAGCAGCTTCGTTAATCATTGGGATTAAGATTCTGTTAACTACAAATCCGGCAGCTTCATTTACCTGTACAGGTGTCTTGCCGATTTCTTTTGAAATCTTAATGATTTCTTCTACTGTTTCGTCAGGTGTGTTAACGCCTGCGATAACTTCTACTAATTTCATTCTATCTGCAGGATTGAAGAAATGCATACCAATCATAGGACGTGTAAGACCATTTCCAATCTCTGTAATTGAAAGAGATGATGTGTTTGAAGCAAAGATACATTCAGGCTTACAAATCTTATCTAATTCGCCAAATGTTGTTTTCTTAACTTCCATATTTTCAAAAGCAGCTTCTACGATTAAATCGCAGTCAGCACATAAGTCTTCTTTAAGACCTGGTGTGATTCTTGCAAGAATACCATCAACCTGCTCCTGTGTCATTTTTTCTTTCTGTACAAGTCTTGCATAACCTTTAGCAATCTTGTCTTTTCCACCTTCAGCCCATTCCTGCTTGATGTCACATAATGCTACTGTGTATCCATCAACCTGAGCGAAAGCCTTAGCGATTCCCTGGCCCATTGTTCCGGCACCAATTACTCCTACCTTCATCTTTTTTCCTCCAAAAATACTTTTGCGAACTTGTCGCTTATTTATTCTGTAATGGATTAAACCATTACCTTAAATATGTGTGAAGAAATTCTTCCCACGGTTAAAACCGGAAAATCCGGTATTTAAAACAATATCAGCTGTGCCAAAGCACAATTACAAACTATTAGCAGTTCTTAAATGGAACAACTTTAAGTTTCTTTTCTTTATCCTTTTCAAGGAAGTTACCCATTCCGGCTTTCTGATCTTCTGTTTCGAAGCAGCTTCCGAATAATTTTTCTTCGATAACGATAGCATCATCCATAACTGCATCAAGTCCATCATTAATTGCCTTCTTGCAAGCTCTAACAGCGATAGGTGCATTCTTTGCAATACCTGCTGCTAACTTCTTTGCAGCATCCATAAGTTCTTCCTGTGGATATACTGCATTTACAAGACCGATTCTGTAAGCTTCGTCAGCCTTAATATTTCTTGCTGTATAAATCATCTGCTTAGCCATTCCAGGTCCAACGATTCTTGCAAGTCTCTGTGTTCCACCGAAACCTGGTGTAATTCCAAGACCTACTTCAGGCTGTCCGAAAATAGCGTTTTCTGAACAAATTCTAATATCACAACTCATTGAGATCTCGCATCCGCCACCTAAAGCGAATCCGTTAACTGCTGCGATTACTGGAATTTCTAATGTTTCAAGCTTTCTGAAAACATCATTACCTTTCTTACCAAAAGCTTCACCTTCTGATTTTGTAAGTGTTGACATTTCTCCAATATCAGCGCCTGCAACAAAAGATTTGTCTCCGGCACCTGTTAAAATAAGTGCTCTTGTTTCATTAATATCAATTGAATCAATTGTTTCATTTAATTCATCAAGAACCTGGCTGTTTAATGCGTTAAGAGCCTTTGGACGATTGATTGTAAGAATTCCAACGAATCCTTCCTGTTCATATGTAATGAATTCCATTGTTTTTTCTCCTTAATAAAAATAACTTTTCAAGTATTGAGACTTAATTATAAAAAGGTGTTTATTAACACCATAAAAGCTGGCAGTTTTACTACCAGCCCTGGTTATATTTAAAATTAGTCACGTTCAACGATTGTAGTACATCCCATTCCGCCACCGATACATAAAGTAGCAAGACCCTTCTTAGCGTCTCTCTTCTGCATTTCGTGAAGTAATGTTACAAGGATACGACAACCTGATGCACCTACCGGATGACCAAGAGCAATAGCACCACCGTTTACGTTTACTTTACTCATATCGAACTTTAAGTCTCTAGCTACTGCTACTGACTGAGCTGCGAAAGCTTCGTTAGCTTCGATTAAGTCCATATCATCAATTGTCATGTTAGCTTTTGCTAATGCTTTCTTAGTTGAAGCTACAGGTCCAACACCCATGATTGATGGATCAACACCACCAAGTGCTCCTGTTACGAATGTAGCCATTGGCTTAACACCTAATTCTTTAGCTTTTTCTTCGCTCATAACTACAACTGCTGCTGCACCATCATTGATACCTGATGCATTACCTGCTGTAACAACACCATCAGGCTTACCTGAACAACATCTTAACTTGCTAAGTGATTCAGCTGTTGTTCCAGCTCTTGGGCCTTCATCTGTATCTACGATAACTGTCTGTTTTCTCTGTTTTACTTCTACAGGAACGATTTCATCTTTGAACTTACCTTCAGCCATAGCCTTTTCACATTTCTGCTGTGAGTTAGCTGAGAAAGCATCTAATTCTTCTCTTGTAAGTCCCCACTGTTCAGCTACGTTTTCAGCTGTAATCATCATGTGGTAGTGATTGAATGCATCTGTTAATGCATCGTTAACCATTGTATCAACAAGTGTACCATTATTCATTCTGTAACCAAATCTAGCCTGTGGTAAAGCATATGGAGCCATTGACATGTTTTCCATACCACCTGCAACAACGATATCAGCATCTCCTGCCTGAATCATCTGTGCAGCCATGTTTACACAGTTAAGACCTGAACCACATACAACGTTAACTGTAACTGCTGGTGTTTCAATTGGAAGTCCTGCCTTAAGTGCTGCCTGACGTGCTACGTTCTGTCCAAGTCCTGCCTGGATAACACATCCCATATATACGTGATCAACCTGATCAGCTGGAACACCTGCTCTGTTAAGAGCTTCCTTAATAACAATAGATCCTAAAACTGGTGCTGGAGTTGTGCTTAATGCTCCACCCATTTTTCCAATAGCTGTACGGCATGCGCCTGCGATAACTACTTTCTTTGACATAATATAAATCCTCCGTGATTTTTTTGATATGTTAACAGGTTTTATGTATAATTTCACCTGCTTGCTCACATACTCTCATAATACCATTTTTACTATTTCACCGCAAGAAAAAACAGATGACTTTTCTGTTACAATTTTGTAAAATTCCCACTTCTAGTAATAATATTATTAAGATTGTTATAATTTTAACAAATTATAATATCTTTGTCTAGTACAATATAAAAAAAAATGGCGAAAACCGCCATTTTTTTATTTTATTAGTCATTTCATTACTTTTACTTAATTTTATACTTGTGTATAACCTGAAAAATCATTCTGATTAAAATTCTGGTTGTAATCCTGATTATATGTTGAATTATGTCTTTCTGCTCTAATCTGACATAATTTTACATAAAGTTCAACATTAGTTAACTGAACATAAGGATTAACAAAGAATATTCCAGGTAAACCAAATGCTAATGCACCTACAAAATTCCAAAGTATGAACGATAAGTCTAGTACAAATGCATTAAACTTATTTCCATCCATTAATTCCTTGCTTATTGCAAAAGCTTCCTGTTTTGACATATTAGGATTCTCAGCCAACAAATATGGAATCATACTATATTCATACGCCTTGATAATTCCCGGTATTATAAACAACAAACTCCAAAGTGTTGTGTACAAACCCTTGCAAAACATAATCTTAGCAGTGTTAAAATATCCATTTCTAAATGAATTTAATAATTCTCCCATTGGTGGATTAGATGTTCTGTTTAAGATATACCATCTGTAACATCCAACCTGTAAAGGTGCTACTAAGAAAATGGAAATTAAAAGACCAACAACTATTCCTACTGCTACAGCAATTCCCAACATTGCCCATACTGATCCGGGTATATTCTTCAGTTGGTTGTAAATTCTAAGATATGTCTGATATTCTGAACCATACAATGAACTGTTTCCAATGTTCAATATTTCATCATTTGACCATTCATCATAACTTGAAACACCGGAAAAATCCTGATCAATTGACCAATCTGTTGACTGATTATTTGAAATTCTTCTTGTTATTGTGTTTGTTGCACCACCAAGAATAATTGTCAAAATAAGCGTTACTAAAACTGCTTTCCAATAGTTCCCGAAAAAAATCTTTTTAGCATTTGCTTTTAAATCTGCTCTATTCCACATACTCTATCCTATCTTTAATTATTTAATTTCGTAAATCCATCCTTCAGGAGCTTCAATTCTACCCATCTGAATTCCTGTTAATGTATCGTAAAGTTTCTTTGTTATAGGTCCCATTTCTTCCATTCCACTTGGGAAGCAAATTTCTTTGCCATGGTCATTAATCTTTCCTACAGGTGAGATTACTGCTGCTGTACCGCAAAGGCCACATTCTGCGAAGTCTTTAACTTCATCAAAGTAAACTTCTCTTTCTTCAACTTTAAGTCCTAAATAATGTTCTGCAACATACATTAATGAACGTCTTGTAATTGATGGAAGAATACTGTTTGACTTAGGTGTAACTACTGTATTATCTTTTGTAACAAAAATAAAGTTAGCTCCACCTGTTTCTTCTACCTTAGTTCTTGTTGCTGCATCTAAGTACATATTTTCATCAAAACCTTCTGCGTGAGCTGTAACGATTGCATGTAAACTCATTGCATAGTTAAGACCTGCTTTAATATGACCTGTTCCGTGAGGTGCTGCTCTATCAAAATCACTTACCTTAATTGTGATAGGCTTAGCGCCACCCTTAAAGTAAGGTCCTACAGGTGTTGTAAATACTCTAAACTGATATTCTTCAGCCGGCTTTACACCTATAACTGATGAACTACCAAACATGTAAGGTCTAATATATAATGTAGCACCTGAACCATATGGTGGTACATAAGCTAAGTTAGCTTTTACTGTTTCTTCGATTGCTTTTACAAATCTATCCTGAGGGAAGACCGGCATTTCAAGTCTCTTAGCTGAATCTTCCATTCTCTTTGCATTTAAGTCAGGTCTGAACACTACTACACGTCCATCTTCTGTTGTGTAAGCTTTCATTCCTTCAAAACATGTCTGTGCATACTGTAATACACCTGCACATTCACTGATAACAACTGTTGCATCGTCAGTTAACTGACCGTCATCCCATTTACCATCTTTAAAGTTAGACACAAATCTCTTATCTGTCTGAACATAACCAAAACCTATATTGGCCCAATCAATATTTTTCTTGTCCATAATTCTATCCTCCGTGTGATATTTTTTTAGCCAGCATATCGAATAATAGGCTTTTCGTCCTTCACTCGGTCGCTTTCTCTAATATACTACTATTCTTCCAGCTTCGCAAGTACTCCGCTGTCATTAAGAACCTTAAGTGTATTTTTATATTCGCTGTAAATATTTACACTTATCTCTGTTCCATTTCTATAATTATAGTTGTCTCCACTATCAGTATAGTTAATATCTATACTATAATCATATTCGTCTTTTTTTATCTTTTTCACATTATTAAGGTCTTTAATAAGTGCCGCTACCAGTTTTTTGTTTAAATCTTTATCCGTACTGCTATATCCGCCTTTTTGCATATCCAGAATATAACAACTTGACAAATATTTAACCGGTATCTTTGTAATCATAGTCAAATCATTTACTACCAAATCCTTAACATTCTCTTCCTGACTAACCGGCACTTCACCTCTTCTATACTGTCTTGTGATTATTTTTCCGCTTTTAAGCTTATATTTGATAATTATTCCCGTAGGACTAATTGTATACTCATATTCATCTTCATCCGAAACAGAACTATAATCATCATCAGACTGTCGTGTCAGTGCATAAAAACCATGGTGTTTTTTAGCCTTGCACTTGTTAATAATTTCTTTATGCAATTCAAGAGTCTTCTTAATTCTTTTCGCGTCGCCTTGATATGAATTAACAATATCTTTGCCGTTAATAATAAAATACTCTCTGTCTGCTTCCTTTACAATAACGCTCTCAACTTCTGACTCTTTAGGAATTGTAGTGTCATATCCAAAACCTCCGGTTGCAATAATCACTATAAAAATCCCTGTTGTAACAAAAACAACCAGACTTTCCACTAAGCTACTTTTAAACATTGACAATCCTCTGTGAAACGCCAAATGAAGTAAAATATTAGAAGCAAATATTCCAATAATAATTCCAACAACAAGCCAAATATAAGATGCCAAAACACTGCTGTAAATATTTCCAAGCTGTGACATTATAAAGCCAATGGCAAGTCCACATGTAAAGCATGTTAAAAACTTTATAATTATTTCAACAATTGCGAATGCAAATCCGTTCTGAGCTGTTTCAGCTTTTCTCTTTTTGCACAAATGATAACAAACGATTGTGACAACTATTATAAATCCAATCCACCATATTGTATGTAATGCCAAACCGTCTCCAAAAGCAGATGTAAAGAATGCCATAATTGGACAAAGTAACGTATAAAGTGATGACGGCAGGTCTTTTTGTCCAACTCCCGGTAAAATTTCTCCTGGATAATAGCTACATAAAAATACGGCTATAGGATAGCACACGTTAATTGCCCCATAACAAATTATAACATCAATAGTTGTTCCACAACAAAGAGAGATGATTGCTATAAAACATATGTTGCCAATTAATACTAAGCACAATAAGCCTATTGTTGAAGCTCCGGCTATAAAAGCTTTATGTTCAAACGATAAAATCATACCTATTAAACCAATAACTATAACAGGCATCAATGTTGAAAATATAACTGAGGCAAACCTTGAAAAGAACAATGTTCTTCTGCTTACCGGAAAGCTGCCAAATAAGTCAACACATCTCTTATTATGCATGTACGAAAATGCAATTAAGGATATTACAATTGAATATCCTATTGCAATTGCCGCAAACAAAGTGGACGGTATAAGCACTCCATAAGTCTGCATTCTGTCTACATAATAATTATACTTCCCATCTACAGGTATGCTGGTAATCATTATAAATATTTCTGCCAAAGGATAGGCTAGAAATAACAAAATCCAATATGCTATGGAAACTGAAAGATATTTTCTATTAGTCCATTTAAATAATGCTATTGCCTTAGATTTATTACTTAAGCTATTATTTTCCATATCCTGCGCCCTCCATTTCATTAATAAATACTTCCTCTAATGTGGAAGGCATAGTTTCTATAAACACAGGGTTTAAAGAATTAAGTTTTTCCATAATTTCGTCAATATCTCCTCGTGCCATTATGCTAAAGTAGTTTCCAACCTGACTTATAATCTGAACATTCATTTCTGTAAGTGTTTTTACACTTGGACTATTCTTAAAAGCCATCTGAATTTTATGTATTTTATTTTTAAGGCTATCTGTTTCCTCATTAGTCAAAAGTGAACCATCGTGCAACATTACAATTCGGTCACATATGTCATCAATCTCTCTTAAATTATGAGATGCAATAATACATGTCATATTTCTGTCTGTCACATCTTGAATAATAAGTGTCTTAAGCGTTTTTCTTATAAGTGGATCCAAACCGTCAAAAATTTCATCTAAGAACAAATATTTAGGTTTTGCTGCAAAAGCAAGAATAAGTGATGCCTGTCGCTGCATTCCTTTACTCATATTTATAATTTTCTTTTTTCTTTCAATTGGGAACATTTCACATAATTCTTCAAATCTCTGCTGGTCCCATGTGGAATAAATATTTTTCAATAATTTTCCCATATTCTCAACTGTGCTGTCGTTAAAGAAAAACGGATAATCCGCAATATAATAACAACGCTCTTTTATTTTATGATTATCGAATGCAGGCTCTCCATCTATTATAACCTGGCCCTCATCTGGTTCATAAACACCTGATAACGTCCTTAATAACGTACTCTTTCCACTTCCATTACTACCTGCCAATCCAAAAATTGTGCCTTCACTAATAGAACAATTCATTCTATTTAGGGCTACATTTGAATCAAATTTTTTAATCAAATTCTTAATTTCTATCATTCTGTGTCTACTCCCTCTATTATCTGTTCTATCATATTCACTATTTCTTCTTTTGTGACACCTTTTTTATACGCTTTCTTCAAAGCTCTTTTCAGTTCCTGCCTTGCGGCAATTTTTTCAGCCTCATCCTGACACAACTTATCTGATACAAAACTTCCACGTCCAACTGTAGAATATATATACCCATCAGCTTCAAGCATCTTATATGCTTTCGACACTGTGTTAGGATTAATTCCAAGCTCTGTTGCCAAAACACGCACAGGTGGTAATTTGGTATTGCTTTTTAACACTCCAAGAGATGCCAGTCTTACAACATCATCGTAAAGTTGCTGATATACCGGCGTTCTTGATTGAAAATTAACAGTAAGCATATTCTTTCCCCTTCACTATAATTGTACTACTACAACTAATACAATTATTATAGTATCTGCAACAGGGAAAAAAGTCAAGTGAATAACTACTAGAAATTAGGACGCGTACCTCAAAAAACGAAGTTTTTAAAATATCGGGGTACATCTACCACAAATTCAATCATATATTGTACAAAATCAGTTGGATTTTAGATGTGTGTTTCCCGCAAATATGACTTTTGAAATTTTACACAAAAATAAGGAGTACTACCAATTGGTCATACTCCTTATTTATTGAAAATCGCCCATAAAAGTTTGATAGCTATATGTTTGTCTTAAAACTTTTATGAGCGATTTTTTAATTTCTTAATTCTTTGAAGTTCTACTGCAACCTTTCTAGCAACTCGATTATTGTGTCAACACTGTAGAAGTTGTCTTCATTTCTATCGTCATATGGAATATCGATGTCGAAGTGGTCTTCAAGTCTTGCTATTAACTCCATTAATTGTTTTGATTCTAAAAATTCTGCTATGCTCATGTCTTCATCGTCCGGGTCTAACAGTGGATTGATGTCGCATAAAATTTCTACTATATCATTTCTCATAACTAACTCCTCCTGAAATACTTATTTAGAAATTTAATACTGTTCATACATAGGATAAAAATATAACTTTCATATCTGTTTTCTGTCAGGTTTGTTTTGTTTTATTTATATTATTTTTCATCTGACTTTATATCTGATTATTCTGCCAACTTTTATCCTTGTATCATATTTACCATATTATGACCTACTGTTCAATATCTTTACACCATCTTTCTAAAAAAACTTCTTCCGTAACAATTTCCACACCTAATTGTTTGGCTTTTTTGTTTTTAGAAGATGCTGACATTGCATCATTGTTTATAAGATAATTAGTCTTAGCTGAAACTGAGCCTGTAACCTTTCCGCCATGCTTTTCAATATACGACTTTAGTTCATTACGGTTAGCAAAATGTTCCACTGAACCTGTTATTACAAAAGTCAAACCATCCATGTTCTGAGGAGTTGTATTTTCTTCCGGTTCTGCAATATTTACTTCTTTAAGAAGATTATCAAGTTTTTTGATATTGTCTTCGTCTGCAAAATACTGACAGAACTTCTCTGCCATTATTTCACCTATACCATCTATTTCAATCAACTCTTCAACACTTGCATTTCTTATTTTTTCAATGTTATTGTTAAACGCCTTGCAAATAAGCTTGGCATTGGCTGAACCAATATTTGGAATACCCAAGCTATAAATCAACGCTGAAAGTTCAACATTTCTGGCTTTTTCCACTGAATCCATAAGATTATCATATGATTTCTGTCCAAATCCTGGTGTTGCAACTATTTCTTCATAATATCTGTCCAAATGGAAAATATCTGCAAATTCCTTAATGTAGCCCGCGTCAATAAACTTCTCCAAAGTTTCCTCTGATAATCCGTCAATGTTCATTCCGTTTCTTGACACAAACAAAGTAAATAACTTAACGTGTTTAGCCGGACACTGGCTGTTAGGGCAATAAAGTGTCTTTATTCCATTCTCTGCCTTCACTTCAGTTGCATGACCACATACAGGGCATTCCTTAGGCAAATCATCTATTCCGCTCTTTGTTAGATTCTCTGAAATCTGTGGAATAATCATATTAGCCTTGTAAACTTTAATTCTGTCACCGGAGCCAAGTTCTAATTCTTCCATAATACTAATATTATGCACACTTGCCCTGCTTACTGTTGTTCCTTCAAGTTCAACCGGTTCAAAAACTGCTACAGGATTAATAAGTCCTGTTCGACTTGGACTCCATTCAATATATTTAAGCGTAGTTTCTGCCTGTTCATCTTCCCATTTAAAAGCAATTCCGTTTCGTGGAAACTTGGCTGTAGTTCCAAGTGACAAACCATATTCAATATCATCAAACATAAGAACCAATCCGTCAGAAGGATAATCGTAAGTCTGAATTTTTTCAGCAAAATATTTTACTGCATCCTCCATTGAATTTCTTGTTACAACCCTGTACTCAACAACTTGAAATCCCTGACTTTCCATCCATTTGTACTGTTGCTCAATTGAATTGCCAAAGTCCACATCATCTGCATTAATAAGTGCAAACGCTACAAAATTAACATTTCGCTCTGCCGTAACCTGACTATTTAACTGGCGCACTGAACCTGAGCACAAATTTCTAGGATTCTTGTACTTAGAATCTGCATCTTCAATCTCTCTGTTAATCTGTTCAAAGTCAGAATATTTAATTATTGCTTCCCCTCTAAGAGTAAGTCTGCCCTTATAAGGTATTGAAATCGGTATATTCTTAAATGTTTTGGCATTGTTTGTTATTACTTCTCCAACCAATCCGTTGCCACGTGTTACAGCCTTTACAAGTTCTCCATTTTCATAAGTAAGAACAACTGTCAAGCCGTCCATTTTCCAAGACAAAAGACACTTTCTGTCTCCTGCAAAATCTGCCAATGCTCCAACTTCTTTAGTCTTATCAAGGGAAAGCATAGGGCTGTTGTGCTGCTCCTTTGGCAACTGACTGACAACCTGATAACCTACGTTAACTGTAGGGCTGTTAGACAACACCATGCCTGTTTCTTTCTCTAAGCCAACCAATTCATCATACAACTTATCATATTCAAAGTTAGTCATTATCTCATTGGCTTCCTGATAATATGCCTTGTTAGCTTTATTCAATAATTCTACAAGATCTTTAATTCTTTCTGACTTATCCATTATATCCACCTAACCTAAAATTAATTTTCTATAATTTTATTCTTTAATCTTTTTGAACCTTTGTTAAAATCAATTAAAATTTCTCATTAATTCTTTTAATTCACTGTCGGTGACCTTTCTATATTGTCCCACAGGAAGATTACCCAATTCAATGTTCATTATTCTTATTCTTTTCAACTTTTGAACATTATATCCAAGCTCTCCGCACATTCTTCTAATCTGTCTATTTAACCCTTGAGTTAAAACAATATTAAAAACATGCTTCTTCACCTTAGCTACCTTACACGGTCTTGTTACCTGATCAAGAATCCGTACACCTGTTGACATTTTCTTAATAAAATCGTCTGTTACCGGCTTATCAACTGTAACAACATACTCTTTCTCATGATAATTTGAGCCTTTCAATATGTTATTAACAATTGAACCGTCGTTAGTCAAAAGTATTAACCCCTGAGAGTTCTTATCCAACCTTCCAATAGGGTAAATTCTCTTATCAAAATTAATAAAATCCACTATGTTGTCCGGGTTATTTAAATCTGTGGTGCATTCAATTCCAACAGGTTTATTTAGTGCTATAAGAATCTGTTCTTCTTCTCTTGAAATATTCTTACCTTTAACCATTATACTATCATTGATGGTCACTTTTTGTCCCATCACTGCAGTTTTTCCGTTAACTTTTACAACGCCCTGCTCCACAAGTCTGTCTGCTTCCCTTCTGGAACAATATCCTGCATCACTTAAAAATTTATTCAATCTAATCTGTTCGTCCGCTGACTTTTTTTCTTTTAATCTAATATTTTGTTCCATTTTTACACCAATTCAATATTTTATAATTGTTCATTTTTAATTGATTGTTTTCAAACATATTAAGTAGTTAAACAATTTTTATATTTTATATGTTTTTATTTTGCCACAATAACAAGCAGGCTTCCACTTTCAACTGAAATTCTGACTTTTTCACCAATAAAAGAATTACTTACGGCTGTAGGATTGTCCATTGTCAAAGTTACATTCTCTGCCTGATATTTTCCACCTTTTATTGTAACACCTTTAGCGTCCCCTCCAAAAGCAAAAACAGACAAATCTGCTCCGTCTTTTCCTTTTATTTCCAGTGTATCATTTGTAATCATAAAATAAACGTGATTTTTGTCTGTCATTTTGATTTTCACATTTTGCTTAGATGCCCAAAGCATTGTCTGAAAATTTGCCACTGTATGATCTATTCGTCCACCTGTGCCACCGAAAATCTCTATTTCATTGTAACCTGATTCTACGGCTCTTTCCACTGATAGCATCATGTCTGTGTCATCTTTTTCGACCTTGTGAACCTCTATGTTTTTTCCATCGGGCACGTAGCCTAAAGAATCAAAATCTCCTAAAATAAAATCCGGCTGTATTCCCAACTTTTCAAGAGTAGCAAGTCCACCGTCTGCCGCTATAACATATTCATCTTTTTCTTTAGAAAAGTTGGTGCCGGAATTATCTCCGGCACCAACTATATAACATTTCTTATTCAACTATTAATCTCCTTAAGACCTTGGTCTTATTTAATTCTTGCCTCAGCTGTTGTTGTAGGTGCTTCTGTAGGCTTAGCTGTTGTAGCCTTCTGAGTAACTGTAGGCTTAGTTGTGGCAGCCTGTTTAGTTGCCTGTGTTGTCTTCTGTTCCTGCTTAGCAGTTGCCGGCTGTGTAGTTGCCTGAGTAGCTTTCTGAGCTGCTGTAGTTGTTTCCTCTGTTTTTCCTGTGAGAGCATCAAGGAACTTCTTTAAGTTAGCATCTGACTTTTCAGCCTCCAAAAGTTCTTTCTGAACATCTGAAATTAATTTCTGAACGTCAGCATCTTTTGAAACCTTTGAAATATAATCTTTTATTTCATCACTCCACTTATTATGAATGTAAACATTTCCTGTTTTTGCATCTCTAATTACATAATATGTTGTAAGGCTTGGTACTTTAGTTGAAATGTTCTTGTATTCTGTCTGGTAGTATGCGTAAACAACATAAGTGTTGTCATAAGGACCATTCTTTGTATAACATTCAACTTCTGAATAGCTTGTAATGTACTTCTTCTGTGCTACATCACTTTCGCTAAGGTCTCCAATATTGTCAACGTATCTTGCAAGAATATCTAATCTCTTCTGTGAATCTTCAACTAAATATGCGTTAAGATAATTGTTTACAACGTCAGTAATTTCATCATATTTGTCATCTTCAAGTGGATTCTCCACATTGCTCTTCTTACTAACTGATGAAGACTTGCCTGCAAGCTTGCTAATTGCAAAAACTGCTCCCACTACAACTACAACTGCCAAAACAATGGCAATGATAATGTCAAATCTTATCTGTTTTCTTTTCTTTTTTTTCTTCTTATTTTTTTTGTTTTTATTAGATGGCTCTTTAGACTCCACGTGATACGCTGCCGCTTCTTCAAGCATCTGGTCTATTTCTGAACTTGTTAACTTCTTCTCTTCAGTTTCCACTTTAATTCTCCTTACCCTATATTTAATCTTTTCTTTTTGTACTCAAAAATAATTCCCCATTAGTTTATCAAATATCATTTATAAATTCAACTTTAGTTTTTAGCCAACTATAAACTTGCAATAAACTAACTGACATTTTCAATGATATTTACTATGATATATTTTAAATTTAATTGCACTGACATTGTTCTACATATCTTCTTATTGATACCTTAGTCCATTTAATGTATAATTAGGGAGTTGTACCTGTAGTATAATGGATAGAACGTCGTCCTCCGGAGACGAAAATGCGGGTTCGATTCCCGCCAGGTGCGTATTTGTCATAAGGAGGGACCCAACATAGTTGGGAGGATTCCTTATGACTTTAGCAGACGCCACGAACGAAGTTCGTTTTAAATGCGTCTGCCACCCGTAAAGATAAGGAGGGACTAGGCGTAGTTGGGAGGATTCCTTATACAAAAAAGCTGCACTCCAACAACCATTGTGTGTTGCCAAAGCCACAGCTTTTTCATTTTCGAAGTTGTTTTCTAATAAACTTAAATGTTAAGACACCTAAATCCTGACTACACGAATATTCGCATATTATTAAGCTTACACTCCACTTTTATACTTATATCCGAGTGTGTTCCAATGTCTTCCACATCTGCATAACCACAGATTCAATAAGCCATTTTTCAACATAATCCTAGTATATTATCTCTTCCAGTTCTCTCTTATATTGATAAACATGGTTAGACAATACATCTATGGAATCAACTTCTCTTTCATTTACTTCTTCCACCATCAGATTCATTTCTTCCACAGACATCTGTTCTCCCAAAATTAATATCACTTCGTGGACTGAACTTGGAATAATGTAGAAATCACTGTTGTGTTCTCTTGCAAATTCCTTTAAAACTCCCGGATATGTAATGCATGCAGCGCCAAAATTGCGTGATGTATTAGTCAGCACATACATATCCATTTCTGCCTGTGCTCGCATTTTATCAACTTCTTCTTTTATCATTTGGCGAACATTATCAATACTAAATTCACCATAACTGATTTCTTCTGAAATTAATCCGTTCTCGTCATCATCTTCTGATGTAACCTGCCCTAAAACGATTTCAGATATAATATCTTCCATCTTCTTAATTTCAGGCGGGTATTCCTTCCAAGTATTCGTTATTGCCGTTCTTCTTAACTCTTCCTTACTAATCCCCCACTTTTCAACATAAGCATTCTGAATTGCTATTGTCCCCTGCTCCTTCTCATTGCCCATAATCGAAACGAAAAACACAATTGCCATATCCAAAAATTTAAAATGTGGCATTGTTTTTAACGCCTGTCTGTTCATTTCGTAATTAACAAGCTTATAATAGATTTTGTCCTTTACTTTCGAAAAATCAGAAAACTGATTCACATCAAAAGTAAATCTTTTTGTACCTTCAGAATAAATCATAAAGATTTCTCTGCCTATGTTTTCGATACTTCTTCCTTTCTTATAATCCAAATAATAATCTCTCAGGTAAATTGTCGGTGTAGCCAACTGTCCCTCTTTAAAAATGCTTATAGTTTTTCTTCGAACATTGTTATTCTTAGTAACCGTTCTTACAACTGTTCTCACGTCATCAAAAGACTCTCTTGCTATATTTTCTACTTCCCACTTTACCTGTTCTATAAACTGTTCGTATGTCATGAATGTATCCCCCTGACATTATGCGACATTATAGAATATGTAGTCGATGTATTCATTATAAAATCCCACTATATGTTTTTCAAGTGTCAAATTGTTTGTATAACTAATATTTATTGTTTGTAGATATAGTAAGATATAAAAAAACTCAACTTCCCATTTTTTAGGTTACACCGGAAACAGAAATTTATAACTCAGATTATACTTAAAGCAGAAATTTTTCGCTCAGATTACACTCATAACAGAAACTTATAACATAAACAAAAAAAGAAAAAGTGCCGCACTAAACGACACTTAATCCTTTAACTCTTATCTATTTCTAATGGCCTCAATTGGTCTCTTTGATGCAATTTTGTAAACCGGTATGAAACTTGCCACTGCCGCAACTCCAATACTAATTACAAGTAAAAGTAGTATCTGTCTTGGTCCAAAATTAAGTATTGTAATAAGTATTCCTGCTTTTTTTCTAAACATACCGTTGATTATTGCTGTTGCCACACCTGTTCCAATTGTTGAAAGAACAAAGTTAATCATTGCAATAATAAAACTTTCTAAGAAGAAAATTCTAAATACATCATTGCTTCTTGCGCCGATTGCTCTAAGAATTCCGATTTCCTGCTTCTTATATGAAATACTTGTTGCAATAAAGTTAGATAACATAATCATTGCAAATACTGCAAAACCAATACCAATGTATAAGAATACCTTTGACATTACTTTCAAAACTTCATTAACTGTGTCCAGTTCAAAAGTTACTGAGTTTTCAATCTGATATTTCATATTGCCCTGTTCTGTGTAGCAATATTTTACAAGTTTTTCAATATCTGCCTTGTTTGTTGGCATTGTTGCAACTGCATATGAATATTCGCCCTTGCCTTCAGTCCATTTTAAATTATAAAGGCTGTCAGGAAGTACATAAAGGTCTGAATATTTATCTGCTTTTCCATCTGCATTTAGCACACCAACTACTTTAACTCCATTAATTGATTTATCTTCATTATCAATATAATAATCCAATGTGTACTGGCTGTCTTTCAAAATCTTCAACGCTTCTTTTTTACTGTAAGAATAGCCTTCTTCATCATTTTTTGATAATGCATTGATATCTATGATAATCTCATTATCAGCAAGTTTAGTCTTTTCACCATCGACCCATGTTACATCTTTTGTATCAATTTCACTTAATGACGCAATTCTTGAAGAATCAATATATGTATCATCACTTGACACGTACATATAGTTAGTAATTAACTGTACATAATTAGGATATTCTTCCTTAATGCTGTTAAGCATTCCCTCGCTTACAAAAATATCACAAGCCAAACTGTACTGTTGAATATGTGCCAGTTCCTGACTTAAAGCAAAATCAGTCAAATTCTGTGCTGATGTTTTGCCCTTGCTATCTTCTGAAATAGACTTATACCTATCCATATCAACCTTTGTATCAACAATACCAACTACAGTAAATTCCTTCTTGTCAATTTTAAGTTTCTTTCCAACTAAGTCATTGTAATATTTTATTTCAGACTTTGTACCATCTTCTGAAATATATCCTGCTTTGGCATATGTTTCATAAACATAAGAACTAATTGCTATTTCATTGTTGTCTTTTGGCAATTTCCCTGCAACAATCTTGTAACCCATTTCCTTGATTTTTGCTTCTGTCAAATTAGCATAGCCTGAAAAATCTGTTGCATAATGGCACATATCACCATTCTTTGTTAATTCAACTTCCTTATTATAATTAGGTAAAACCATATCCTGATTTGTAACGACAACTCCTGTAAAATCAAGTCCTGTATCTTTATTTAACTTAGTTATTTCGTCTTCTCTAATGCTGTTGCCATAATCGCTCCAGTATGCGTTCATTCCTGAACCGATTTTTAATGACTTAATAACTGACGCATAAGTTATGTTCGTATCTTTAATTGAATTAGTGCATGTTTTAATGTGATTGTAGTTTCCAAAAGTATCTGCCAAAGCAAATAATGAAAATGCAACAAATGAAAGTAAAATTGTAACTACAAGTCTGATTTTCTTATGTTTTAAACCACTTGCCCCTATTTTGAAAGCATTCTTCAAAGGTAATTTAGACTTAATAAGTTTAAAATCGCCTTTCTTATGAACAATATCTTCTTCGTTAGTCTGCTGGAAACTTCCCCTATCTGCTTTTTTAATTATAGCCTTTAAGTCTTTTCCAATACCGTCAATATACTGATTTATTCTTTCTCTATCTTCTTCTGTTAAATGGTATCCTGACTTAATAGTCATTGTGTCATTTTCAAAACTAATACCATTATTAAGTTCTTCACCCTGTTTTTCATACCCAACCTTACGAGTAACATCATCAATTACATTTCCATCTGCAAGTTCGATAATTCTGTCACCAAACTGCTCTGCAAACTCCCTGTCATGAGATACTACTATTACAAGTTTATCCTTAGATAAATTCTTAAGTGTTTCAAATACCTGTCTTCCTGTGTTAGAATCAAGTGCTCCTGTTGGCTCATCTGCCATAATTATTTCAGGCTGTTTTACAAGTGCTCTTGCAATTGCAACTCTCTGTTTCTGACCACCTGAAAGTTCGTTAGGTTTTCTGTCACCAAAACCCTCCAAATCAACCTGTTTTAAAATTCTATTAATTTCTTCATCTGTAGCCTTCTTTCCCTGAAGCTCAATTGCCAAAGCAATATTAGCTCCTACTGAAAATTCTTCTAATACATTGTATTCCTGAAAAATAAATCCTACATATGTATTACGATATGAATCAAAATGACTCTGTTTAAAGTCTTTAGATGAAACTCCCTTAATAATAATTTCACCTTCATCATATTTATCAAGTCCACCTAAAAGGTTTAATAATGTAGATTTACCACTACCTGATTTTCCTAAAAGAAAAACCAAACCCTTTTCAGGAAACTTAATAGACACGTCATTTAAAGCTGTTACAGACACACCCTTTTTGGTCTTATAAACCTTTTTCAAATTTCTTGTCTCTAGCATAGTTTTCTCCCCTACTCTCTATTTTGTTTTCATTGTACTATTGCAACTAGTACAATTAATACAATTCAAGTTATATCATACGGATTGTATTAAGTCAACACATTTTTTTATCAACTTTGAGTCAAAAAAAGAGACTGTACCATTTTAGTACAATCTCTTCTAATTTCAGTCTTTATTTTTCTTTGCTTATTTTCACTATAAGCAACCACTCCAATATTGTCAGAACCACAAAAGTTTCTAGTACTCATTGGCACCTGTGTTTTCGTTCTTAACGATTTTTACAATTCTACTTGTTCCAAGTCTGTCAGCGCCAAGCTCAATGAACTTTTCTGCGTCTTCTAATGAACTGATTCCACCTGCTGCCTTAATCTTTGTTCCGTTAGAAATATTGTCTGCAAAAATTTTTACAACATGAAATGTTGCTCCCTCTGTTGAGAAACCTGTTGAAGTCTTAATGAAATCTGCCTTTGACATTGATACTACATTAGCAACCTTAGCGATTTCTTCATCAGTTAATAAACAAGTTTCAACGATTACCTTAAGTAATCTGCCGTCACAAGCTTCTTTTATCTTGTTGATTTCGCAGAAAATGTCATCCCATCTTCCTTCTTTAGCCCATCCAATATTAATAACCATATCGATTTCCGCTGCGCCTTCTTTAACTGCCTGTGCTGCTTCTGCACATTTGATTTCTGTAGTATTGTATCCATTAGGGAAACCAATAACTGTACAGATTGCAATCTTGCCGTCCACATAATCAGCAGCCTGTTTTACAAATGATGGTGGAATACAAACTGATGCTGTTTCATATTTGATTCCGTCATCACAAATCTCCTTAATCTGCTCCCAAGTAGATTCAGGTTTTAATAATGTATGATCCACCTTGCTTAAAATTTCTTTAATTTCCATTATAATTCCTCCGTCTAAAAAATCTTTGATTCCCGTTCAAAAATTTAATTCCCGCTTATTTAATTATAACAAAAATATCAACATTATCAATTAATATCGCGTCTAATTTTAAACATGTTTCTGCACCGGCTTTAATAATTACTTTGTAATTTTAACTGTTTTCTTTGAACTATACACTCCATAAACTTTCGTTCCAGATACTTTTTTATAAGCTCTCATTCTGAAATAATATTTCTTTTTATTTTTAAGTTTTTTAATTGTTTTTGTTTTCAAAGAAGACTTGGCTGTTGTTGTCTTTGCCTTCTTAAAAGACTTATTTATGCCATACTGGATTTCGTAACCGGATATTCCCGATACCTTTTTCCAACCCAATTTGACTTTTTTGCCTTTAATATTGGTTGCCTTTGTAAGACTTACTTTCTTTGGAACTATTTTAAATATTTTTGTAATCGTGCCACTATAATTGCCTTTAAAAACAATCTTTACAGTGCCATTTCCAACCTTTTTGTTAGATGAATATATTATATTATAATTCTGAGTTGAAATTACCTGCCCGTTGCTGTCTTTTACTGTAACTGTAGGTTTAAAGGCTTTTCCTGTATATTCATATTTTGTTTTTGAAATTGTTATCTGACTAATTTTTGCTATGTCTGTTGTTTTAATGTGACCACAGGTTTTACATTTATATGTAGCTTTTCCATTTATTGTGGTTGTTGATTTTGACACTAATTGATAAAATTCATACTGATGTCCTGTAATACTGCAAGGTCTTGAAAGCAAAATATTAACATCCATTCCACTTCCCACGCCATCTACCGTGCCTGACTCAGTATATTGCCAAATATCATATTCTTTGTTGTACTCACTTGTGTTATTATATCTTGCAACCCATTTTCCCCAATTATCAAATCTTGAATCAGTAAGTCTATTGGTCCACCAATAATAGTTAGAATAAACACCAACATTATAGCCGGCATTTTTTACAATATTGCAAAAAATTTCAGCCATATCCCCATACTGCTTAGTAGTCATTCCAACCTGAGATTTGTCCTCTATATCGTAATAAACAGACATTGTAGGTTTAGCTCCGGCTTCTTCAATCATTCTAAGAACGTGTTCTGCCTCACTTCTAGCCATATCTTCTAAAGTCTTTTCTTTGTCATTGTCAACTGCATATGAATACAAATAAACTCCATATTGAATGCCATTGTCCTCACAACCTTTTACATTCTGCACAAACTTTATGTCATCCTGATTTCTTTCATCATTTCCATATCCACATCTAAGCAAAGCAAAACTAATCCCTGCCGCCTTAACCTTTGCCCAATCAATGTCACCGTTGTGATAACTTACATCAATTCCTTTAGCTATTGCACCTTTTATTTCATTGCCATTTCCATCATAAAAAATTCCATTGGCTGATGACCATGGTGCAGCACCGCTTACCTGAACAGAAAAAATGCAAATGCAAAGTCCTATAACTGCTGCTTTTTTAACAATATTCCTTAATTGACTCATTTTTCACCTCCGTGCTTCTAACACACTATTTTCCCAATTTCTACATATTTTTTTTAGAATCATACTAACATAATTATTTGTAGCTAATTATAACACAGAAAAATCCCCATACCAACACTAAGTCGATATGGGGCTTTCTTTATTTTGTTAAGATGTTATCCTTCAATAGCAATGAACTTTTCTTTTTCTTCGATTGGTTCTTTGTTCTTAGGTATTTCGAAGGTTAAAATACCATTCTCATACTTTGGATGAACCTGTTCTGCTGTAACATGTTCACCAACATAAAAACTTCTGCTCATACTTCCTGCATAACGTTCACGTCTTACATACTTACCTTCCTTGTTCTTCTCATCCTTGTCAAGACCTTTGGCTGCATTAATTGTTAATGTACCATTTTCAAGTTTAATCTTGATTTCATCCTTCTTAAATCCCGGAAGATCAACTGCAACCTGATATCCGTCATCAGTTTCCTTAACATCGGTTTTCATTAGGTTCTTTGCATGTTTTCCATACAATTCCTTGTCTACATCAGGTAATGTAGGGAATGAAAAATCGTCCATAAAATCATCAAATAAGTTTTCTCCAAAAATACTAGGCATCATCATAAGTCATATCTCCTTTCGTCTAATAGATATAAAATTTGTAATTGCACTATCGGAGAAATCCGAGGTGTTGATTATCTGAACTAACGAATTTGATTTAGATTTTAAAGCTTGAATCTTTAATTATTTCTTTAAATCTTTATCTCTTCCTTCGTTCTAACTATGTTATAGTCCTTTTTGTTAGCACTGTCAAGAGGTGAGTGCTAATTTTTTTAATTTTTTTTTATTTTCCACTTGTTTGTTTCTAATTTTTATGTATGGTATACTTATGGTGTTTTGAATTAAGTAGTAATTAATATCTTGATGTTAATTGCAAAAATTTTTATTAAATATTTTAATGGACTTTTTATTTCGGAGGTTTTATGAAACATTCTAATTTTGATAAAACGCTTACTTTGTTTTTGACCTTTCTAAAAATCGGTGCCTTTACCTTTGGCGGTGGTTACGCTATGGTGGCCCTTTTGGAAAGTGAGTTTATATATAAGAAGAAATGGATTGAAAAAGATGATTTTCTTAATATGATTGCAATTGCTGAATCCACGCCCGGTCCTATGGCAGTTAACAGCGCCACCTATATTGGATATCATGTTGCAGGATTTTACGGAGCTACTGCTGCAACCCTTGCAGTATGCATTCCTTCTTTCATTGTAATTTATTGTATTTCATTATTTTTTAATCAATTTTTAAGTCTACATTATATTACCTGTGCTTTTAAAGGCATTCAAGTTTGCGTGATTTATTTAATACTTACTGCAGGTATTCGAATGTTAAAGAATTTGGAGAGGAATCTGTTTAATACTTTGATTATTTTAATTGTTGCAATTATTATGATTATTTTTTCCATTACAGCAACTTCTTTTTCATCAATTTATTATATTTTGATTTGTGGGGGCGTTGGCGTGATAGTATATTTCTTTAAGAAAAACATTCAGCGATAGTTAATAACTTTAACTTTACAAATAATTTTTACTATTTGAAATAGTTCTTTTTTAGTTAATAGGAGTTTAAAATGATTTATTTAAAGCTTTTTATCAATTTTCTTATAATAGGAACATTGTCTTTTGGAGGTGGTTACGGAATGATTTCTTTAATGAGGGAAATCGTGTTATCCAACCATTGGCTTTCTGAGGATATGTTTATGAGTTTTGTTGCAGTTGCCGAGTCAACTCCGGGACCTCTTGCAGTTAATCTTGCAACTTTTGTTGGCTCCTCTCAGGGCGGTTTTCCTGGTGCTTTTTTTGCAACTCTTGGTGTAGTTCTGCCTGCTTTTATTATTCTTCTTTTAATTGCGGCAGTTTTAAAAAATCTAATGAAATATTCCGGTACCAAAGCTTTTCTGTCCGGCGTACGACCTTGTGTTGTTGCAATGATTCTTGCAACTGCTGTAATAATGGGACTTTCAACTTTGTTTAATTTTGAAACTTTAGGTCATGGTTTTTCAATTAATTACAGCTTTGTTTTGATATTTGTGATTTTGATAGCTGTTCACTTTTTAAGCAAACATTTTTTCAAAAAAACTTTGACACCTATTTTAATGATTTTGTTTTCCGCTGTGCTTGGAATTGTTTTTTGCTAAATTAACTTATTAATTATTTTTAGGTTTTTATCTTAATTGCTTATTTTTCCTTTAAATACTCATTGACTTTACAATCTCACAACGTTACAATTTTTTTGTAAAAAATATACTTAAAGGAAAAAAATTATGAAAGCAAATTTTAAAAATTTTTTATTGCTTACAGCCAGTACTTTGATTATGGCTGTTGGTATTTACTTCTTTAAATTCGCCAACAACTTTACTTTTGGTGGTATTACAGGTTTTGCAGTTTTGGTTGCAAAGTTCACTCCTCTTTCAGCCAGTGATTTTTCTTTTGTAGCCAACATTCTGTTACTTGTAGTGGGATGGATTATTCTTGGCAAAAGTTTTGCTGCAAAAACAGCTTACAGCACAATTCTTTTGTCTGTGACTCTGTCATTGTTTGAACGTGTTTATCCAATGAGCCATCCTTTAACTAATGAACCTTTGCTTGAGCTTATTTTTGCAATTCTTTTACCTGCACTTGGCTCAGCAATCCTTTTCAATATTGGTGCATCAAGTGGTGGTACGGATGTTATCGCAATGGTTCTTAAGAAATACACAAGTGTTGATATTGGTCGTGGACTTATGATTTCCGATGTTCTATTTACGCTTTGCGCCTTTTTCGTATTTGATGTAAAAACAGGACTTTACTCATTGCTTGGTTTGATTATGCGTTCTGCACTTATTGACAACTTTATTGAAAGTTTGAACCGCTCAAAATACTTTCATGTGGTTTGCTCCGATCCTAAGCCAATATGCAATTTTATTGAAAAAAACCTTGTCCGTGGAGCCACAATCGTAAACGCCAAAGGCTCATTTACCGGCGACAACAAATACATAATCCTTACAGTTTTAAGTCCGTCTCAGGCAGTAAAACTTAGAAACTTCATAAAAGAAAACTCACCTGGAGCCTTCCTATTGATTTCAAATACAAGCGAAATCATTGGAAAGGGATTCCATTCAGTATAGATTTATCAAAAAAAGCTCCCTCCTAAATTGCAAGTTCCAATTTAACCTGCATTTAGAAGGAAGCTTTTTTATTTTTTAATATATTTATTTTTCCGAAATATCTTCTTTCCAACCTCTTATTTGTTGTTCTTACGAATGTTTGCTCTCTTTCTAAGAGTTGGATCTAAGATTTTCTTTCTAATTCTTAAGTTTTCTGGTGTGATTTCAAGTAATTCATCAGTATCAATGAATTCCAACGCCTGCTCAAGACTTAATACTTTCTTTGGTACTAATCTTAAAGCTTCATCTGAGCTTGAAGTTCTTGTGTTTGAAAGATGTTTTGTTTTACAAACGTTTACTTCAATATCTTCAGCACGACCTGTCTGACCAACAATCATACCTGAATATACTTTTTCGCCAGGTCCAATGAATAATGTTCCTCTTTCCTGTGCATTAAATAATCCATAAGTAATTGCTTCACCGGCTTCAAAAGCGATAAGTGAACCCTGTTTTCTGTACTGAATTTCTCCCTTAAATGGACCGTAATCATCAAATACAGTATTCATAATACCATTACCCTTTGTATCTGTCATAAACTGACCTCTGTATCCGATTAATCCTCTTGAAGGAATTGAAAACTCAAGTCTTGTAAATCCACCGTTAATTGGTGCCATTCCCTGAAGTTCACCTTTTCTGTTACTTAATTTTTCAATGATTGCACCTGAAAATTCATCAGGAACATCAATGTAACAGATTTCCATAGGCTCTAATTTCTTGCCTCTTTCGTCTTCTTTGTAAATAACTTCTGCCTTACTTACAGCAAATTCGTATCCTTCTCTTCTCATGTTTTCAATAAGAACTGAAAGGTGAAGTTCTCCACGTCCTGAAACCTTAAATGAATCCATGTTTTCAGTTTCTTCTACTCTTAAACTTACGTCAGTATTTAATTCTCTCATAAGTCTTTCACGAAGATGACGTGATGTAACGAATTTTCCTTCCTGACCTGCAAGAGGACTGTCATTTACCATAAAGTTCATAGAAATTGTAGGCTCTGAAATCTTCTGGAAAGGAATTGCAACAGGATTTTCAGGAGAACAAATTGTATCTCCAATATGAATGTCTGTAATACCTGAAATAGCAACAATAGCACCTACTGTAGCTTCCTGAACTTCTACTTTATTTAAACCATCAAACTCATAAAGCTTGCTGATTTTAACTCTCTTCTGTTTGTCAGGTTCATGGTGGTTAACCAAAACAACATCCTGATTAACTTTTAATTTACCATTGTCAATCTTACCAACACCGATACGTCCAACATATTCGTTGTAATCGATTGTACTGATAAGAACCTGAGTATCTGCATTCTCATCTCCTTCAGGAGCTGGAATGTAGTCAATAATTGTTTCAAATAATGGCTGCATACTATCTGATTCGTCATCCATATTTAACTTAGCAAATCCCTGCTTAGCTGATGCGAAAACAAATGGGCAGTCAAGCTGTTCTTCATTAGCATCTAACTCAATAAATAATTCTAATACTTCGTCAATAACTTCTTCTGGTCTTGCTTCCGGTCTGTCAATCTTGTTAATACAAACAATAACAGGAAGGTTAAGTTCCAAAGCTTTCTTTAGAACGAAACGTGTCTGTGGCATTGCACCTTCAAATGCATCTACTACTAAAACTACGCCGTTAACCATCTTAAGTACACGCTCTACTTCTCCACCAAAATCAGCATGTCCCGGTGTATCAATAATATTAATTTTTGTATTCTTATAAGTAACAGCAGTGTTCTTTGAAAGAATCGTAATACCTCTTTCTCTTTCAATATCATTAGAGTCCATTACTCTTTCAGCAACTTCCTGATTTTCACGGAATACACCACTCTGTTTTAATAATTCATCTACCAATGTTGTTTTACCATGGTCTACATGGGCAATAATGGCAATATTTCTTACGTCTTCTCTAATCATTTCTTCTCTTTCCTATTAAATAATCATAAAATACTTGTTTATAGCTTCACAAATGTTCATTCTATCACATAGATGATATGTTTTCAATAAAATTATTTTTCTTTTACCTCTTCTCTGTACTCCCTGTCTTCTTCATCCTCAAAAACAGCTTTCCCTCCTGTGGCATCTGTTACTTTCGTATTAAATTCATTATATTCATCTTTTTTCATTAAAATGCTTAAAACAACATTCTGACCGTATTCTTCCTGAGCATCCGTAATTCCCATCTGCCCCATAATGTACTTAATCTTTCCTATACTATTATAATCCACCGTAAGTTTAAAACTTATACCTTCACAAACTTTCTGAATAACCGAATTTCTAATACCTTCCTTGGATGACTGGCCGTAAGCCCTGACAAGACCGCCTGTTCCAAGGAGAGTTCCACCAAAATATCGTGTCACCACTATCAAAGTATTATGCAAATTCTCATTTAGCAATGTTTCCAAAATAGGTTTTCCCGCTGTGCCCTGTGGCTCGCCGTCATCACTAAATCTCTGAATTTCATTGTTACTTCCTATTACAAATGCAAAACAATTGTGCCTTGCATCCCAGTATTTCTTTTTTATCTTTTCAATATATTGTAATGCCTCTTCTTCTGTATCTATTGGCAAAACAGTGGCAATAAATCTGGACTTCTTCTCAACAATTTCGCCCTGACCGCCTTCTTTTATTATAAATTTTTCCAATTCTATCCCTTTCTTGTTTGTTGTGTAGAGAAGAAAAACAACAAAAGCACGCTTTCATTTTAATTGTCCCCCCAAACCAAACGCGTTGTATATAGAATAACATAAGTATCAATTTTTTTGAAGATTCTGTGTCTTACATTTTCTGCGACATTTTTCCCCTTTATTAAATTACTGCATTTTGTTATAATCTAAAAGAATAGGAGGTTTGCCAATGAATTTTGAATATAAAGAAACAATAGACAAACAACGTGAACTTGTTTCATTACAAAAGAAGGTTGTTTCTAAGTCCTTGGTTTCTGCACTTAAAGTATTTCTTTACATTATGTGCCTTGCCATTGTTACCGGAGGTTTTTTCGGACTTGGTGTTATACACGGCATTATTAAAAGTGCTCCTTCCGTGGAAAATATTTCTATTGTTCCATCGTCATATTCAACAACAGTTTATGACACCAATAATAAGCAGATTGCTAAGCTTATCACTTCCGGCTCTAACCGTATTAAGGCTGATTTGAAAGATATTCCGGAACATTTAAGATGGGCTTTTATTGATACTGAGGATGCACGTTTTTATGAACATAACGGTATTGACATTCAGGGTATCGGTCGTGCGGCTTTTATAGCACTTACTACCCTTAATCCGTCAGAAGGTGCCAGTACCATTACACAGCAGGTTCTAAAGAACAACGTATTTACAAGCTGGACTGAAGAAGATTCCCTTACTTCTTCTCTTAAAAGAAAGATTCAGGAACAGTACCTTGCCGTTCAGCTTGAAAAAGTTACCAAAAAGGACGTTATACTTGAAACATATCTTAACACTATTAACTTAGGTTCAAATACCCTTGGTGTTAAGGCTGCTTCACTTAGATATTTTAATAAGGATGTTAGTAAGATTACAGTTTCTGAGGCAGGCGTTATTGCTGCCATAACTCAGAACCCGTCACTTTATAATCCTATTACTAACCCTGACGAAAATGCCAAACGTAGAAAAAAGATTCTCACTAACATGAAAGATGCAGGGCATATTACTCAAGAACAGTATGACGAAGCCATGAGTGATAATGTTTATGCCCGTATAAAAAAAGTCAACAACAAGCTTACAAAAAGCGATGATCAGGTATATTCTTATTTTGTCGATGAGGTTGTAAAGCAGGTTCTTTCAGACCTTCAGGAACAAAAAGGCTATACTTATACTCAGGCTTACAATGCCGTATACAGCGGTGGTTTAAAGATTTATACTACTCAGGATTCTGATATTCAAAAAATATGTGATAAGGAATTGTCTGACTCAGCCAACTATCCTTACGCTATTAAATACTCAATTAACTGGGCATGGTCAGTTCAAAATCCTGACGGTTCAGTTGACAATTACAGTGAAAAAGATATTTTGAATTATCATAGAAATTCTTTGAAGGAATCAAGTTTTAAATTGATTTTTAGTTCTAAAGAAGAAGCAAAAGCTTGTGTTAAGGCATACAAAATGCACCTTATGAACAAGTATTACAAAAAAGGAATTGATAAGGATAAAGGCTACGCCGAATACGAAAATCTTTATTACAATCCTCAGCCACAGGTTTCATTTACTGTAATGGACCAGTACACAGGCTATGTTAAAGCCGTTGTTGGTGGTCGTGGAAAGAAGAATGTTAGTCTTTCTCTTAACCGAGCTACAGACTCAACAAGACAGCCTGGTTCAACATTTAAAATTTTATCAGCTTACGCACCTGCCATTGATACTATGGGTTACACACTTACCACTACTATCGTGGATGAGCCTTTCAGTTATTCTAACGGAAGAGCTGTTAAGAACTGGTACAGTGGTTATCGTGGCAAAGTTACAGTAAGAAAGGCAATTGATGATTCTATGAATATTTGTGCTGTAAAAACACTTACAGATATTACACCACAGCTTGGATATGATTATCTTTGCAATTTTGGTATTACTACTTTAGTTGATAACCGTGTTGAAAAAAATGGTTCTGTTTCATCTGACATTCAGCAGGCTTTGGCACTTGGTGGTATTACAGACGGTGTTACTAACTTAGAAATGACTGCTGCATATGCAACAATCGCAAATCAGGGAACTTATACAAGACCTGTTTTTTATTCACAGGTTATAGACAGCAATGGACGTGTCCTTCTTGATAACACTACTCCTACTACACATACTGTTTTGAAAGCTTCTACTGCAAGCCTTCTTACACAGGGTATGACAAGCGTTATTACAGAAGGTACAGGTACAAGTGCTAAACTTGATGGCAAAATGCCCGTATCAGGTAAAACCGGTACAACATCAAGTGAATATGACCTTTGGTTCTGTGGATATACACCATATCTTACAGCATCAATTTGGACAGGTTATGATGAAAACGTATCTCTTAGCGGTGACCAGGCGTATCACGAAAGACTCTGGGCTAAGATAATGAATCAAATTGACTCAGTCAAGAAATACAAAGCTAAAAGTTTTAAAATGAGTAAAGATGTTAAGAAATATGATATCTGCTCTTCTTCAGGAAAAGTTGCAATTAAAGGAGTTTGTCCTACATCAAAATCAGAGTATTTTGCCAAGGGTACACAGCCTGCAAAATGTACTTATCATTCAGCTTTTTCAAAAAAGAGTTCAAGCTATTCAAACAGTTCAAGTTCATCCGGAAATTCAAGTAGTTCCGAATCAAATGGCTCTGGCTCAAAATCCGGTAGCTCAAGCTCCGGCAATTCAAAGTCAGGTTCTAATAGTTCAAAATCAAGTTCAAGTAGAACCGATTCAGGAAGTTCTAAAACAAGCAAATCAAGTTCAGGATCATCAAGTTCTAAGGGCTCCGGTAAAACTTCAGGAAAATAGCTAAGCATTTATAGTTTGTTATTATAAGAACTTTATATATACAATTTAATATGTACGACTTTTTGAAAGCAGGATTCTCTAATGAGGGTTCTGCTTTTTTATTGCAATTCTTCGCCTTGTATATAGCCTTATGGGATGGGATTACATAGAATTTTTTTCTTATTTTTTCTATTTACTGTAATTCTACTTTCTATGTTACGCTTCTTCAACAAAAAAATCCCCCGAAAAGAATATATTCACTAATATTCTCTCCGAAGGATTAATTTGTAATCTTATTCCTTAATTATGCATTCTTTAGGAAAGCTTTATAGCACTTGTATGTTTCATAAATATCAGCCTTGCTTGTTACTTCCCAAGGTGCGTGCATGTTTAATACTGCAACGCCACAATCAATTACTTCCATGCCATAAAGTGACATAATATAAGCGATTGTTCCGCCACCACCTGCGTCAACTTTTCCAAGTTCTGACATTTGAAAATGTACGTTATGATTATCCATTATATTTCTTAATACTGCAAGATATTCAGCATTAGCATCATTTGAACCTGACTTTCCTCTTGAACCTGTAAACTTGTTAAATACAACGCCTGAACCTAGGAATGATGAGCTATTATTTTTGAACACATCAGAATATAATGGATCAAAAGCTGCGTTAACATCTGATGACAACATTCTTGAATGCGCTAGACATCTCTTAAGTTTAAGTTCGTTGTAATCACCATTAAGATTTAACAATTCTGCTACTGTATTTTCAAAGAATTTTGACTGCATTCCTGTAGCACCTACACTACCAATTTCTTCTTTATCTACTAATAAACAACATGCTGTCTTGTCAATCTTGTCCGTTTCAAGCATTGCCGCTAACGAAGTATAAGCACATACCTTGTCATCCTGACCGTATGCCATAATCATACTTCTGTCAAATCCCATTTCTCTTGCTCTTCCTGCCGGAACCACTTCTAATTCTGCTGACATAAAATCTTCTTCTTCCATTTCATAGGTGTTTTTTAAAATACCTATAATTCCTTCTTTTACAGCATCTTTTTCTTTGTCTTCAAGTGGAATGCTTCCAACAAGAATATCAAGGTTTTCGCCTTCAATAACTTTAGCTGCATTCTTTTCCATCTGCTGTCCTGCAAGATGAATTAAAAGGTCGGTTACACAAAATACAGGGTCGGTATCTTTTTCACCAATGTTAACTTCAACCTTTGTTCCGTCTTTCTTAACTACAACACCATGAATTGCAAGTGGAAGTGTAACCCACTGATACTTCTTAATTCCGCCATAGTAATGTGTATCAAGGTATGCCATATTATTACTTTCATATAGTGGATTCTGCTTAATGTCCATTCTAGGTGAATCAATATGTGCTCCCAAAATATTCATTCCCTGTTCCATTGGAATCTTTCCAATGTTAAAAAGTGCTACTGTCTTATTCATACAAACAGCATAAACTTTGTCCCCCTGTTTTAAAGGCTGGCCTTTTTCAATTACTTCTTCTAAAGACTTGTAGCCTTTCTCCCTTGCCTGTCTTACAGTTTCCTTAACACATTCTCTTTCTGTTTTACAGTCTGACAGGAAATCAATATAGTTAGAATTTAATTCTTCCAACTCACTTATTTCTCTCTTGCCATAAGTATTCCATGCATTCTTTCTTTCCATGATAACTCATTCCCTTCTATATTTAATCTTGTACAAAATTAATTTCTGCTAAATTCTTCAAATTCAATGCCTTCATTTCTTTCCAAAAGAAGTTTAATTGACCACTGGTTTGTAAATAATACTAATGGATTGCCCTTCATATCCTTTACTCTCTTGGCATCGCTTGGACATTTAACATTATTTAAATCTATTGTTGTATCTTTTACCCATCTGATGTGTCCATAAGGCAATGGCTCCAATCTCACATCACAGCCATATTCGTTTTCCATTCTATACTTCAAAACGTCAAACTGAAGTGTACCTACAACACCTACAATAATTTCTGACATTTCAAGATTGTAATCCTGGAAAATCTGAATTGCACCTTCCTGAGCAATCTGTGTAACACCTTTCATAAACTGTTTACGTTTCATTGAATCAAGTGCCACAAGTCTGCAGAAATGTTCAGGTGCAAAAGTTGGGATTCCTTCATAAACAAATTTTTTGCCCGGTGTACAGATTGTATCACCTATTGAAAAAATACCCGGATCAAATACACCGATTACGTCTCCCGCATAAGCTTCATCAATTACCTTTCTGTCCTGAGCCATAATTTGCTGAGGTCTTGAAAGTTTCATTTTCTTACCACTTTGTACGTGATACACATCCTTAGATGCATCAAACTTTCCTGAACAAACTCTAAGGAAAGCAATTCTATCGTGATGTGCCTTGTTCATATTAGCCTGAATCTTAAATACAAATCCTGAAAATGGTTCTTCAATAGGATCAATTAATCCCTGATCTGACATCCTTGGAAGTGGCGATTCTGTCATTCTTAAGAAATGTTCCAAAAATGTTTCTATACCGAAAGTTGTTAACGCTGAGCCGAAAAATACCGGTGACAATTCACCTTTATCAACCAATTCCTGATCAAATGGTTCGCTTGCTCCGTCAAGAAGTTCAGTGTCATCTACAAGCTGGTCATACAATTCATCACCTATTTCTGCCTTAAAGTTTTCGTTGTCCAACTCATATGTTGTTTCCGCAGCACTTTTTGAACCACCAACTGAAACTGCCTTAAACATTGAAATCTTCTTAGTATCTCTGTCATACACGCCTTTAAATCTTTTACCTGAACCAATTGGCCAGTTAATAGGGCATGTTTTAATTCCAAGAACATTTTCAATTTCTTCAAGCAGTTCATATGGATCTCTTGCTTCCAAGTCCATCTTATTAATAAAAGTAAAAATAGGAATATGTCTCATAACACAAACCTTAAAAAGCTTAATTGTCTGTGCCTCAACACCCTTTGAAGCATCAATAACCATTACTGCTGAATCTGCAGCCATTAACGTTCTATAAGTATCTTCTGAGAAGTCCTGATGTCCAGGAGTATCCAAAATATTAATGCAATATCCTTCATAGTTAAACTGAAGCGCTGAAGATGTAACTGAAATGCCTCTTTCTTTTTCAATTCCCATCCAGTCAGACACTGCATACTTAGAATTGGCCTTTCCCTTTACTGAACCTGCTGTATTAATAGCACCTCCATAGAGTAAAAACTTTTCTGTTAAAGTAGTCTTTCCTGCATCGGGATGTGAAATAATCGCAAATGTTCGTCTGTTTTCTATTTCCTTCTTTAAATTCTCGTCCATTCTATTCTCCATAAAATAATTATTAAATAATATTGTAATAGTTTTCCAATCCCTGACTTATTATAAACAATATTAACATTTTTCACAAGACTACCTATATATTTTCCCCCTATTTAGAATTTATATTCCATATATCACAAAAGGTGTATCCCATAATGAGATACACCTTTATATATTGATTATTAACTATAACTATAATTAGCAAACACCCTGAGCTTCCATAGCTTCTGCTACTTTTTCAAATCCGGCAATGTTAGCACCTACTACGTAGTTACCTTCAAATCCGTATCTCTTAGCAGCATCGCTGATGTTACGGTAAATGTTAACCATAATTGTCTGTAATTTTGCGTCAACTTCTTCGAATGTCCATGAAAGTCTTTCGCTGTTCTGTGACATTTCAAGAGCTGATGTAGCAACACCACCTGCGTTAGCAGCCTTACCACCAACGAACCATACGCCGTTTTCCTGTAAGTATTCTGTTGCATCAATTGTTGTAGGCATGTTAGCACCTTCACAAACAGCTTTACATCCGTTAGCTACTAACTGCTTAGCATCATCGATAAGTAATTCGTTCTGTGTAGCACATGGAAGAGCGATATCACATTTAATCTGCCATACTCCACGTCCTTCATGATATTCAGCTGAAGGTCTTGCAGCAGCATATTCTGTAAGTCTAGCTCTCTTAACTTCCTTAACTTCTTTAAGAAGGTCAACATCGATTCCTTCAGGATCATAAATCCAACCTGTTGAATCTGAACATGTAACAACCTTAGCACCCATCTGATGAGCTTTCTGAATAGCGTAGATAGCAACGTTACCGGCACCTGAAACAACTACTGTCTTGCCTTCCATGCTTTCGCCATGGTCTTTCATTAATTCCTGTGTTAAGTAAAGTAATCCGTAACCTGTAGCTTCTGTTCTAGCTAAAGAACCACCGTATGTAAGTCCCTTACCTGTAAGAACACCTTCATATAATCCACGGATTCTCTTATACTGTCCAAACATATATCCGATTTCTCTAGCGCCTGTTCCGATGTCACCAGCTGGTACGTCAGTGTCAGCACCGATATATTTACAAAGTTCTGTCATAAAGCTCTGGCAGAAAGCCATAACTTCTCTATCTGATTTACCCTTAGGATCGAAATCAGAACCACCTTTACCACCACCGATTGGAAGGCCTGTAAGTGAGTTCTTGAAGATCTGTTCAAAACCTAAGAATTTAATAATCCCAATATTTACTGATGGGTGAAGTCTTAAACCACCCTTGTATGGTCCGATAGCTGAGTTAAACTGTACTCTATAACCTGTGTTAACCTGTACCTGTCCCTTATCATCTACCCAAGGAACTCTGAACTTGAACTGTCTTTCAGGTTCGCAGATTCTTTCAAGTAAAGCTTCTCTTCTATACTTGTCCTCGTTTGCATCGATTACAGGTCTAAGTGAATTTAATACTTCTTCAACTGCCTGTAAAAATTCTGGTTCACTAGCATTCTTTTCTTTTACTTTTGCTAATACTTCGTCTACATATGACATTTTGTAGCCCTCCTTAAATATATTTTTCTTAATCACAACTTGCGCGAACCTCTATATTTCTCCTAAAAAGGCCGCACTTAAACAAGTGCACTAACACTTTAATACACTAAAGAAATTATATAGTATCTTCTTAATTTTATCAACCTTTAGTAGTGTTATTCTTAATTTTGTAATGATAAAGTTGTTTTTACTTAATTATATTAAGTTCGGGCTGAATTTTTAAAACATAGTTAATTTTGACTATTCCATTTTTGATTTAAAAATTAATGCAGACAAATATCCGAATATTAAAGCTCCTGAAATTCCCACGGCACTTGCCGTAAAACCACCTTTAAACAATCCCAAAAAACCTGACTCATCTATGGCTTCTTTCATTCCCTTCCAAAGATTGTTGCCAAAGCCAAGCAAAGGCACTGTTGCGCCACAACCTGCCCACTTAGTCAAAGGCTCATAAATTCCAATCGCACCAAGAACAACCCCAATGCAAACAAGACTTACCATAATTCTTGCAGGCGTTACCTTGGTCTTGTCTATTACAATTTGAACAAGAGCACAGATTATTCCCCCAACAATAAACGCTTTTAAAAAAATCATCTTAAATTCCTTTCTTTAATTGCAATCATTAATTCTTTTCAATCACCACGCAGTGAGCTATTCCCGGCACGCTATTTCCTTCATTAAAACTTACCGGGGACATTAATGCTCCCGTTGGAATAAAAAGAATCTTCTTAAATGCCCCTTTTTTTAGCTGTTTAAAAACATAGCCTGCAAGAACCGTGGCACTACAGCCACAGCCACTTCCACCTGCGTGAGTGTCCTGTTCACTGGCATCAAACATTTCCACGCCGCAATCCATATGAACCGCCGAAATGTCGTAGCCTTTTTCCTTAAGTAGTTCAAACAAAATACTTTTTCCTATTAATCCCAAGTCACCCGTTATGATTTTGTCATAATCTGCCGGTGTGCTGTTAAAATCCTTAAAATGCTGATAAATAACATCTGCCGCAGCCGGTGCCATACAGGCACCCATATTTTGAGCATCCTTTACTCCAAAATCAACGATTTTTCCCGTGGTAATTCCTGTTATTTTTGCAAAACCTTTTTTTGTGCTAATTATTACTGCCCCACAACCGGTTACAGTCCAGGTTGCCGCATAAGGTCTTTGATTTCCGTAAGCCAAAGGAAATCTAAACTGTCTTTCTGCGCTGGCAAAATGACTTGATGCCATTGCAATAACATTGTCTGCATTTCCTGCTTCAACCATTACTGCCCCAAGACTTAACGCTTCACCCATTGTTGAACAGGCTCCGTACAATCCGAAAAAGGGAACCTCGAACTCCAAAATTCCAAAAGTTGTGGCAATTAACTGTCCAAGTAAATCCCCACCAAAAATATACCTGATTTCTTCCTTGCTCATCCCTGCTTTAAATAGAAGTTTCTGAATTGCCTCTTTTTGCAACAAACTTTCTGCCTCTTCCCACGTTTCCTGTCCAAGCATAGGATCCTGTTCCACAACATCAAACAATTTTCCTAAAGGTCCGTCACCTTCTTTTCGACCTACAATTGAAGCTCCTTCAATAATAAACGGTGGCTTATCAAAGGAAATACTGCTACTACCAATCATTCGTCCCATAAAAATCCTCCTTTTTTCTTAGTTTTTACTTTTTTGTTATAAATATGTATACGTTTTTACTTGCCTATTTGACATATTTTTTATACAATAGGAAGGAAATTCAAAAATTACATATAATTAAGAAGGGAAAAAAAATGACTACATCAGAAATTGGAATTTTAATTGCCATCATTGTTTATATGGTTGGCGTTGTTGGTATTGGTGTATATTTTGCCAAAAAAAACAGTACCACAAATGATTTTTACCTTGGTGGACGAAAGCTTGGTCCTCTTGTTACTGCTATGAGTGCTGAAGCATCAGATATGAGTAGCTGGTTATTAATGGGACTTCCGGGTGTTGCTTATGTTACAGGTGTTTGTGATGCATTCTGGACAGCTGCCGGACTTGCTGTTGGAACATACGTTAACTGGCTTATTGTTGCCAAAAGACTTAGAACTTACAGTGACGTTTGCAGTGCAATCACTATACCTGACTTTTTTGCTAACAGATATAGAGATCCTAAAATGTTAAAGTGTGTATCTGCTATAATTATTATTATTTTCTTTGTGCCATATACAGCTTCAGGATTTGCTGCATGTGGTAAACTTTTTAATTCTTTATTTGGAGTTGATTATTTAACAGCAATGATTATTAGTGCAATTGTTATTGTTGCATATACTACTCTTGGTGGTTTCCTTGCCGCAAGTACTTCTGACTTTATTCAGAGTATTATTATGTCAATTGCCTTAGTTATAGTTTTAAGTTATGGAATTATTTCCGTTGGTGGATTTGACGGAGTCGTAGCTCACGTTGGCGACCTTAAGGGATTCCTTTCAATAACTTCAACACATGATGGTGCAACTAATACAGCAACGCCTTACAGTGTTCTTTCAATTGCCTCAACACTTGCTTGGGGACTTGGATACTTCGGCATGCCACATATTCTTTTAAGATTTATGGCTATTGAAGACACAAAGAAATTAAAACTTTCAAGACGTGTTGCCAGTGTTTGGGTTGTTATTTCAATGTCTGTTGCAGTTTCAATTGGTATAATCGGTTATGCAATGTCAGCAGAAGGAGTTATTCCTAAACTAAAGGATTCTGAAACAATCATCGTTCAGATAGCCCACGTATTAAGTACACACGGCATTATTTTTGCCATAATTGCAGGTGTTATCCTTGCAGGTATACTTGCCTCAACAATGTCAACTTCAGATTCACAGCTTCTTGCTGCATCTTCAAGTGTTTCAGAAAACTTACTTGAAGGCGTGTTAAGTTTAAACCTTTCAGCAGGAGTAAAAATCGTAGTTGCCAGAGGTTCAGTAATTATCATTTCAATAATTGCTATGTTTCTTGCTAGCAATCCTAACAGCTCAGTATTCCAGATAGTATCATTTGCCTGGGCAGGCTTCGGTGCCACATTCGGCCCTGTAATGCTCTTTGCATTATTCTGGAAGCGCTCAAACAAATACGGTGCAATCAGCGGAATGGTAGCCGGTGGAATCATGATATTCGTATGGAAATTCTTAGTTCGTCCAATGGGTGGCGTACTTGGAATCTATGAACTTTTACCTGCATTCATTGTAGCTTCAATCTTCATCGTAATAGTAAGCTTACTTACACCTGCACCTGAAAAAGAAATCGTAGACGAATTTGAATCAATAAAAAATTATTAATCAAATAAAAACAAAGCACTTTTTCATTCCGCTCACGCAGAAATTTCTAAAGTAAACACGTTGAGTTTATTATTTTGCTCCGCCGCCTATTGTAAAGCGAAAACCTAAACTCGCCTAAAGGCTCGAACAGTAGGTTTATCGCTTTACACTATGCTCGCAAAATTTCAAAACTCTGCCTATTGTTTCCTTTTAGAAATTTCTGCGTGAGCGGAGTCTGAAAAGGTAATTAATTTTTACAAAGGAGATAAAAATGAATTTTTTAGAAGAACGTATTCAAAAAGATGGTATCGTTAAAGAAGGAAATGTTTTAAAAGTAGACAGCTTTTTAAACCACCAGATGGACATTTCACTTTTCGAAAAAATGGGCGAAGAATTTAAGCGTCGTTTTGCTAATGCCCCAATCAACAAAATTCTTACAATAGAAGCATCAGGTATCGGCATTGCCTGTATCGTTGCAAAATACTTCGATGCACCAGTTGTTTTTGCAAAGAAATCAAAAAGTATAAACATTGATGGTGAAATGTATGTTGCTGAAGTTGAATCATTTACGCATAAATGCAAAAACCAGGTAATCGTATCAAAGAAATTTTTAGGTCCTGATGACCACGTTCTTATTATAGACGATTTTCTTGCTAACGGTTGTGCTCTTCAGGGATTAATCTCCATCGTATCAAATGCAGGCGGTACTGTAGAAGGAATCGGCATTGCAATTGAAAAAGGATTTCAGTCAGGCGGACGTACAATCCGTAACCTTGGATATCACTTGGAATCACTTGCTATCGTTGATAGCATGGATGCAGAAAACGGAACAATCACATTCCGTGAACAGTAAAAAATCATAAACTATGAGAAACACCACGTTTTTTATAGTTTATATTTTTAATCGCAAAACAAAATTTTTCCCTATATTTCACAGAATTGTATAACGCAAACACGTTGATTTTCTTATTTTGCTCCGCCGCTTATAGTAAGACAAAAATCAAAACTCGCTTGCGCTCAGACAGTTGATTTTTGCCTTACGCTATGCTCGCAAAATTGCAAAAATCTGCCTATTGTTTGCTTTCATACAATTCTGCTTAATATAATAAAACATAAATATTTTGTTTTGCGATTACACAATATATTTAAATTATGAAAGGACATTTACTAATGAGTAGCTCAAATTCATCAATTGAAAACATTTACAAACTCAACGGAAAAGTTCCCGTTGGAAAAGCCATTCCTTTTGGCTTGCAGCATATTTTGGCTATGTTTGTTGCCAATATTGCTCCTATTATTATTGTTGGCGGTGCCAGCGGTCTTTCATCTGAACAGACTGCACGTCTTATCCAGAGTGCAATGATTATTGCAGGTATTGGTACTTTAATTCAGTTATTCCCATTATGGAAAATCGGTTCAGGTCTTCCAATTGTTATGGGTATTAGTTTTACCTTTGTTTCTATTTTTTGTTATATCGGACCAACTTACGGATATAATGCCATTGTAGGTGCTGTTCTTGTTGGCGGTATTGTAGAAGGTGTTCTTGGTCTTTTTGCAAAATACTGGATTAAACTTATATCTCCTATAGTTGCAGCCAGCGTTGTTACTTCCATTGGTTTTTCTCTTCTCTCTGTTGGAGCAAGCTCTTTCGGTGGAGGAAGCGGAAGCGAAAACTTTGGTTCAGCTACAAACTGGATTCTCGGAACTATAACATTGCTTTCATGTATTATTTTTAATATTTTGGCAAAATCATATTTCAAACAGCTTTCTGTTTTGTTTGGACTTATTGTTGGATATATTGTTGCTGTAATTATGGGGGTTGTTGATTTTTCTTCACTTTCAGGAACTTCTATTGTTGCAGTACCTTCATTAATGCCTTTTAAACCTGAATTTAATGCTAACGCAATTTTCTCTGTTATTTTAATTTTCTTAGTTTCTGCTACTGAAACTATCGGAGATACTTCTGCTCTTGCAGCTTCAGGCTTAAATAGGGACGTAACAACAAAAGAAACTTCAGGTTCTATTGCCTGTGACGGTTTCATTAGTGCTTTATCTTCTGTTTTCGGATGTTTACCAATTACATCTTTCAGCCAGAATGTAGGTCTTGTTGCCATGACTAAAGTAGTTAACAGATTTGCTATTGCAACAGGTGCAATTATTATGCTTATTGCAGGTATCTTCCCAATCTTTGGTGCTTTACTTGCAACACTTCCTGACGCAGTACTTGGCGGATGTACACTTATGATGTTTGGTACAATCGTAATCAGCGGTCTTCAGATGATTAGCAACTGCGGTTACTCACAGCGTAATATTACAATTGCCGCACTTTCACTTAGTATTGGTATCGGCTTCACACAGGTTCCTGAAATCTTTAGCATTTTCCCTAAGATTATCGAAAATGTATTTGCAGAAAACTGTGTTGCTGTAGTATTTATCGTATCAATTATTTTAAATCTTGTTCTTCCAAAAAATATGGAAACAGTTGTTCCTAAGGAAGATAATGAAAATAAATAATATTTAATATTAAAAGCCCCTGAGATTGTACCGACCCCCAAAAGTTAGACCTAAAAATCTAACGATTGGAGGTCGGTACAATATATGGGGCTTTTCCTTTTAGGCTTGGACTCCAAAATATTGTTTGTCCGCCAACTGCCCCCACTGAAAGATGTATTATGTATTGCAGTTAGAATTTTTCTCTTAAATTTCTTAGTTATGCATCTATATTTTTTGTTTTAAGCATTACTATTCTGTTATTAAATTTTCTTTTCTGTTTTTTATAAACGCAAATACATTATTAAATACATGGTTAAACATAACTGTATATAATGTAGCGAAAATATTTGCACCAATTCTTAACAATACTGCTGTTTTTACACCGAAAATTCCAGAGGCAATATACAACGCTCCAAATGTATTGTAAACCGTCTGCCAGGAATAGCCGGCTGAATAACCAACACCAATTCCACCTATAATTCCAATGTATGGATGTACCCATTTAGGAAGTGCGTAGTAAAGGGCAACAAATATTAGGCTGCCCACAATGTTAAATGGTGCTCTTTTCTTTGCCTTTGGTGCAATGTCACTGGAAAACGGAACACACACTGACATGCAGGCAATTCCTACCCACATTGCCCTTGGTATATTTAAAAGATTAATAATTAACATGGCTGTTGAAACTGTAAGTGTTAATTTTAAATACCAGTTATTTCTAGCAGAGTGTATATTGAATTCTCTAAAAATATCCATAAAACCTCTTTTATGAGGTCTGTTTTTCTGATTTTTATAAAAAACCCCCATACAAATTAGCATACCTACAACAAGGCTGACTACACGTAACTGATAACTTTTTCCTGCCACATCGTAACCTTGAAGTAATAAATATCCTAGTACAAAAGTTGAATGATTATACATTATTACATTATGACATCCAAACATCATTAGTAAAAATATGCAAACAATGTTAATAAGAAATGCTGTTAAAGGATCAACTATGTTGCTTAACCTTGGTCCTACTATTAAAATTGCAAATATCCCGGCTATTGAGATTAGACCGTGGGTTGTTTTTATGCCAAAATCTGCCTGTCGCAACACAAGTATTGCAAGTAGTACCACAACTCCCGGCACGCTATTGTCATTTCCAAAAATCATACTAAATGCTGTTACTACCAAAAAACAAAATGCCACAACTAAATATACTTTGAAATTGTAAATTAAAATGTGTCTTGTTTTTTCTTTTTTGTCTGTTGTGTTTTTTATTAATTGTTTTGAGCCTGTTGAGCTTAACTGTAATTCCTGATAAAACGTCATCTTCTGTTCCTTTCATTTATGTTAAACAATTTTTAACTAATCTGCGGCTAATAAAATTACGAAAGCACGCTCCCGCTGCTTCCACCTCGTAGCGGTTTTATCAAGCCGACTACGCTGCCTTGATGAACCGACGGGTTCCAAGCACTTTCTTTAATTTTTATTAGCTGCAGATTTTGTTTATATTTTTGATTATATATTGTTGACAGGTTTATTTTGCCAATATCTTGTTTGCCTGCCTTATTAATTTAAATAGTTGTTCAAAATCTTCCTCTGTCATATTTTCCTTTAACGTATATAGAGGGTTTAAATAGTAGTAATACATATCATCAATTTCTTTTTTCCCTTTTTCAGTTATTATCAATGTATAACTTCTTTTATCCTCATTTGTGCGGATTTTTTCTATGAGCTGCTTGTTTTCCAGTTGTTCTATTAATCTGCTTATAATTGTTTTGCTTATGCCCATTGCGTCTTTTAAGTAACCGGGTGTTACTTTTTCTTTGGACAAGGCGACTCTAAACAGCATGTCCAATTCCTGTGCAGATGTACCCTGACCTTTGTGTGATTTCTTTATTGCCATGCTACTAAAGAATCTAAGCTCGCCATGTTTTTCTATCATGTCTTTCCATTTTTTATCTTTCATTTTCTGTTATTTCCTATTTCTTTCTTTTTAAAGTAGTTCACTTTGTGAACTATTTATTTAAGTAATATATACTATTTTATATATTTAGTCAAGAAAAAAATTATTTAGATTCGTACTACCATCAATTGTTATGATGATTTTTACATCTATTTACAGTGTTGTTGATGGGCTTTTCGTATCTAACTTTGTTTGGAAAACAGCCTTTGCCTCTGTCAATCTTATTATGCCACTTTTAATGTGATGTTGTATCATAATAGTTGACACTTTATTCTCGCATATGATTATATATAAATAATATGAAATAAAATTTTTTTAATATCGTAAAACTAGTAACTGATGAAGCATCAACCCAATTCTCACCTTTATTTATTGAAAACTCATTAAAACAGTCTCGTCTACAATCTCAATGTGATTATATTAATAAAATTGCAAATCAATATAATGGTATCTCCTGTGAAATAGAGATTGATTCCATCACAATGGAAATTCGAATTATGCTTACACTTGCTGATAAGCACCTTGCCTTGTCATCTATTAACTGTCCACAGCCTGTAAAATCAGAAATATATCTAAACGAAGATAATTTAATTTGTTTGGATTTTCTTGTTCCTGGCATTTGGTCAAAAAGTCAACCACGAAAGGAGGTTCCAAGATGCTTGAATTAATTTGTGTAATTATAATCAATGTATTGATTAAAGTGATTTTTGAGGATAATTGGAAACCCTTCATCGTATTGGTTATTCTTTATCTTTTTTGTTCTTTCATGGGTTCGCTATCATAGCAGAAAACCTACTGTCATCTGTAGATTATTTTGCAGATAGCAGTAGGTTTTCTTTTTATCCTAAATAGCCTGTCGGCTTGCTTCTGTAACCAGCATCCGGTTGATCTTCTCCTGCAGTGTTTCCTTTCAAGTTGTTTCCCGAAGGGATTGCAGCGAAGTTGCTTAAAGGCTCTGTCGCCGTT
>ERZ773224.749-NODE-749-length-44386-cov-10.514358_pt1 | contig 44386 bp, 41 predicted proteins | sample MGYA00580526_ERZ773224 | MGnify/ENA primary metagenome ERZ773224 (study PRJEB29015, sample SAMEA2737743) | human gut metagenome | biome: human gut; feature: human-associated habitat; material: faeces | place: China | collected 2012 ... | reverse complement strand
AGACTTTCTTTCTTCACATGGTGGCACAATTAAAAAGACACCAATTTGAAGACTTTCTTTCTTCACATGGTGGCACAATTAAAAGGTTGCGTCTTATCCTTCTCTAAAGAGAAAAAGACACACAAAAAGAGAAATATTTAAATTATTTATATTAATTATTAATTATCATCAATAATAAATAATAAAAGAACTATAAGTATCTTAAAGTAATTTTAATTATATATAGTTACTTTAAGTATCTTATAGTTCTTCTCTCTTCTCTTCACAAGGTGGCACAATTACAAATCATGTTATATTTATGCAAAACAATATTTACTATTTACGACATCGTCAAGATTTAAATTACCCTTAGTTGGCATTTGTGGTATTTCTTTTTCTTCTGGTAACAGATATTCCACATCTGCCAGCCATTCTTCTAAATAATTATGACCTTTGTACATATTGACCAATTCAGTACGGATAGCCTTGAACAAATCTCCTGCATGTTCTATGTCTGTGCCAAAACTATCATGAATCATGAAGAAGTTATTGTTTCCTTTTTCTGCTTGGTTCATAATGACCCTTTGCATATGACAAGCATCCATACTGTGGATAAAGTTGGGAGCTATAGCCTGGGATTGTCCTCGTGTGTCTATATCAGTATTTTCTTTCGGAATGTAGATCCTGACAAAACCACCATTAAAGCGCATCCTACATATTTCAATGTTCGGTACAAATTTATTCTGCTGAATAGGTAAACCGTTAGGACTTGTCCATGCTACAGCCTCTCCGTTCTTTCCAATCATGCCTGCTATCTTTTTCAGCCATTCCATGCCTTCTACGGCTTTTACAACCGTTGTGGTGACAGCATCCCAAATAAGACCTGCCATGTAGTTTGCGGCCTGTGAGCGACTCAAGAAAATTGGATTGTCTTTATGTTCGTCAATCCATGGCTTGATAATGTCGCTCTTGAGGTTTTCGGAGAATCCATATTTACGGCTTCCATACGCAAGAGTCATGACGGAGCGCTTGCACACTTTGCGCTTGATACCCTCTGTACCGAACTTTTCATGTGCATAAGACAACCATTCTGTAGCCAGCTCTTTTGTACCGTACACAATGCACTTTTTACCCTTGCTGTCAAGTACATATTCGCCACTTTTTTTGTCTTTTTTGTAGTCGTCTGCCGTCCCTGTGATGACATCTCGATGTAAGACAACATTCACTTTATCCGCCACAACTTGATAAATGTCATGGACGGTTTCGTCGGGAATTAGATTAACGTTCTTGCCCCCAATTTCGTCCGCAAGTAGCATGGAAAAGTGCTGTAGACCTGAGCAGGTGCCATCAAAGCTAATAGGCAATCCCGACTTGAATCCAACAGCAGAACCATCATGCCCTGCTTGATAGACACGGAGTCTTTCAAATTCAAAGCAGAAAGACAAGAAGCACATCGGGCTTTCATCACCTGCCACTTCGTCCCACCATGTGTACGTCAAGGGTGAAGCGGCACTCTGTAAAATGTTGTCTTCATTATCAAGTACCCACTTGATACGATCATCAAAGGGTATCTTGTCAAGCCCTGCAAAGCCTGCACCTGCAATGTAGAACCATTTCAAGGATTCTTCACTTGTCAATGGTGAAGGTTCAGCAAAGAGAAGTAAAGCTTTCTGTGTGTCGTCCCCTTGCGGATTCAAGGCAGGACACATAGGGTATATGCGTCCTCTATAGTCTAAGTTCCATGGGAAGTAGATTTTTTCATACTTGCTGTACTTCTTTGCACAACCTAAAGAGGTGTTCGTTCTAAGCACCTTGGATACTCTTGCCCTTTCGTGCTTGTAATAGGCAACAAGGCGCTTTTTATGGGCTTCGAGTTCTTCGGGTGTCGGGTCAATCAAATTTGGAACTTTTGGCGTTTCGTCCGTCCTAGGAAGACCGCCTAAGCCCCCATGGTTCTCCATAATAGACACCATGGTATCAAGTATACGTTGATTGATGATGAAGGGTGTAGACTGTAAGGCATTTACACACTTGAACAGCCACGTCAAATCAAGCTGTTCACATTTTTGGATATATTGATCCAGAAATGCGTTATGTTGATACATGTTTACACGAATAAACTGAGCAAAAGGAGCATTAACACCATAATAGGCTCCATCTTTAATCCCTTCCCATGGTTTTGGGGGGATGACACAAGGGCTGAATTTAAAGCTATTCAAGGCCATCACGTCAATACTTTTAGCCCATGCTTTTACGAGCCAATCAGCCGCCTTTAGATACTTTTTATGACGCTTGTTTCCATCGGTGTGATTTGCTTCTACTTTGTATTCAAAATAGCCACTTCCCTTTATAACGGCCTCTAATAGCACTGTTACGAGTTTATAAAGGTTATCTGTATCCATTGTATCGGGAGTAAACCCCATGTCTTTATAGGCACGCCGTGCATATTGTACTTTAAAGTCATTTCGTAAGCGGTGTTTCAAACCATCTTCAAAAAAGGCCGCATCTTGTCTTGTAGCTTGCTTTAAATACTGATAACTAATTATTTCTTCTTTATAGTTGACTACAAGCTTATCCATAGCCGTGTCAAAGACAACAAAGGTATCGTCTGAATTATGCATAACAAAGCCGATAAGGACGTTTAAGATACTTGTAACGCTCATCTTAATTAGTGTGTCTTCATCACCTTCATACAAGCTTTTAAGCTGATTTACGACACCTTGATACTTAGGGACTACGCCACGCTTTTTCTGAGGAAATAAAACGTTTTTAACGTTCGTGTAGCAATCGGAAAAGACATGTTCCATTAGCTTGCTTCCGATTTTCGTTTCTCCTGCTGTGCTATTTAATACCGCTTGTTCATATGTAGCACGCAATACCTTTTCTGCAAAGTCTTTCGATTCATGTTCAAGCTTTAACTGTTCTTGTAGGGTTCCTTTGATTTTTTCCATAGTATTACCTTCCTTTCTTCAATAGGTGGAACAATTAAACTTTTAGGTTGACAAAATATTTGTTAGCGGTTTAAACATACGTTTGGTGCTTGATTAAAAAATAATAAAGATAGACAACAATCATCTATCTACGAACACTTGTTCGGCACCTAGGGTATAAAAATGGCGTGTCCCTGCCGTGTTGGTAAAGACACGCCTTGAGTTAGAACAGTTGTTCGATATTCTATTATTGTATCAAACATTCGTTTGCCTTGCTAGTCACAAGAGGTAAAAACGAACTCTTTCCCCATCCATGCAGACAAAAAATTGATAATTGGAAACTTCACTCTGAAAGTCGTCTTCTTTCGTGACAAGCTGGCCCCCAATAGCGCATGAGGCTTCATCGCTATCATCCCATTCAGTACCCAATAAGAGAACGCTTTTTCCTTGCAGGTGCGCTTGTAATGCTTCTTGTGCTGTGATTTGCTTCATCATGATTATTTCCCCCTTTCACATATGCTCAATGTAATTGGCTAGACAACAAAGGCCAATAAGGCAGGCGATGTAGACAAGTCCGTCTATTTTATGCCAATAGCGTTTCATGGTTTCTCCGTTTCTGCCAGTATCACAAGGGACTTTTACAGCCCCTTGCTTTTTGTACTGGCCGTTACAATTTATCTGTCTTTACCTGTCTTGACTAGCATTTTTTCCATGCAGTCTCCACAGATAACGTGTGTGTCTTCCTTACCCTTTACGGTCGCCCCACATTTAGGGCAAAAGTATGTAACACTCTTTGGGCGTGTTTTCTTGATTTTCTTCTTTGCTTCTCCCTTGAGAGCGAAAAGCGTATGACAAGGAATAAGTAATTCTTTGGGCATGGCCTGAAAAGCCAGATCAAATGGCCCACCTTCTACGGTGTAATGCGTCACGTGCTGACCTGTCCTCTTTCCGTTGGGCGTACCATCGGAAGATGTGATAAGACCGACACGCTCCATTTTTTCCGCAAAGTCCTTATTGTGGTAGCAGCGGCGTGGAGCGGAGCCGTCATATTCCTGCCACAGATGACACATTTCATGCACCAACGTGGAATATACTTCCTTGTCGGTTCGTTCCCCATCCTTGAGGATATAATCAGGATTGAGCGCAATTTCGCCCCATTGCTCTCTCCCTTTATCATCCGTCCAAATTGACGGGACATAGTAGCCGAACGTGTTACGTTCACGGTTGAGGGTAAGCATAACTTGCGGTAATGAATCTTTAAATAATGCTTCATTAAAGTAGTCAAATGCTTGCTGTAATGCAGTGTACTGTTTTTCTGTTGGTTTAAAAATCATCTTAGGTTCCATATTGTACCTTCCTTTCGTTGAACAACTAAGGGTACTAATGCCCTTATTCGAGGCCACAAGGCAGGCTTATGGCCTCTGGTAAAGACACAAGCTAACGTGCTTTATTCGTCGTCAATATCAATTTCAAAGTCGTAATTTTCATACCGTTCATCTTCAATGAGCCAGTCTGCTAATTCACTGAGGTAAACAATGCTATTTTTGTCACGGATGAGGCTGTACACACTTTGAATATTGGCATACCCGTTAAAGTAAAAATAAGGGTCATTAAATGTATAATCCCCAAAGTAGATTGCACTAATGGCATCACTAGGACGACTAAACAGCTCATTGAGTACGTCCTCATTGTTTTCATAGATAACGTCGTCGGGACGGCAGTCATAAGCGTAATCGTTCCAAATATACATAACGTCATCTTCATCCATTTAATACATCTGATTAATAAGCATTTCTTTCAATTTTTCGTCTGTCATAATAGATAACCTCTTTTCTTTAATGTTGGCTTGTCTCATCAGTAGGACGGTAGCCAGCCGTTCCTAGACACGAGGTTTTAACCCCGTGTTTCGACGTTAATCCAATTCGTCTAAGATGTGATTTGTTTTTTGGTCAAGATAATTGATATATGACAGGTAATAGAGAAGCGCTGTTTCTTTATCGTTGTCTGCTAACAAGTAACAAACATCTTGTAAGACACTTTTTACTTTCGCTATTTTTTGTTGTGTCTGTTTCCATTCGTCGGTATCAATACCAACTAAGGATTCATAAAGCCATAAACCAATAAGTTTTTCTCCATATGTCTTTTTAAATCTAAGTAATGTTGTTGTGTTGTTTTCCATGTCTGCTACTCCCTTCTTTGTTACCATATGTAGCTACATTTTATTTTGTAGTTCTCTGTAGCTACTTCTTTTTGTTGACTACATGTTACCATGTGTGGCTACATTTTGTCAAGCACTTTTTTGAATTTCTTTTCGGTGCTTGTTTTCGCTGTAGTCCCTTGCGTTGATTGTATGCTACTACATGTAGCTACATTTTGTCAATAGGTATTTTAAAACTTTTTCAAGATGTGGTATAATGTAGACACAAGGGAGGTGCTAATATGGATGTAAAACCACATAAAGACGCCGTTATTCGTCTGAGATTGACAAAGCAATTAAAAGACGATTTTCAGTCAAAGTGTGACAAGTTCTCTGTCAATCCATCCGATTTGATACGGAAATGGATAGAAAAGTACACGTACAAAGAGTAAAGAAGACACAAAAAGGCCCCACATAAGCGTAAATGCTCATGTAGGGCCTATTCTTTATCTATCTATCATGTTTTTGATTAAAGACAACATTATTCATATTTTCTATTGTTCTTAATTGTGATATATCTTTATCAAGCATATCTAAGTATATACATATCTCTTCTAAATAGTGATTTTCTAATGATATTTTAAATAAATTAAGTATTGTCATTATTAAAGCTACATCAAGTTTGTTGTCTTTATTATTGATTGTGTATAAAGCATAAACACAAGCAACTTCTAATAAATAAAAATGTTGTTTCATCTTTACATATTTAAAGTAAGTCACAAAAAGAAGAAATAAAGTTAATAGAAGACACGCAATAATTATTTTGTTCACCATTTCCAACACTCCCTTTATGATATTTTATATCCCTATCATATCATAAATATCTATGTGTGTCTTTGTGTCTTCTCATCGTACCTATTAGATACTATACAGTATGATTGTATCGGCGACTACAAGGATACTAAGAGAGTCTAAGAGGCACTAAGAGGTACTAAGCGATAGCATAGAGATACCAACAGATGGCAGAACACATGTAAAAACACGATTGAACAAAATTTCAAAATACAACAGATAACCATGCACATCTGTGCACATCCATTCATCCCCTCACAAACATATGAACAACTATTCATATATAAAATAAAACAGATACAGTTGATTCAGTCAACTATCTAAAAAATACCCTACATACTTACACGGTTCCGTGTGTACCATATAAAAACCATATGTAAACACACATTTACAAGCACGTGATAAGCACGTATAATACTTGTAGAGCTTGATAGTAAGCGATGTAGGGTATTATAAATTGTAATGGCCGATACAATAAGGGCCAGCTAGATTGCCATGGTGTGCAATAAGAGCGGAAAAGACTGAAAATGTACTAGAGGTACTGTGAAGATGTGAAGCGGCCGAAACGAAGGCCATACGGGGGAAAGCGGAACTCGAAGCACGACACGTAAGGCCTCACAGATTTTTTAGAATTTTTAAAGTCCGAAGCGTATCTAAGTGATTCTAAGCGTACCAGAAAGGAGAAGACACACAATGCCAAGAACACGACAAAGACGGAATAAGGGTGAAGGTTCGATAACCAAGACACCCAATGGGAAGTACAAAGCCACCATCACGATTGGAGTTGGTATTGATGGCAAGCAAAAGAGGAAGTCGGTAACAAGAGACACCAAGCGAGAAGTCATAGACGCCATCACGGAACTAAGACACAAATATAATATAGGTGATGTATCTAAGGGTGTGTCTAAGAGCGTCAAGGACGTTTGTGATGAGTTTTTAGACACCAAGGAACAGAAACTCACTGTGTCCTCTTTCGTGTCTTACAAAATGCATATCAAGGCATTTAAAGAGGTGTTTGGAAATATGATGATGGAGAATATAACAAAGACCATGATTGAGGATTACTTTAAGTCCCTGTCCCCTCATCATTATAAGCCAACTACCTTAAAGACCAAGAAGGCTATCTTGTCTATCTTCTTTAGAGAAGCAAAGAAGGCAGGGTATATCAAAGAGAATGTAATGGAGACAACCAGTATCCCCATCAAGCGTGTCTTACCCAAAGCATCCACTATGATACTCCCCACTCCTGAACAGTTCCATAGGATACTAGAGGAAGCGGAAAAGTACGCCCATTGGTATTATGTGCTCCTCTATTTTGCCTCTGTTACAGGAATGAGACGAGGAGAACTTTTAGGATTGAAATGGGACTGTGTGGATAAAGACACCAAGACGATCAGAATTAATAACCAAATAAACATAAAGGGGGTAGACAGTCCATTAAAGACCCCTGCGGCCTATCGGACTATTCATGTCACCCCAAAGGCTTTTGAGGAGCTAGACACACTGTCACATGAAGGCGCTTATGTTTTTTCGCGTCCCAAAGCCCCTACAAGGCCCATTACAAGAGCTATGGTGTCTTTGGCTACCAACAGGGTATTTAAGGCCGCTGAGGCCCCAAATGGCTTTACTTTTCATGATGTAAGACACTATCACGCAACACAGCTTTTAAAGCATGGTATTAACCCAAAGGTTGTCAGTAGGAGATTAGGACACACATCGGTAGTTACTACCCTCAACATCTACTTTAATTATCTTCCCAGTATGGACGAAGAGGCCAGTGTTGTCTTAGACACGTAAGTGCTTATAAGGTGCTTATATGAGGAATAGACACGAGTACATGAAATTATAAATGGCTAAAAATAGCGGTTTTCCTCTGTTCTTAGCTATTTATAATTTTACAAATTATATCATATATTAGGGGGAATTTTTTATTATGATTTTCGTGCCTATGTCGGAGCAAAATTCACGCACTTAGCGCCGAAACCCTTGCTTAAAGAGGCTATCGTCGCCATGCCGACCTTAGGCGGCATCATCATGGTCCTCTTCGGCCGCTAAGCCTGCTGATGGCGGTGCCAGCAGTAACAAATCAGGACCGTCAGGACGACCCAGAAAGCCAGGCGGCCGCTGTGCTGGCTGATATGGATGAGGTCATGGCCCAAAAGGACTTCGATGACGACCCGCGGTACCTTGCCGGCAGCTGTTGCCAGAAAATGGTCTTTCTGGCTGAGATGGCTGACGGCAGCGATAGCCGTAAACGGTACGTTGGGGATATATGGGATGGACCGGGCTGCGGCCAGCGTCCGGAAGCGGCTGTACCGGTCGAGCTGGTTCCTAAGGTGATGGCGGGAAATGACGTGGATGGCCTGGCGGCGCAAGACGGTCCGCAAGATAACGAAGCTCAGTTCCGTCCCCAGGACTTCGCCGACCCAGGAAATGATAAGGCCCGGCACGAGTCCGAAAATGGCCCCATTGACCGTCAGGAAGGGAATCGACGGCAAGCCGGTCATATCCGTGACGGTGATCATGAAGATACTGATGAGGGCCGCATAGATGCCAAAGGATGAAATATAATCGATAAGGCCGTCCACGTCGCCAGCCAGGCTGAGCCGGAACAGTTCCTGATAGAAATCGGGGATGACCCACTGGACACCCCAAAAAGCCAGGAACAGGCCCAGACAGACTGCGATTTTCAGCACTTTGTCCCATAAAGGACCATTGCGGATTGCCATAACAACTCCCCTTCTTTCCCTATTTGATTCTATTGTATACCAAAAAAAGGCGTATCTACAAGTTGTTCTTGTAAAGCGCCTGAAAAGGAGGTTTTCTGTTGTCTAAATTGACAGATGCGCCGAATTTTTTCATCGGCCGCAGTGAAGCCATTGCTCAAAATGATAAGTTATCCAATAAAGCCCGCCAGAGCCTGTACACGGCACGGGCCGCTAATACCGTCGACGCCTACCGCTCGGACTGGAACGATTTCTGTGACTGGTGCAACTATCACCAGCTGTCGTCGTTCCCGGCTGAACCAGAGACCATCGTCAATTACATCAACGACCTGGCCGACAATGCCAAGGCCAATACCATTGCCCGGCGCATCAGCGCGCTGACGGAAAATTTCGACGCTGCCGGTCTTAAAGAAAATCCCTGCCGCTACCCCATCGTCAAGAACGCCCTGCGGGGCATCAAGCGCATGAAAGGGACCATCCAGCACGGCAAGGCACCGATTCTCTTCGACGACATCAAGGAAATGCTGACTTATCTCGAAGGCGACGAAATCCAGCAGGTCCGCGACAAGGCCATTCTCCTGGTCGGCTTCTACGGGGCCCTGCGCCGGTCGGAACTGGCCGGTATCGACGTGGAAGACTTGAAGTTCACCCGCCTGGGCCTGCTCATTACGCTGCGCAAATCGAAGACAGACCAGTTCGACCAGGGCCAGATGATTGCTATTCCCATGGTCAAGGATAAAGAATACTGTGCCGTCACGGCCTTGCAGAAATGGCTTGATATTAGTGGGATTACGACGGGGCCGGTTTTTCGGGGATTGACGAAGGGGCATCATGTTCGGAAAACTCGAATTTCCGATAAATCAATCGCCCTCATCGTCAAACACTACGCCGGGCTGATGGGTATGAATCCGGATGATTACGGCGCCCACAGCCTGCGCCATGGCTTTGCCACGTCGGCGGCCCAGCATCACGTCGAAGAACGGCAGATCATGCGCCAGACCCGTCATAAGTCGCAGGCCATTGTCCGCCGCTACATCGACGAAGCGGACCGCCTCATCGACAACCCGATCTTAAAGATTACCGAAGATTCTCATTGATCTACTACCTGCCCGGCCAAAGCCGTCCGTACTTCTTCGGCCCGGCCTGGTGCGATGGGCAGGCGCAGGATTTGGCCCGGGCGGATGTCACTGGTCCCGGTCAGGCCGTTGTCTTCTAAAATCTCATTGACGACCTGGCGCACGTCCATATCATCACCGGCTGCGACCGAGGCCAGCTGCCAGACCGTCTGCCCCGGTTCGACGGCAACAGAAAGGTATTCCTGCGAAGGCTGGTAACTCCAGCCAATCTGTGTACACATAAAGAGGGCTAGCACGGCCAATACGACATATTTCATGGCAATCACTCCTGACTTTAAAACGAACGTTCTTAGAACGAAATTTCTTAGAACAACCGTTCGTCGATGGTTTTATTATACCGTCGAACGGTTGTTCTTGTCAAGATATTTTGAACAAACGTTTGATTTTTTTTATAAATTTCGCTATAATAAGGGTAGATTATACTGGAATTGCTATAACTTTCCCAGACTGGAGTGATTATATATGATTAATAATGAAAAAATGCTGACGACCCGTCAAAAACAAATCCTGGAATATATCCGCACGTGTGTCCATAAATTCGGCTATCCCCCGTCGGTACGGGAAATCTGCAAAGAAGTCGGCCTGAGCTCGACGTCAACGGTCCACGGTTATCTCCACCGCCTGGAAGACCTGGGCTATATCCGCCGCGACCCGGCCAAGAACCGGACCATCGAACTCCTCGATGAAGGCTCGTGGCGTTCCAAGAAAGTCGTTCCCCTGCCCCTGGTCGGCCAGGTCCGGGCGGGTGCGCCGATTTTTGCTGAAGAATGTGTCGAAGACGTCTATCCCTTCCCGGCGGACTTCATCGGCAATGACGACTGCTTCATGCTCGTCGTCCAAGGGGACAGCATGAAGAACGCCGGTATCCTAGAAGGGGACCAGCTCATCGTCCGCCGCCAGGAAACGGCAGAAAACGGCGAAATCATCGTCGCCCTCATCGGCGAGGAAGCAACGGTCAAGCGCTATTTCCACGAAGCGGACACAATCCGCCTGCAGCCGGAAAATGACGAATATGAACCGATTTACACCCGAGATTGCCAAATCCTGGGCAAAGTCATCGGTCTCTATCGCCGTTACTAGGAGGTCTTTCGCATGACTGATTCTTTACCCATCCTGCCCGATGACCTCCCCTTCTTTACCGGCATCAGCCCCGACAAGCGCATGGCCATGCTCACCTGCCTGGGTGCGCGGGTCCGGACCGTCCGCAAAGGCGAATTTCTGGTCCTGGCTCAGGATGAAGTGCGCTACATCGGCATCGTCCTCAGCGGAGAAATCCACATGATCCACGAAGACCGCTGGGGCGACAAGGCCGTCCTGGCCGTCATCCGCAGCGGCGGCCTCTTTGGCGAAACCTTTGTCTGTGGTACGGTACTTCAATCCATCGTGACCTTCCAGGCCGTAAAGAACACGAAATTCCTGGTCCTGCCCTTCCACAAGGTCCTGCATGTCTGTACTAATGCCTGCCCCTTCCATTTTCAGCTCATTGAAAACATGCTCCGCCTTATGGCCGATAAGAATGCCCAGCTCCTGGAAAAGCTCGAAGTCATTTCCAAAAAAACGCTGCGCAAGAAATTGCTGACGTACTTTTCCTTCCAGTCCGAACAGGCTGGCAGCCCGACCTTCACCATCCCCATGACCCGGACCCAGCTGGCCGATTACCTCTGTGCCGACCGGACCGCCGTAGCCCGGGAACTGAGCCATATGAAGGCCGATGGCCTCATCGAAATAGACCAGCAGCGCGTGACGCTGTATTGAAAAAGGACCTGTCGCAAATGCGACAGGTCCTTTTTTCTGTAGGGGCTCGCACGTGGCGAGCCCGCTCCGGGATATGTCCTATCATTCCTGACGGGCGTCCCACGTGTGCCCCTACAACTCACGGACTACTATAAAGAAAGAGCAACCTCTCAGTCAGCTTCGCTGACAGCTCTCCTTATAGGAGAGCCACGAGCCACTAATCACTAGCCACTAATCACCAATCTTCTTCGCTGCAATGCCGTAGGGAATGGACAAGAAGAGGATGGCACCGACGATGTTGCCCAAGGTGACAAAGGCCAGGTTGTAGAGATAACCGCCGACGCTGACGGCCGTGCCGGCGGGATTCAGCAGGCCCAGGGTCAGGACGGTCATGTTGGCTACGCTGTGTTCAAAGCCACAGGTAAAGAAGGCGTAGAGGCACCAGAAGACCATAATCAGTTTGCCGCTGTCCGATTTGCAGCGGAAGCCGCACCAGACGGCCAGGCAGACCAGGACGTTACAGAGGATGCCTTTGAGGAAGAGTACCAGCGGCGGCAGACTCATCTTCATGGCAGCGGCATTGGCCAAGACCTGACCGGTGCCGCCAGCCGTACCGGCAGCACCGTAGAAAATCAGGGACAAGACGATGGCGCCGAACCAGTTGCCCAGGTAGCAGACGACCCACAGGCGGACGACGTCCGTCAAGGTGACGGTCTTGGAACGCCAGCCGTTGTAGAGGACGAAGGCATTGCCTGTGAACAGTTCTGCCCCGGCGATGACGACCAGGCTCAAGGCGATGCCAAAGGACAGGCCCATGGCGATTTTCGTCATAGGAATAGCGCCGAGAGTACCACTTACCGTAAAGGACAGGAGAATACCGAAGCCGATGTAAGCGCCGGCTAAGGCTGACATGAGGAAATAGCCTAAGGGGTTCTTCTTCAGCAACCCGACCTTTGCGGCCGCACCGGCTGCTGAAGCTGCGTATTCGTCGTTGTACATAGGCTCCCCCCTATTTCAGCGGCAACGGCTTCTGGAATACATCCAAATCGGCCGGGTTTACGTCTTTGCCGACGTAGAACGGTTCCGATTTCAAGCCGACGTAGCGGATACCGGACCAGTTGAGAGGACGATAGATTTCCGCCTTCTTCGGCAGGTGGACGTCTTGGAGGATGAACTTGATAAATTCTTCCGGACCCGTACGGTCTACCATATAGCCGATATGTTCCTTGCCGCCAGGAGCGGTCGGGTCAATATATTTCTTGGCAAAAGCATAGACGTTGGAGATAATCTTTACGACGCTGTCTTCATCGGCCCATTTAATGAAATCGACGCCCATACGCGGGTTCTTTTTACCCGTACGGCCCAAGAGGGTGATGCGGAAATACTGTTCCTTGCTTCGCGTCCAGGCACGGTTCGGGCAGGCCCAGACACAGACGCCGCAGCCGATGCATTTTTCGACGTTGCGGACCGGGCGGAAGTTCTTCATATGCAAGGCTTCTACCGAAAGCTGTTTGCACTTGCGGACGCACATGCCGCAGCTGACGCAGCGGCTGGGGTCGAACTGGGGTTCCGTCATGCCCATGACGCCAAAGTCGTGCATGCGGATCTTGTCGCAGTCGTTAGGACAGCCGGTCAGGGCTACTTTGACGTGCAGGTCATTCGGGAAAATAGCCTTTTCAATCCGTTTAGCCAGGGCCGTCGTATCGTAGTTGCCGAAGGGGCAGACGCGGTTGCCGACGCAGGCCATGACATTTCGTGTGCCCGAAGCTTCAAAACCAGCGCCTTTTTCGCTCTGATTGATATCGAGTTCATCAATAATCGGCTGCAGGGCCTTTTTTACTTCTTCTACTTTTTCAAAGGGAATCCCCATGATTTCAAAGCCCTGACGGATGGTCAGATGGATTTCGCCATTGCCATATGTTTCTGCAATATGCTGGACCTGGCCCAGGACCTTGGCATTCAGGGACCCACCGGGTACACGGACACGGGCGGAAGCCATATTGCGATTTTTCGTTACTCGGAAAGCGTATTTTTTTAACTTGCCGCAATTCATTTCCATAATGTATCAGCCTCCTAGTCGATTAAGGTACGAAGTTCGGTGTATTTGAATACCGGCCCGTCCTGGCAGACGTAGACTTTGCCAATACGGCAGTGACCACATTTGCCGAGGCCGCAGCACATTTTGCGCGATTCAGAGAGCCAGATCTTTTCTTCATCGAAACCGAGTTTGATCAATTCCTGGATGGAGAATTTGATCATCATCGGCGGACCGACGACGACGGCGATGGCGTTGTCGAAGTCTTTGAGGGGCAGTTCCGGGATGTACTGGGTGACCAAGCCGACATGGCCGTCATAATTTCCTTCTTCCGGAGCCTTGTCGACCGTGCAGATGAAGTTCATGCCGTCGGCAATCCAGCGTTTGAGGTCTTCTTTGAAGAGGATGTCCGCCGGCGATTTGAAGCCGGAAATGACAGTCAGGCTCTTACATTCGTCCATGTGGTCGGCGAAGTAGTCGATGACGCCGTGGACCGGAGATAAGCCGGAACCACCGGTGACCAGGACGATTTCCTTGCCTTTGAACATGTTGACGTCGAAGCCATTGCCATAAGGCCCGCGCATGAAGAAGTGGCCGCCGACATAGTTTTCAAAGATTTCATCGGTCAGGCTGCCGACTTTACGGATGGTGAAATCCAGGGAATGGTCGGTAATGCCGCTGACAGAAATGGGAGCTTCGCCGTATTTCGGGATAGAGATTTCAAAGAACTGGCCCGGTTTGACCGGATGTTCTTTGCCACGGTCATAGGCCATCCGGAAAGTATATTCCACATCGGCATGTTTAATGACTTCTAAGATTTCCGAACGGAACGGTAAGTATTCGTTATTCATTCTCGGTGACCTCCTTCATGCCTTCCGGCAATTTGACATTGATGCAATGGCTGAGCGAAATGTATTCCGGACAGATGGCATCACAACGGCCGCAGCCCACGCACATCTGGAAACCGGAGCGCTGTTTAAATTCCAGCGTCTTATGGAGCACTTTGAAGCGCATCCGTTCGCCAGCCTTCTTGCGGAAGCAAAGGCCGCCGGCTACCAGGGTATAATCGTCGAACATACAGGATGTCTGCACGCGGCGGCGTTCGCCGGCTTTATGGTCTTCCGTGAAGAATACGTCCTGCATGGACCAGCAGGTGCAGGTCGGACAAGCCAGGGTGCAGCGGCCGCATTTGATGCAGCGCTTGTCGTATTCATCCCAGACGTGGGATTTGGCGATGGCCGACGAGAGGTTTTCCGGAATATGTACCTGCAGTTTGTTTTCGGTCACATGGTCGGGGACGACGTCGGCTTCCGGAGCCTTGGCTTCTGTAACGGCTTTTCCCAGGACGTCATCTTTGACATCGAGGAAATACTGGCCGTCTTTGAAATTCAAGGCGACATCGTAGTTATCACTGGTATTGGTGCCCATGGAAACGCAGAAGCAGTTTTCAAATTCCTGGCTGCAGCCCATGAGGACGAATTTGACGCGGTCGCGGACGCGTTTGTAGTAATAGTCTTCGGGACCATTCTGGAGATACATGTAATCGAAGCGCTTGATGGCGTGCAAATCGCAGCTGCGCAGCAAGATGATGGCGCCTTTTTCCGGAGCTTCGGCTTCGGTGACGGTATTTTCATTGAAATAGAACAAGGTCTGGCAAACCGGCAGCAAAACGTCTTTTGCCGAGTAGTCGGATCGTTTGTCCCAAACGATTTCTTCCGGCTTGGTGATCTTGCCATAGCGTACGATATCCTGCATCGAAGACCGCCCTGTACCTGCAAACAGTTTCGGAGCGTAAATGTCATACGTATCCGACCATTTGGCAAAGACCGTGTTCAATGCATCTGCATTTAATTGATAGCCCATGCTGTTACCCTCTTTCTAAAGAAATAAATGACAAATATAATGGATGAACAAATTATTTTTTTCACATACACCGTGACGACGTCATAAGCCGCCTCGTTGACTTTATGATAACAGTCGGGAAAGAAAAAAACTGTTGCCGTAGCAACAGTTTTTTCTAAATTCTTCTAAATGTTATGCTTTTTTATCATCTAAAATCGCCATCGTTGTGAAATGTATATTGTAATTATTCAAAATCGTTGTGGAATTTAATCTTGCGATATGTTTCAAAGGTCATCCATTTGTCGAAAAGTTCGGCATCGGAATTTTCCCCGGCCTTGGTATAATCCGCTTTAAAAGCAGCGAATTCCTGTGGCGAGTGAACGTTAATGGCAAAACCGCGGCCATTGACCAGGGGCTGTTCCGTATAGGCATAGCCATCAAGGGACAGGATGTTAGCCACTTTAGCGTCGCGGATTTCGACGGCAATCTTGTCGCGGAGGATAAGGATATCGAAGTTATCCGGATATGCGTAGGTTTCGCCCTTGGTCGGGATGGTATCACCGATGTGGTACTGGTGGAAGGCCGGTTTAGCCTTGGTGATATTGAGACTCTGCATACCGTAGAAGAAATCTTCAAAGACATCGCCGCGGGCCTTCAAGGAGCCATGGACGAAGGTGTGGTCGGCATTGGTATCGTGGACGTCGATGACGACGCCGCAAGCCGAAGTCATATTGGTGACGCGGTCGATGAGAATCAGTTCGCCCAGGACTTTGTGATGGCTGAAGGTGTCGACAACAATCGGTTCCTGCAGGAAGAGCGTGCAGACGGCGATTTCGTTCTTGGTAAGGCTCGAAGCGCGCTTCTTTTCCCCTGTATTGACGTCAATCGTGTAATCGATGTCTGTGAGGACGCCGACGATTTCTTTCGTTCCCAATTTGACGACATATTCTTTGCCGACAGCCAGGTCTTGGTCATCCATCCAGAGCATGGTCGCCGTAATGCGCTGACTCAGGGCGACATCCGTTCCCTTCGTAAAGACGCAGCCCCGGGATACGTCGACTTCGCGGTCGAGCTGAATGTTGACCGGCTGGCCTTTGACGGCCGACTCGACGGTATCGAAGCCGATGAGGATGGATTTGACCTTGGCTTCTTCCTTGCTGGGCAAAGTCGTAATCGTATCGCCGACGGCTAAGGAACCGCTTTCAATCTGGCCCTGGAAACCGCGGAAGGTATGGTTCGGGCGGCAGACGCGCTGGATGGGCAGGTAGAAGCCTTCTTCTTCGTCTTCTTCGACGTTGACCGTTTCCAAATAATCGAGAATCGTCGGTCCCTGGTACCAAGGCATATTGGTCGAAGACTTGGTGACGTTGTCCCCTTCCGTCGCCGAAACAGGAATGAGGACGACGTTGGCCAGTTCTAATTCGTCGCGGAGCTTAGCAATCTGGGCCTTGATTTCTTCGAAGCGTTCCTGGCTGTAGCCGGCCAGGTCCATCTTATTGATGGCGAAGATGAAATAGCGGATCCCCATGAGGGCGCAGATGCGGGCATGGCGGCGGGTCTGGACCAGGACGCCCTTGGTGGCGTCGATGAGGATGATGGCCAAGTCGGCAAAGGAAGCGCCAACAGCCATGTTGCGAGTATATTCTTCATGGCCCGGTGTGTCGGCGACGATGAAGCTGCGGTTATCCGTGCTGAAATAGCGATAGGCGACGTCGATGGTGATGCCCTGTTCCCGTTCGGCCATGAGGCCATCCAGGAGGAGCGAATAGTCGATGGCGCCGCCGCGGCTGCCGACTTTGCTTTCCAGTTCCAGTGCTTTCTTCTGGTCGGCATAAAGCAATTTGGCATCATAGAGCAGATGCCCGATGAGTGTCGATTTGCCGTCGTCGACGCTGCCGCAGGTAATAAATTTTAACAAGCCGTTTCCGTTTCTATCCATTTTAGAAATACCCCTCTCTTTTTCTGCGTTCCATGCTGCCAGCTGCTTCATTATCGATGACGCGGCTCGTCCGTTCCGACGAGACGGCGCTCAGTGTTTCATCGATGATGGCATCCAGCGTATCGGCATCGGATTCGATGCCCCCTGTCAAAGGATAGCATCCCAAAGTACGGAAGCGGATCTTCTTGTGCATGATTTCTTCTCCCGGCTTGAGGCGCATGCGGTCGTCGTCGACCATGATGATGTTGCCATCGCGATAGACGCAGGGCCGTTCTTTGGCGAAATACAAGGACACGATGTCGATGTTTTCCCGTTTGATATACTGCCAGATATCTTTTTCCGTCCAGTTGGAAATCGGGAATACGCGCATGCTTTCGCCTTTATGGATGTGCGTATTGTAGAGCTTCCACATTTCCGGACGCTGGTTCTTCGGGTCCCAGGCCTGGGCTTCATTGCGGAAGGAAAAGATACGTTCTTTGGCGCGGGATTTTTCTTCGTCCCGGCGGCCACCGCCAAAAGCAGCGGTGAAGCCGTATTTGTTGAGCGCCTGCTTGAGGGCCTGGGTCTTCATGATATCCGTATAGGCTGCGCCATAGTCAAAGGGATTGACGCCCTGTTTGACCCCTTCCTGATTGATGTATTCGATGAGCTGCAAGCCGTACTTCTTCATGGTTTCATCGCGGAAGCGGATCATTTCCTTGAACTTCCACGTCGTATTGACATGGAGGAACGGGAAAGGCGGCTTTTCCGGATAAAAGGCCTTGAGGGCCAGGTGAAGCATGACAGAACTGTCCTTGCCGATAGAATAGAGCATGACCGGCTTTTCACATTCCGCGGCAACTTCGCGGATGATGTAAATCGCTTCGGCCTCTAACTTGTCGAGATGCGATAATGCACACATAATATGAAATCCCCCTATGTTTTGATGTGTGATGTTTGATGTATGATGTTTGATGTGCGTCTATGCGTCAAACTTCAAACGTCAAACATCAAACGACAGATAAGAAATATACTGAATACTGGCGTTTTCCCTATCAGACTCAATACGAATTTGCCTGTTTTCGGTCGACAGTGATGGTCTTTTCCGTCCCGTCGGCCTGATGGATATGCCAATGCAGGTAATGGCCGTCCGCCGTGACGTTCATCGTGCTGCCCCGGCCGCCCATGTCGGCGCCGAGGTAGAAGTCGATGGCCTGGACCGGACATTCCTTGACGCAGGACACACAGCCCCAACAGTCCTTGGGATAATGCATCCACGCCTTGCCCTGGTCGTTGCGGTCGATGAGGCTGCCCGGGCAGACGTCGATGCACTGGCCACAGCCGATGCATCGTTCCTGATTAATGCGTATGCTCATAAACGTCCCCTCCTGGTACTAAATCGCGGTAAATCATGTGGACCTGGCCGTCTTCGCCCAAGCGGGAGTTGACGTATTTCAGCCAGTCATCGCTTTGTTCCGGGTAATCGAGGTTTTCTGCAAAGGAATGCCACCGCGTTTCCTTGCGGGCCCGGAGATGGGCGATGAGGACCTTGCAGACCGTCAGCCGTTCGCGCAGTTCGTAGACGAAGAGCAGTTCATGGTAATCGCTGGCGCCGACGTGGGCGGCCAGTTCGATGAGCTGGTCGATCTTTTCATCGGCCAGGTCGAGCTGCTTCTCGTTGTACTGGTAATGACTGCCGATGCCGCCAGCATAGGTGTCCATGACCTTCTGCATAGCTTCTTCCAGCTGTTCGACCGTGAAGAAACTGTCCCTTTCGCCGAGAGCGGCGTTGTATTCAGCCACTTTTTCGGCGAGGATGGCCTTTTCCTGGGCTTCATCGAGGCCCGTCGCATCGGTCAGGCCCTGGCGGACCATGTCTTTGGCGGCGATCTCCCCTTCGACCAGGGCACCAGTGACGTATTTCTGCGGGCAGCCGCCGGCAACGTCACCTGCTGCATAGAGGTGGCGGATCGTCGTCTGGCGGTTCGTGTCGACCCAGTAGCCGCTGGCCGTATGGCCGCCGACGACATAGGGCTCAGTCCCTTCGATTTCGACGTTCTGCTGGCTCGGCAGCTTGCCCGATTCGATCCATTTCAAGGTCTGGCTCGGTGCCATGTTGAGGTAGGCCTTGAGGAGCGACTCATCCTGGGCTGGCGTAATGCCTTCTGTGCCGAGATAACACGGGCCGTTGCCATCCAGCGTTTCCCGGACCGTGCCGTAGAGCCGCTGAGATGTCGTCAGGCCGTATTTCTGTTCGTACACTTCGCCGCGGGCATTGATCTGCCTGGCACCGACGCCCTGGGCAATGGTCCCGGTCGGTGCAATGGTATCTTTACAGCGCAGGGCGATGAAGCGCATTTCAAAAGTCGTCATTTCGGCGCCAGCCCGGATGCCCATGGCGTAACCAGCACCCGTATTGAAGGGACAGTACCACATCTTGTGCCGGGAAAAACCGGGATTGTTAGGCCGATACAGGCCGGCAGCGCCGCCAGTCGCACAGAGGACAGCTTTGGCCCGGATTTCATAGGCTGTACCCGTGCGGATATCAAAGCCCAAGGCTCCGGCGATGATGTTATCGCGGACGATGTAGTCGGTGATGTTCAAGTGGTTGATGACTTGGACATCATCGAGTTTCTTGACGGCGTCGGCCAAGATGGTCTTGATGTTCTCGCCGTTGATCTTGATGTTGCGCGTCCCGCGGGCGACGTATTCGCCCTGTTCGTCCTTCAAGATGACCAGCCCCAGGTCTTCCAGCTTCTTCGTGACTTCGTTGAGGCCTTCGGACATGGTCAGGAGCAAGTCTTCCCGGACGATGCCGGCTGCGTCTTTCTTGGCGTAGTCGACGTAGAACTGCGGCGTATGGCCCTTGGTGATATAGGCATTCAAGGCGTTGACGCCGGCTGCCAGACAGCCGCTGCGGCGGATATCGGCCTTTTCGGCGATGACCACCGAGGCGTCAGACAGGCTGCGGAGGGTCAAAGCGGCATAACAGCCGGCCGTCCCGCCGCCGATGATGAGGACATCCGTATGGATGAGCTTCTCACTGGTAATCTGCATAGCATAAACTCCTTCATTAAATATAGAAAACGTCGGCCGAAGTCATGGCGCTGTTTTCTTTCAAATACGTCTTATCGCCGTCGAGGACATACAAGCGGTAAATCAGGACCTGGACGGTCTCTCCGACATTCAAAGGCGGGTCGTCGAAAGAATATTCTCCATGGACGGCCAGGCCCTTGATGCGGACGGTCACGTCGAGATGGCTGCCCCGGAAGACGACGGCTTCGACCGTCCCTTCTTCGGCAGCACTGATGTATTGCCGCATCGTACCTTGTTTGTAAATCTTGAGGAATTCTGGTCGAATAATGGCTTGTTTGCTTTCGCCGATATTGAGAAAGCCCGTGAGGACGTTGCAGTTGTTAATAACAACTGGAGTTCCGATAAATTGAGCTACAAAAGGCGTCTGCGGCTGACGGTAAATATCCAGCGGCGTGCCGACCTGTTCAATATGGCCGTGATTGGTAATGATGATTTCATCAGCTACTTCGACGGCTTCATCTTGGTCGTGGGTGACGAAGATGCTGGTAATGCCGACGCGGTGGATCGTATCCTTCAGCCAGTTGCGCAGTTCCTGGCGGACCTTGGCGTCAATAGCAGCAAAGGGTTCATCCAGGAGAAGGACCTGGGGATTCGGTGCTAAAGCCCGGGCAAAGGCCACGCGCTGGCGCTGGCCACCGGAGAGTTGATTAGGATAGCGTTTTTCCATGCCTGACAAGCCGACGAGGTCGATCATTTCCAGGACGCGCTTCCGTATTTCCTCTTTCGGCCGTTTCTGAATTTCCAAGCCAAAAGCGACGTTATCGAAAACTGTCATGTAACGGAACAAGGCGTAGTTCTGGAAGACGAAGCCAATGCCCCGCTTGGCAGCGGGAATGTCGTTGACCCGGCGGCCGTCGATGAAGATGTCGCCGCTGTTGGGATTCTCCAGGCCGGCCAGCATGCGCAGAATCGTCGTCTTGCCGCTGCCGCTGGGACCGAGGAGGGCGACGAGCTTGCCCTTGTCGATGCCAAAGGAAACGTCGCGCGACGCGTGGAAGGAGCCGTAATTCTTTTCGATGTGTTTCATTTCGACATACATGAGCTTCACCTCCTTTACGATGACTTATCGGCCTTGGCTTCGAGGAAGGTCCGAAGGAGCAGGACGATAATGGCTAAGAGTACTAACAGAGATGATACGGCGAAGGCCGCCGTAATGGCATCGGCTGACCCTGACTGATAGAGGGCGTCGATTTCCAGGGGCAGCGTAAAGGTCTCGCCGCGCAGTTTGGACAAGGCGCTGACGGCGCCGAATTCACCGAGGGCCCGGGCCGTACAGAGGACGATGCCGTAGAGCAGGGCCCATTTGATCTGCGGCAAGGTGATGCGGAAGAAAATCGTCCAGCCGCTGGCGCCCATGAGGGCTGCCGCTTCCTCTTCATCGCGCCCATTGGTGCTGAGGACGGGGATGATTTCCCGGAAGACGAAGGGAAAGGTGACGAAAATCGTCGCCAAGATGACGCCGGGAATGGCGAAGACAATCTGGATATCCGTCCCCCAATAGTCGTTGAGGACTTCGATCCACCGGCCGATCCAGCCCATGCGGCCGAAAGTCATGATGAAGGCCAGGCCGGCGATGACCGGCGAAATGGAAAAAGGGATATCGATGAGTGTCGTCAAGAAGTGCTTGCCCCGGAAGTCGAATTTAGAAATAGCCCAGGCCGCGCCGAGGCCAAAGATTGTATTGACGATGACGGCGACGACCGTAGCCAGCAAGGTCAGGCGCAGGGCCGACAGGACGTACGGCGTCGTCAGGGCCTGGATGTAGAACTCCCAACCTTCGGCCAGCGAATTGACCAGGACCGACACCAGGGGGACGATGAGCATGACCACGACGAAAACGACGCTGATTGTGAGCAAGGCGATTTCCAGCTTGCTGTGTTTCATAATGGCTCCCCTCCTCTACTGGACGCGCCGGGCCTGATGGACCTGGATCATATTGATAGAAAACAAGGTGACAAAGGCGATGACCAGCATGGCCAAGGCAATGGCCGTAGCGCTGGCGTAATCGACGTAATTGAGCTTCTGCATGATAACGTAGGAAACGACCTGGGTGTGATGCTTGGCACTGTTGCCGGAAATATAGATGACGCTGCCGTATTCGCCGAGACCCCGGGCAAAGGCCAGGCCAAAGCCTGTCAGCAAAGCCGGCCGCAGTTCCGGGAAAATGATGCGCCGGAAAATGGTGAACGGCGATGCGCCGAGCATGCTGCCCGCTTCTTCATACGTCGGGTCGAGCTTTTCCAGGACCGGCTGGATGGACCGGACGACGAAGGGAATCCCGACGAAGACCATGGCGATGGTCAGGCCGATCTTGGTATAGGCAATCTGTATGCCGTAGCTGGCAAAGAAACTGCCGAAGAAGCCCGTATCGGAATAGAGCTTGGACAAGGTGATGCCGGCGACGGCCGTCGGCAAGGCGAAGGGCAGTTCGATGACGCCGTTCAGGAGGCGTTTGCCCGTGAACTCATAGCGTACCAGGACCCAGGCCAGGATAAAGCCGAAGACACAGTTCACCAGCGCCGCCAGGACGGAACAGGAAATGCTGGTGATGAAGGCGTTGCGGATACCGCTGTTGGTGATGAGCTTGGCATAGTCATTGGCCGTCAGTTGTAGCGAATGGGCCAGGACTGACGCCAGCGGGATGAGGATGAGCAGGGACAGCATGGTGATGCTCATGCCCATGGTCAGGCCGAAGCCGGGAATAATCTGATTGCGCCCGCCAGAACGGGCAAAAAAGTGTTTCATCCGGCTCCCCTCCTATTCGTTGCCGTTGACATCGGCCATGATCTTGTCGAACAAGGCATCGTCGTTGAAAAATTTGACATACGCAGCCTCCCAGCCGCCGAAATCGCTGATCTTGGTCAATTTGACATGCAAGTCGAAGCGGTCGGCATAGCGCTGAAGGATGTCCGGATTGGACGGCCGGAACCCGTTCTTAGCCGCCAATTCCTGGGCCTCATCGGAATAAAGGTACTGCAAGTATTGGCGGGCCGCTTCTTCGTGGCCCTTGCGCCGGGCCAGGCGGTCGACGACAGCCACGCTGGGCTGGGCCATGATGCTGATGCTGGGCACGACGAGTTTGAACTTGTCGGGATATTCGCGCATCGAATAAAGCGCTTCGTTTTCCCAGGCGATAAGGACGTCGCCTTGTCCGTTTTCGACGAAGGTCGTCGTCGAGCCGCGGGCGCCGGAATCCATGACCGTGACGTTGCGGTACAAGTCGGTCATGAAGGCACGGGTCTTGATCTCATTCCCCCCGAAATGGTCAAGGCCCCAGCTCCAGGCGGCCAGGAAGTTCCAGCAGGCACCGCCGCTGCTCTTCGGGTCCGGCGTAATGACGCTGACCCCTGACTTTACCAGGTCATCCCAGTCGCGTATCCCTTTCGGGTTCCCCTTGCGGACCAGGAAGACGATGGTCGACGTGTACGGCGCCGAATCGTTGGCGAAATCGCTTTGCCAGCCTTCATGGATGAGACCGGCTCTTTCGATGAGCGATATATCGTGGGCCAGGGCCAGGGTCACGACATCAGCCCGGCTCCCTTCGATGACCGACCGGGCCTGACTGCCCGATCCGCCGTGGGACTGGATGATGCGGATGTCCTTGCCGGTGGTCTCCCGATAGTGTTTCTGGAACAATTCATTATATTCTTTATATAACTCACGGGTCGGATCATACGAGACATTGGTCAGGGTCATCGTGCCGCCGCCATCGGCTGTATCGCTGCGCCCGCAGCCAGCCAATGCCCCCGCGGCGGCTAATACCGCTGTGAAAGCCAGTATAGCTATGATATGTTTTTTCTTCATGTTCTTTCCCCCTCTATACCGGCTGTATCTTTATTTCTTTACCCCTCGAATAAAGCCGTCGATAAGTAGCGTTCGCCGCCGTCCGGCAGGAGGACGACGATGGTCTTGCCTTCATTTTCCGGCCGGCTGGCCAGTTCCAGTGCCGCCTGCAGCGACGCGCCGGAAGAAATACCGACCAGGAGGCCGTCCGTCTTGGCCACTTCCCTGGCCCGGCCGTAAGCATCTTCATTGGATACGTCGATCACATCATCTACGAGAGACATATCCAATACTTTCGGGATGAACCCGGCGCCAATCCCCTGAATGGCGTGCGGTCCCGGCCGGCCGCCGTGCAGGACAGCCGAATCTTTCGGTTCGACAGCAAAGATCTGGACGTCCGGCTTATGGCCTTTCAGGCCCTGGGCCGTACCGGTGATGGTGCCGCCCGTGCCGACGGAAGAAATGAAGATGTCTACCTTTCCGTCCGTATCGCGCCAGATTTCTTCAGCCGTCGTCTGCCGATGGATGGCCGGATTGGCCGGATTGTCGAACTGCTGGGGAATGAAGGCATTGCCGTAAGAATCCCTCAATTCTTCGGCTTTGCCGATGCTGCCGCGCATCCCCTCGATGCCCGGTGTCAGCACGATTTCTGCCCCCAGGGCCGACACAATCTTGCGCCGTTCCAGGCTCATCGTGTCAGGCATGGTCAAAATCAGGTGCAGCCCCTTCACGGCGGCGACCAAGGCCAGGCCGATGCCCGTATTGCCGCTGGTCGGTTCGATGATGACCGTATCCTGATCGATTTTCCCCTGACGGATTCCCTCTTCGATCATCGCCGCTGCGACGCGGTCTTTGACGCTGCCCAAGGGATTCATGTACTCCAGCTTGGCCAGGACCCGGGCCTTGAGGCCGTGCCGGGCCTGCCAATGAGTCAGTTCCAAAAGCGGCGTGTTGCCGATTAGTTCAGTCAAATACTTTGCCACATGCTCCATATACTCAGCTCCTTCTTGGCAAAAGAAAAGCGCCACCTGATACATGCAGATGGCGCTATAAATAGACGTATGCCCATGACTTCATCTGCCAGGTTGTTCCTGCTGGAATTGGCACCTTACCTACGTAGGTTGCCGCAGCGTCATCGGGCCAGTCCCTCGGCTGCTCTGGATGAATAGGTTTCGTATTGTATTGTCCTTATAAATGGTTGTACAATACGATCATATCGTACAACACATGATGGTCAAATTTTTTAAGTACCCCATGATAACATACCTCTTGATGACTAAGAATAAATGGCTTCCTATCGGAAACGTTACTGAGATTGTACACTTTACTCAGTATATTGTCAAGGGATTTTAAGCGAAAACTTTCACAATTTATAATTAAAACGTTATACTTTTGACTCTAAATAAGTATTTAACTTTATAAATTACATTTTTTATAAGTAAAAAGGGTCCGTTGCATATGCAACAGGCCCTTTTTAGGGGTTAGCCGTTAGTGTCTAACTGCTAATGGCTGATAGCTAACTGCACTCTGCGGGACGCCCTTTGGGCGTCCCCTACGAACTGCTAACTGCTAACACTCTCAATGCGTAGCCGTCGGCTGGGCGTCTTGGTGTGCCGTCTTATCGTCGGCGTGGATGAGTTCTTTGCCGCAGTGGTAGACGATGGAGACAGCCAGGACCATGAGGGCGATGGCCAGGACGAACTGCAGGCCTTCGATGAGGAGCGACCAGTTGCCCGAAGCGATCTTAATGATCAGGGCGTAAGCCGATTCGACGAGAGCCGTCATGGTGACGCAGAACATGACGGCCATCGGGACGTAGAGCATGAAGCTCTTGCGGCCTGTCGTCTTGAGGAAGACCGTCAGGCAGATGAGGACCATGGCCGACAACAGCTGGTTGGCCGACCCGAAGAGCGGCCAGATGTTCATGTAGCCGCCGAGGCAGAGCAGGAAGCCGAAGAAGAGCGTGATGACCGTGGCGAAATATTTGTTGACGCAGATTTTCTGGATCGTCGTCATTTCCTGTCCTTCATCGACGCTGAACAATTCCTGGAAGGACATGCGGCCGATACGGCCGACGGCATCGAGGGTCGTCAGGGCCAGGGCAGAAACGCACATCGTCATAATGCAGGCAGCGGCGGTCTGGGACAGGCCGAACATGGTGAAGAAGCCGGCGACAGCGCCGGAGAAAATCTGAAAAGGCGTACCCGAAGCGACGTGGCCGTTGGAAGCGGCGGCGCAGGCGATGACCAGGGATACGACGCCTAAGACCGATTCGACGCACATGGAACCATAGCCGACGAAGACGGCATCCTGTTCCTTATCCAGCGTCTTCGACGACGTACCGGACGAAACGAGGCTGTGGAACCCGGAAACAGCCCCGCAGGCGATGGTGATGAACAGGATCGGGAACAAATCCTTGCCGCCGACAGAGAAGGACGTGAAGGCCGGCATGTTCAGCGTCGGCTGAGCAATGAAGATGCCGATGACACCGCCGGCGATCATCATGAGCAGCAGGAAGGCGCTGATATAGTCACGCGGCTGTTTCAAGAGCCACATGGGCATGATGGACGCAAAGAAGATGTAAGCGAAGATGATGTACAGCCAGGTCATGCGGTCCAGATAAATCGGCAGGTCGATGCCGACGTAGAGCATGGCGATCAAGAGGACGATAGCAATGACGAAGCGGACTTTTTCGCTGGGGTTGAACTTCTTGATGAACAGGCCAAAAGCGATGGCGACGAAGATGAACAACATGGAAATGGAAGCGGCAGCGGCATTGGGCAGGACCATGGAACCATCCTTGGCGAAGCCGTTGAACGTCGTAGCGACGATATCGCCGAAAGCGGCGATGACCAGCAGGCTGAAGACCCAGCAGAAGAGCAGGAACAGGCGGCGGCCCGTCGTGCCGATATACTTTTCGATGAGGACGCCCATAGATTTGCCGTCATTCTTCATGGACGCATAGAGAGCGGCAAAGTCCTGGACAGCGCCGAAGAAGACGCCGCCGATCATAAGCCATAAGAAGGCCGGCAGCCAGCCGTACGCGGCGGCGATGATCGGACCCGTGACAGGGCCGGCACCGGTAATGGACGAGAACTGATTGGCAAAAACCGTGAATTTCGAAGACGGCGTATAATCCTGACCGTCTTCCAGGCGATGAGCCGGCGTCAGGGCGTTGGGATCGATGCCCCACGTCTTGGCCAGCCACTTGCCGTAGAATCGATAGGCTACCGCCAAGATGACGATAGCACAGGTGACTAAAACAACACCATTCATATGAATACCTCCTACAAAAAATATGCTGCAGAGGATGCGCGAAGGTACGCAGGATACAATAAATGCAGTAAATGAATAACAAAAAGCTCTGCTATGACTTTTTCGCTCGCCTCTGTACCTGTAGGTATATCACGATTAAAATGGCCTGTCAAATATACTATTAAGTCATCGTCGGCGTTTTACTTATATTTTTTAAGTATAAAAAAGAGATTAAACGTTATGATTCCGTTTAACCTCTTTAACATCTTATATGCCTTTATGACAATGATTTATATTTTATGGATTTTAATTTTTTTACTCATCAATGGCCGGATACACTGGCCTGGCTCGTCGGACCGGCCTGGCTGTGCTGGGCTGCACGCGGACGGCGTACCCGTTTCTTCCGGGCAGCGGCTTTTTTGGCATTGGCCTGAAAATTGGCGACAATCGTCCGGGCCAGCCAGCCCATGAGACAGCCTGTCAGCAAGATCTTGACAGCCAGCAAGTCCCACGTCGTCGATAATAACAAGGCCAATACGACAAAAATAGACGTAACGATCGTTTTATTCATGAACAAACACATCTCCCCTATCGATATACAAAAAATTCATTACATTAACTTTAATTATATACTTTTTTCATGAATAAGGCAAGATTAGGCCTGCCCCTTGAATTTATGGATGAGCCCCGTGCGGTGGTTCACGCCGAAGCAGTGATTTTGTAAACTATCCCGGTATACATGGGCCTTTTGGGCATGGTATACTTATAAAAAACGTATAGCGAAAGGATACACCATGAAAAAGAACGCTTTTCAGCTATGGAAAACAGCAGCCTGCCTGACCGCGGCCGTACTCATCCCCCTCGGCCTGTCGGCGTTATCGCCAGCCGCCCCGGAAAGGCCTGTGGAAGAGACGGCGCCCTTGGAGGAGCAGGAAATCCCGGTTACGGAAAAAAGCACGTATCCCTATATCGAGATCCACGGCGACTATCGCTGGCTCTGGGGACGGGGCCAGTTCCGTACCGATAGTTTGCCTGCGCCCAATAAGGTCCGCCGCCACGATGAACGGGTCTACCTGGCGACGCGCCGCCTGCGCCTCTTCCCCTTCGTCCACTTTGACGAACGGACGTCGCTGCGCACGCAGCTCGAAGACCTGCGCAACGATAAAGAGCCTGACGCCAACCATCACTTATATCTCGGCCGCCTCTACGTACAGCACGAACAAGACCGGCTCAAAGTCGAAGCGGGCCGGTTCAACTACTATCTCCTGGACGGCAACGTCATCGACAAAAAAGTCGACGGCTTGCGCCTGCGCCTGGGCCAGCGGAATGACAATCTGGGCAGCCTGACCTTCTTTGCCGGCCGCACGACGGGCGCTGACGACAGGCATCGCCAGCGGGGTTGGAGCCTGCTCCACAGCAGCCAGTACGGCCGGCTGAAAAGCGACGCAGCCTATCTCGATTTCCACCGCATCCAGTCCCTGCCGCCGTCAGGGCCGAGCCGGGCCGGCACGGGCTTTGACCGGCAGCGCATCGCCGAATGGCGCCTGATGTATGAGCTGACGCCGAAACTCACAGCCAGCCTGGACCTGCTCCAAGCCTGGGGCCGCCACGGCGCCGATGGCTATGATACGACCGATTCAGGCTTCGTCGCCGCCCTGACCTATGGTCATCTCGACGAGCGGCAAAAAGGTTCGTATGAAGCCTGGATACGCTATTACGACCAGCCGTCGGCGTCTATCCTCTACCATACCATGGACGGCGATACGACCTTCTTCCGCCGCATGGACTTTCGCGGCTGGGGCGCCCGTCTGGATTACATCGTCTGTCCAGGCCTGGACTGGGCCATCGAAGGCTTTTCCCTGAAGAACCGTCACGACACGGTCTGGACGGGAGACTTCCGGGAAACGGTCATCGGCACGAGCCTGACGGCTTACTTCTGACGGGACGGGGCATAGCCCTTATCGGCGGCTTCAACTGCCAGGCCGATCAGGCTTTTGTGGCCCGTCTTGCTGAGCATATTGCTGATGTGGAAGCTGACCGTCCGCTTGCTGATCTGCAGTTCATCAGCGATTTCCTGATACGACAGGTTCTGACAGACCAGGCGGAGGATATCCAGCTCCCGGTCCGTCAGGCTGATATGGCAGGCCCCAAAGGTCACTTTTTCCCGTACATCCGGGAACAGGTGCTCCCCGGCCAGGGTCCGCTCCAGGCAGTCGATGAAATCACGGGCGGCACTCTCTTTGTAGATGAAGCTGTCTGCCCCAGCGTCGCGGGCCATTTCAATAAAGCTTACATCCTGGAACCCGGTCATGATGATAACCTTCTGGCCGGGGTATTTCTTTTTCAGGCGCCGCGTCAAAGCGATGCCGCTGTTCTTTCCTTCCATGCAGATATCCAGGAGGACGGCGTCGGGCCGGAACCGGTTGCAAGCCGGTTCGACGAGTTCCGAAAAAGACAGGGTACTGACGACTTCAATATGCCGCTGGCCTTCAAATATTTTCTTCAATCCTTCAAGCAAGATTTTTTGGTCGTCTACGATGATCAGTCGGATCATGGTTCTCCCCCATTTCTACAGTAATGATAAAGTGCGGTGTCTTGGTCAGCGTCAGACGGCCGCCTAACGCCCGTACCCGCTGCTCCATAGCCTGCAGGCCCGTACCGGTCTGGATGGGGCCCGGACAGCCCTGGCCGTCGTCGGCAATGACTAAAGCAGGCTGCCGGCCGGTACCGAAGGTCACGGCAATCGACCGGGCCTGGCCGTGGAGCAAGGCGTTGGTCATGGCCTCGCGGATGATGCGCACGAATGCCCCGGCTCGGCGGGTATCGGCAGGCAACATCCCTTCTACCGTCACGGCGATGCCCAAGTTGCGGTACGTCGTCACCAAGGCATCTAACCGTTCTTGCGGATTGGCCACGGCATCACGCCGCAAATCGGACAGGACATCTTCGACGAGCGGCAGGATTTCGCCGTAATCGCTGACATTCGGGTTATTCAGGAGCTGCTGCAAGATAGTGATGCGCTGACCCAGGAGGTCGTGTATCTTATAGCGGAGGCTCTCCGTCGTCTGCCGGGTCTGAAGGGCTACGAGGCCGTCGAGGACGTCTTTCATTTCTTCATTGCGCTGTTCCAGGACAGCGTTCTTCTGGGCCAGTTCCCGGTTCAAGCGATGAAGGGCCGTCACATTGGCTGCCGTAATCTGCCAGCCCGACTGGCGGCGGAAGCGGATAGGGCGCCGCTGCAAGAGCCAGGCCTGGCCAGAATCCCAACGAAAGAGCAGATCCCGGCCCTGGCGTTCCATAGAAAGGCCGGGGCGATTGCCACAAAAGGGCAGGAGATGCCAGAAGATGTTGGCATTGCGGACGACTGTGCCGACGAGCTGTTCCATGACGGCATACATGGTAAAGTTGACCAGCACAGGCTCGCCCTTTTCCCAGCTGATGAGGATTCCTTCATCAAGGCAGTCTACGGCCGTCTGGATGGAGCGGGCCGTCAGACGTTGCTGATACTGGTTGTAAGTCCGTGGAAAGATGCGGATCAGGCGCCAGGCCAGACAAACCAGGGCCAGGACCAAAGAGCCTGGCAGCCAGTCATCGAAAACGGGCAGCAACAGGATAGACGCTGCCAGAACCCAGAGGCTGCCTGCCTGACGGTCATGGATCCAGTACACAGCACCTGCCGTCCCGGCCAAGGCGGTGCTGTAGCGCCAGAAATCCGTCGCTTCGTCGTAGACGATACCATTCAGGCTGTCCGTGTAGACTTCATACAAAATAGTCGCCACCGCCATAAGCAGGAGCAAGCTGCTCCCTTCCAGGCATTTGCGGCCGAGCTGGCGAAACTGGGCCTGCGGCATGAGGTAATAATAGAGGACGCTGTTAGCTAGGAAAAGACAGAGAATCACACCGATGAACAGGACGACGACATACGTCGGCAAGGTATAGAGATTAACCATGGTCCCCCTCCTTTCCCACACAGACGGTCAGCCGCCGGCCATAGCCTGTATCGTCACAGTCCACGGCGACGTCATAAGCGGCCAGGCCTTGCCACACAGGCAGCCAGTCTGGGCCTTCGGCTTGTTCCAAGACCAGGGAAAAGATCCAGTCCTTCTCCGATTCTCGGAACTGACAGAGCCAATACGATTCATGTTGAGCCAGGGCCGCCTCCCCCACCTCTTCAAAGACATCATATAAGGTCAGGGCTGCCGACGCCGGCAGCCGCCCTGACAGGTCGAAACCGACCCGCCCCTGAAGGCCGGCCTGGTCCAAGTAACGCTGCGATTCCTGCAGGGCCAGGAACAATTCCCGGGCATCGAGGGTCCCGTCTTCCCGTCCCCGCAGCAGGAGGACACAGCGCTTTTTCAGATAACAGGCCAAAACGTGGAGCCGGCAGACGACGGCATCCGTATCGGGACCGGGCCGGGCCGTCTTGAGATAGGTCAGGCGTTCTTCGATAGCCGGGCGCTTCTGAGCAATGATTTCTTCCAACTCCCTATAGATGCGCTGACGGACCTGACGGTCCACGGCTTGGCGGCGGATGGCACCCGCTCGGCAGCGCAGTTCATATGACCGGGTCAAGGCCCGGTTGACACGGCGCAGGGCGGCCTGTTTTTCCCGCAAAGGGCGGATATCCCGATACCAGCGGACCCAGCCGCCGCGGATTGGCATGGACTGGGCTTCCCAATCGGCCTGTACTTTGCGCGCTACGTCATGCGAAGCATAGCAGACGCGGCCTGTATCGTCATAGAGCTGCATGGCTAGGTTGGACTGGCGGAAAAATTCGACATAGCCTTCATTGGCCGGAACGAACCGCCCTTTAGTGACGATTTCCAGCCAGACCAAGGTACAGATGACCGTCGTCAGGACCAATTCGGAATGGAAGACATTCGGCAGGCCCCAGGCGTAGCCGACAACATAGCTGCCATATACGAGGGTACAGGCCAGGGGCAGGACCAGCCGCCAAGACGGGCCTACGCGCTGGTGCAGGGATGTATAGCAGAGGACACCGTTGACGGCTAAGAACTCGGCTCCATAAGAGAAGGCCAAGAGAAAATATAAGGGACCATAGCCGTGGTTGTTATCAGCTGCGATGACACCAGCCGGAAAGGTAAAAGCCCATTGGTGGAAATCATTGGTCATGACAGCAACTGCCAGGAGCAGATTCCCCACAAAGACGGCCTTCAGCCATGACGGACAAGGGCGGGTCAGGCTAATGTGAGAGGCGACATAGCCAATCCAGACCAACAGGGAAATGAGAATCCCGTAAAAGAGATAATAACTATACCAGCTCCAGCGAATCCCATCCGCCCAAAAAACGGGAAAGCTCAATTTGAAACAGCGGAGCAATATCCAGGCACAGAGAGTGATGATGACGCCGAGATAGGCCTGGCGGACAGGCGGCTGCAGGACCTGGCGCCGCAAGCGGCATCCCCAGAGGATGGTCAGGAACAAAACAGCCATATACCAGGTCAGGTAGTTCGTACCCGTCAAGACGGTAGGCTGGTAACGCTTGAAAAGGCGGTAATCGATTTGTCGGGAAATCTCGTCGGCTTCTTGGAAAAGCGTTTCGTTGTCTGAAATATATTGGCTTGGAGATGGTGGAATTAGGGCGTAACCTTTAGATATTAACATTTCCGATAACTTATGGTCATCCAAAGCCAGTGGGCGTTTAGCTAGCAAGCCTTTCTGAAACGATAAAGTCCCTTCAACAGGGACGACAAGATGAATAGGTGCTCCCCGACGCTGCCACTGCCGGGCTTGGTAATCAAAGAGGACCCATACCTGGGCCGGCAAATGCTGCGGTCCTTCTGCCATCTGCAAACGCCCTTGTTCCTGGATGCGCTGCAGCAGGTCCATCCCGGCTTGGCCAGACAGATTCCCGTCCAAGCCATAGCTTATGGCTTGCATGAAAAAGAGCGCCGCCGGTTCATCGGCCGTCAGCGCCAGCGATACCGGTGACGTTTCCAGGCTCTGCCAGCCCGTGATGGGAAAAGGACAGGTGTCGGCTACGGCCAGGACGACCGTCGCCGTATAGTGGGGATACCAATAATAAGGAACCTGGCTATTCTGCTGTAAGACCGCAGCCTGAACGTCGTAGGCCTCGATGGCCAGGACATCCTCTTCGGACAACCGGCGCAGCAGCTGGGACGAAGGCTGGCCCTGCACCTCTGCCTCTGTCAGTTCAGCCAGGATACGGCCATAGGCCTGACCATCATTATAATCATATAAAATGACGGCCCCAAAGGCTCCCGTAAATGCCAAGAACCAAAAGAACCAGCAAAGGCACACCAGCCTGCCCAGTTTCTCCACCTCCGTCACCTGCCTCTCCGTACACATAACCGTTGCTTTTTATTAATTATAACATAAGACAGCTGAATAGACAAAAAGGCGCTGTCGCATGAAGACAGCGCCTTTTTGAGTATTAAGTTTGCAGTTTGTAGTTTTTAGTGAATGGTTTTAAATTTAAAGCCATCTTCTACAAACTCCGTCCTTATTTCTTAACGCGGACACGCTGTACCGTCGGCGTGCCGTCTTTATCTTGATGAATCGTATCGATGCGGATATAGGACAGTTCATTGCTGAATTCGCGAGCCAGGCGGTTCATTTCCGGATCCGTATGGCCAAGTCCTTTTTCCATCAGGCGATAGACGATGGCTGCAAATTCATAGCGGGTCATCATCTGGTTACCCTTGAACAAGCCATCGGGATATCCTTCGAGGATACCGTTGCCAGCCAGTTTGCTGACGTATTCGTAAGCCCAGTGGTTATCGGCTACATCGGGGAAGAGCAGGCTCTTATCGGGGTCGATAGCCAGATGATGCATCCCTTTGAGCTGAGCGATTTCAGCAGCCAGGGCCTGCCGCAGGTCGCGGATTTCTTTCGCCATGGCGACACGGGAGTTGGAAACATGGTTGCCGCGGCCGATTTTCAGGCTGACGCCGGCATTGATCATGTTTTCACCGCCGCCGAAACTGCCGCCGATGCTGAACATAGTGTCTTCATTAGGCCGATAGATGACACATGACATAATTCAACAACGCAACTGTCATGACAGATAAAAAGGAAAAAAAAAGACTGCCCCATGATGGGCAGAAGCCTTCATGGGACAGTCCCTTACCGTTAGGGCAGATCCAGGCGATAGAGGTGCTGGACGTTCTGCTGACGATTGTAAATGGTGAAATAGACGTGGTTCGTTCCGTCCGTGGTGATGGCATCGGGCGTGTAGACCTGGTCGTCAATCTGATAGGTGATATCTCCGACAGCGGCACCGGTCTTTTTATTGAAAATGCGGAACAGGCCCCGTCCGGTAAACACGACATAGTCCTGAGTCACTACGCTAGGTCCGCTGGCGGAAGCTTTCTGCATTCCTTCAGCCAGGCCTGTATTTACTTCAAAGGAACGCAGTTCCTTGCCATCCGGGTCAAAAGCATAAACCGGTTTCGTCCATCCCGTGCCATTGTTCGAACCATTACGGGCCGTCCACTGCATATAGAAGCCGTCTGTATCAGCTGCAATCAGCTTGGGAGCGACTTCGTCTTTAGCAGCCTTGCGCTGGTCCATATAACCAAAGGTAGCCAGCAGCAGTTTGGGATTCGAAAAGCCGTCTTTCGTGAGCGTGCCCCGCGTGATGCCGGCCGTCGCACTGGCCCCTTCGCGATCGAAATAGACCGTATCACTGCCGTAGACAGCCTGGAGGGAACCTTCCCGGTTGCTGCTCAAGGCCGCCTGGTGGACAGCCGAACCGTCATAGATGCCCTGGACATGATTGCCCTGGCAAAAATAGACGTTCTGGCCGTTCGTCGTCAGCCAGGACCGTTTCATCAGACCGATTTCCTGTCCAGCCGAGAGCTTGTCGCCTTTCATCGGGAATTTCCAGAGATGAGCATCGTCTTCCCCTTTCTCCTGAGTCGGAGCATAGACCGCATCCGCTGTTACGGCCAAGCGAGAATTGACGAAATGAGGCAGCTCAGTGCCCGTCAATTCATAGAGCGGTACGTCTTTGCCAGCCAGTTTAAGTGTCTGGATGGCTTCCATCTTCACGGCATCTGCTTTCGGTGATTCCGGTGCGTTACTGCCACATCCGGCCAGGGAAGCGGCAAAAACGAGGCCTGCCGCCACTAGTGAAAGAAGCCGTTTGGTCATCATCTGATTCATCGAAAATACCTCCTTTTCTATAGCCGTCACACCGCTGCTGTTTACGGGCCGACGGTAATCCGTCCCTGTCCGGCCGGGTTGCCATAGTCAGCAGCCAGGGTGTCCCCCTTATGGGAGAGATACGCTGCCAGGGCGTCGACATCGGACAAGCCCGTATCTTCCAACAGGATGCCGCCTTGCAGACTGGTCTGGCCATCGCCGCCATGGCAGAGGACGTAAGCCGTACCGCCGACGCGGTAGTCTTCATCGGCCTCGATGGCCTTGCCGTTGACCTGGACGTCTTTGACCCGCCGCGGGCCGGCCACTTTGACGAAGCGGCCCTTATCATCGAGGACAACGGAACTGGGAATCGCCGGATCGATGCGGTAAGTCAGGCCGGACACCTGCAAAAATCCGCCAAATTCCTGAGGATACCGCGAAGCCCCCATTTCCAGGGCATCGAGGAGCTGCTGGCCCGTTACGCTGCAGACGACGAGCTGATTGGAAAAGGGAAAGACCCGGTATAACGATTCATAGGTCACAATGCCGGCTGATAGCGGGGCCCGAAAGGAACCGCCGTTCAGAAGCGCCACATCCGTATGCAGCCGGTACCGGATGGCATCGACTGCTAAATCGGCCAGGTTCGTTTCCCCATTCCGGACGCGCCGCTGACCCTCGATATCGGTCACGAAATCCACAGGCAGCGTGGCAACCGGCTGCTGGAGTTGTTCCCGGACGACAGCCATTTCGCGCTGTACGACAGCTTCGGTCGCCGCATCGGCCCCGTCCAGCTGTGTCACTAATTCGCCCCGCACGTGGCCGTAGTCATCGATGACCAATTTGCCGACAGACTGGAACTTCGTTCCCGTCTGTGCGATGAGGACGGGCTGACCTTTGCGGTTCTTGACCAAGCGTTCATATTGTTCATGGGAATGACCATCGATGATGGCCGCCACTTTCTGCGTATGTGCAGCCAAGGCCTCGCTGGTCCAGATCGGGAGCGACCCATTCTGACCTAGATGCGTGACCAGGATAATCGTCCGGGCCCCTTCGTCCCAAGCCTGATCGATGGCCTTTTGGACTTGTTCATAGAGTTTCTGTCCTGTCGCATCTTCTGAAAATCCGTAGATGAACTGTCCCTTATCGTCCTGGAAGTAACGGGGCGTCGAAGAAATCAGGGTCTGCGGCGTCGTCACGCCGATGAAGGCCGCCTTTTTCCCGCCGTCATAGGCCACCATCTTATAGGGCGGAAAAACGGTCTTCCCCGTCCGCAGATCTACCAGGTTACAGCTGTAATAGCCGCCAGCAAGCTGCGGTGCCAGTTCCAGCAGGCGTGCTACGCCATAGTCAAATTCGTGATTGCCGGGAATGGCGAAATCATAGCCGGCGACATTCATGATGTCGATGACGGCCTGCCCCCGGGTCAGACTTCCCAGAGGTTCGCCCTGGATGGCATCGCCTGCATCGACGAGCTGCACCGTATCGTCAGGATTCTTCATCAGGTCCTTTTTATACTGGGCTAGCTGGGCATAGCCCAGCTGATTCTCCACGCCACAGTGGACATCGTTGGTGTGTAAGACGACGAGATCGGCCCGGACCTGGCCCAATCCCTGCAGGGCCAGGCAGAGGGCCAGGACCAGCCAATATCTTCTGCTAAAAGCCATCCCATTCCCTCCTTCTTAATAGACTTTTAATACATATCTCGTGAATGATAGGGATTATCCAAAGCCTTCTTTACGGCCCATATAGATGTCATAGCTGTCCTGGAGCATCCATTCGACGATTTCCGTACGGCCTACCCAGGGGCCGGCTGCCGTTTCAGGATGCATGGTAAACCAGGCGATGTTATGTTGGAAGACGTGCCGGTAATACCATTGCTTGCTTTTCAAGGTTATCCCCCGGCGCTGCGGGTCTACTTCATAGACGACGGGAACGGTTTCCCCCTTCTGGGCCCGCGTCAGGATTTCCAGCAGGCCGTTACCGTCGAGGTCGGTGACGGCAAATTCCTTTAAGGGGTTCCCGTCCATCGGGTAAATGGTATCCCAGCATTGCGTAAAAACGTGAATCTGCTGGGCCTCATCAGACTCCAGGCGCACGGACCGGTAAGGGGCACCTTCACAGGCTGAGGCACTGGTGCCGATCAGGCAGGTTGCCATCAGCATGAGCAGTATTTTTTTCCCATATCTCATAACGAACCCTCCTCATAAGCCGGCTTAGAACTTCCCGCCGCCACCGCCGTGATTCTCGTCGGTACTGTCGTTGCGGCCCGATTTTTTCGCTTTGGCTACGCGGGATACATTCATAAACAGGAACGTATCTTCCTTTTCCGTAAGGTCGAAGCTGTTCTCATCGAGGTAGGCCGACGCCGCCAGGGCCGGTGCGACATTGCTCATGGTGCTGATGAGATAGCGCCGGATGAGGAAGCCGCCGCCGATGCCGAGGGCCAGGGCGATGAGCAGCGCCGTCCAACTGAAGGCGTCATGCGGATCATAGGCCTTGCCATTGGCTTCATAATAGGCCAGCAGTTCACCGGACTCCAAGGCATAGGCTTTGAAAGCCTCGGCATATTTCTTTTCTTTCAGCAAGGGCAGGAATTTCTCTTCCAAGATGGGAAGGCTGCCTTTATCGCTGATGCGCTGGCGCATGGCTTTATCGGTGGCTACGTAATAGTCCCGCGTATCCATCGCCAGGACCAGGACCATATTGCCGTTCTTCCCGTCTGTATAGGTGCTGTCCAGGAGCTGATTGGCATAGTCGCCGATTTTTACTTTATTCGTCGTCTTGACGGTGACGACGGCCAGGCGCACGCCGTATTTCCTTTCAATGTTGCCGAGTTCATTCAGCACGGCAATGCGTTCACTGCCCTTCAGGAGTTGGGCCCCGTCAGCCAGGCTGGACGGATTGGCGGCCAAGACATTCATCGCCAGGAAGAACAGACAGGCCAGGAACAGCAGACTCTTGGTTACATATCCTTTCATGTCTATCCCTCCTTACACGAACCACTTGGCAATGAAGTAGAAAATCGTCGTCAAGATTAAGGCACTGCCGGCCCAGTACAGGTTGGCCCTGGCCTTGTCATAAGGCAGGCTGCCGACCATCTTGCCGGTCTGGCCGTTCATCATGAACGTATACGGCTGGTCCTGGTAACGCGTCGTCAGGATCCACACGGGCGCCATGGCATAGGACACAGCCCCTTCATCTTTGCTGATGACATCTTCTTTGAGTTCTACCCGGTCATAGCCTTCGACGGTATCTTCGAGGACGCCGAGGGCGCTCTGGCGGACCCGTTCGTCCGCACGGGGCACGGCGGCTTCGGCATCGACGTCGTATTTATCGGCCAGATAACCCGTCAGATAGGCGCTGCTGAAGGGAACCAGGTCGTGATAATCGTAAGGCTCGATGCTTTCCATATAGGTATCGTCCATCTTCTGGCTGCCGTCGACGGGAATACGCTGGAAGCGCATGGTCCCCTGGCGGTCGCAGCGGTAGACGCTGGTTTCGGTCACGGTTTCATCATTTGTTTCATAGACCGTATCGGTCTCAGCCCGGAATTCGGCCGACGCTGTCACATCAGAATCGAAGAGCCAGAAAGGCACGTACATGGCCTGGATGGCTTCGACGCGGTTATTGGCCGTGAAGGCCTTGGGCAGAAGCCGTTTGCCCTTATAAAATTCTTTCAAAGCGGCTACGGCCTCGTCTTTCGTCTTTTTAAAGGGGATGACGAAATCCGGCTTGAGCATCCCCGAAAAACGGCTGGGAATCATGGTCGGGTTGCCGCAGTAGCAACATTCCGTCGCCATCGTATTGCCATCGCTGACCAGCTCAGCGCCACAGGAGGAACAAGTGAAGGTCTGCATCTGGGCTGCTTCGTCTTCGTCCCATTCACTGCCGGCATCGGCCGTATCCCACTTGGCTTCTTTTGCCGCCTGGGCTTCGGCAGCCAATTTTTCCTGTTTGGCAAAGAGTTCTTCGATCTTGGCGACTTCAAATTCCGTATCGCAGTACGGACAGGTCACTTTTTCCGACCCCGGCGCAAAGGCCAGGGGGCCGCCACAGTTCGGGCATTTATAGCCTACGGAAGTATTGGCCATAAGCTCACCTCATTTCTTACGCTATTGTTGATCGTGCTCGTCGAAAGGATCGCCGCACTGAGGGCAGAATTTCGGCGGATGATGCGGATCCGGCGGCTGCCAGCCGCACTTGTCGCACTTGAAGAGCGGTGCGTCAGCCGGCTTCTGAGTCCCACATTCCATGCAGAACTTGCCCTGATTGATAGCGCCGCACTTGGGACAGGTCCAACCCGCTTCCGGCGCTTTCCCTTCGGGCTTGGCCTTACCGCAGTTCATACAGAATTTCCCCGTATTGCCAGTCTGGCCGCAGTCGCAGTCCCACGTATCGGCCGGCTTGGGTTCCGGTTTCTTCGTGCCGCAGTTCAGGCAGAACTTGCCCAGGTTTGCCGTGCCGCATTGCGGGCAGGTCCAGCTGCCTGCCTGCGCAGCTACGCCCCGTTCTGCTTCGGCCTTCACTCGGGCCATTTCAGCTTCTAACTGCTGATGGTCCATCAGTCGTTGCCGCCGTTCCATCAGCTCCTGCTGCTGAGCCATCTGCTGATACATGCCGGCACCGGCATTGCCGGCCATATTCATATTCATGAAGCCGAAAGCCGCGCCGCCACCGCCTTCATTCTGGGCCGCCATGCGCAGGGAATCGCTGGTGGCATCGGCCATGGCACCCATGGCCAGCGACGGATCCGACAGGGTCTTGCCCATCTGTACTTTCTGGATCTTCGCTTCATCTTCTTCATTGGCCTTGATGCTGTTGATGCCGAAGGATACGATTTCCAGGCCGCGCAGTTCCCTCCAGCGCTTGGACAGGACTTCATTCAGGGCGTCGGCGATTTCAAAGGTCCGCCCCGGCAGTTCGACGTAGTCGATACGCTGGGCACTGAGCTTGGCGAAGGCCGGCTGCAGGGCGTTGAGCAGTTCCGATTTCAGCTGGCTGTCAATCTGGCTGCGTTCATACCGGTCGGCGACGTTGCTCGCTACGTTGGTATAGAACAGGACCGGGTCGACGATACGATAACTGTATTCGCCGAAACAGCGCAGGCGGATCAAGAGAATCTGACCCGTATCGGGGTCTTTCATCTTGAACGGGACTTCCTGCGGCGTGCCGTACTTATTGCCGATGAGCTCTTTCATGTTGAAGTAGTAGACCCGCTGGTCCTTGCCCGTATCGCCGCCAAAGGTGAAGCGTTCCTTCATCTGGCCCCACATATCCCGGAGCCCCTGTTCGAGGCCTCCCGTAAAGATGGACGGTTCTGTCGACATATCGTAGATATATTCGCCCGGTTCGTTGCAGACGTCGACGACCTTGCCCGATTCGACGATCATCATGCACTGGCCGTTGTTGACGGCAATCTTCGAGCCGTTGGAAATAATATTGTCTTCGCCGCTCGTATTGGAACTGCGGCCGCGCGAACTCGTCTGCTTCTGCCCTTTCATCATGAGGATGTCAGGGGGCATACTATCACAATAGAAAAATTCCTTCCACTGGTCAGCCAGGACACCGCCGGCTGCTCCCATTGCCGCTTTGATCAAACCCATAAGACTACCTCCTTTTCGTAACGATTCTTGTAAAATTCTTTTCTTGCTTATAGGATAGCTTATTTCAAAAAAAAATCACCTGTATTTTACTACAGGTGATAGATATAAAATATACATAGCACACGGCCATTTTGCCTTTAGTTATGCTGTTCAATCATTATTTGATTTTATTGAGCTGCGCTGCCAGTTCTTCTGCCGACGGGTCGCCGTTGACCGGCGTCATGATGTTCTGCGGCCCTAAGTAGAGCGTACCGCCAGATGCCGTAGCCGGCTGCTTGCTGTGGCCGTTCTGATACGCGGCAGCCAGGTTGCCCAGGACGAAATAGGACCGTTCGGCACTGCTCATGCTGTACGTGGCGGCAGGCTTGATGAATTTCTTGCCATTGACGTAGACTGTACCGTCTTTGACGCTGGCATGCTTGCCACTCATTTCATAGAGCTTCTTGGCGTAACTGTCGCGCCGTTCCTGATGGGACGGATGATCCGACGGCGAGAAGATTTCCCCGACGAAGTCGCTCGTGTTGTCGCCATATTTTTCCATGACCCGCTGCCAGATGGCGGCCGTCGCGCCGGGATTATAGCCGGCCCCGGTGATATAACCGAAGGACAGGTTGTCCGCTTCCCATTCGGCAGCCCGGTCGATGTGGACCGTCTCAATCTGGTTGCTGATCGTATTGAGAATGAGGTTGTTCAGGCCGGAGCCGCCAATCGTGTCGGCCAGGACCATCTTGCCGATTTCAACATTGACCTTCTTCTGCGTCGAATTGGCGACGTGGTGTTTCTGCCCATGGCCCATTTCATGGCCCAAGACGACGGCGATTTCATCATCGTTGCTGACCAGGTCGAACATGCCCTTGTTGACGATCATGACGTGGCCCATGGTGCAGGCCGCGTTGAACGTCTTGTCCGGGCTGACATACCAGCGGTAGGGCAAGGTCTTGATACTGGAGTCCGTCTGGGCGATGCTGTGGCTGAGGCGGTTCATGATGGACGCCAACCGTTCATTATAATACTCATTATCGAGGACGCCGGTCCGCTTGGTGACGGCCTGGTAAATCTCGTTCTGCCCTTCCTTGGTCGTATCGTAGTGCTTGATCTGCTTGCTCAGTGCCGACTTCACCTGGAGGCCGCCGATGACATCGGTAATGAGGTCTGCCTGGACCGGCTGGACCGGCACGATACCCATAGGCAGTGAAACTGCGGCCATGACTGCCACACAGGCAGCAGCTGCTTTTTTCTTCATGTTCATAAAAATCACCCTTCCCCTGTAACGGAAATCTATACTTTCATTATACAAGGAAAGGGTGGACTTGCAAAGCCTAATGAGCCGTCAATTCTTCGTAGTCGACTTCTTCGCCCTTCTTTTCGCGGACGACGACTTTTTCTTCAGCCAAATGAGACTGATGAGGTTAGGAATTGTACCATTTTATATTTAATATGTAAAGTGTCAAACGTTTAATTGATTTAAATCTCGTAAATTTGGATTACCTTTCCCTCTGTCATATCCAGGCTGTTGATCTTTCCCAGTACATTCTGGAAGGTGCAGTCAAGTAGTTCCAACCGGGAATGATTCACTTCAAAAAGTGAGAGATTCGTGCTGGTGTCTTTGAAAGTGGTCCGGACGATCTTTAGATTCTGGCACTCTGTGGCACTGACCAGACCATAGGTACAGCTGCGGATTACGCTGTCCCTAAGGAGGATGTTTTTGCATCTCCGGGCTTCGTACCCATAAGTCCCGCAACCGTACAGATCCAGGTGATCCAGACTGGCATCTTTCACCTGTTCCAGATTCAGCACAGCTCCGGTACAGTAGCCTTCTTGCTGGATATGCCCGAACCGGAGATGAGCCAGCCGGATTTGCTGGCAGTTCAGGAATTTAAACACCGAGGAATAGGGGTCCTCCGTGACGATTTCTGCCGTGATGGCCTCGGTATCCTGTCCCCGGATGGTCAAATCCTGGAATCCGGCCAGTTCCAGTTCATGATAGACCCGGTACAGCCCCGGAGGACTGATGGGATTCCAGGCGAAGTTGTGAATCACCGGGTCCGCAAAGGGTCCCCGCAGCCAGGCAGACAGGTTGTACTGGCCCGGTGCCAGGATGATTTCCGTATGGTCACCAAGAGCCTCCATCATTTCCCTTACATTGTGGACCAGGACAGTTCTCCGGGCCCCCAGCGCCGTTGGGGCCATCATCATGACCAGCAGCAGGGTCAGAAGGGCACATCGCAGCAGCCCCGTCCATTTCGTCTTGCCAAATTGTTTCATCATCTGTCACCTCCGAGAATACCATGCCTATGAATAGCTAACGCTTGACCTTCCCTGCGGCCGTGACCCGTGCCTTCCCTTCTACATCCACACGACCTTTGCCGTAACGGGCCAAGGACTTCCAGGACAGTTTTTTCACCTTGTTTCTCAGCTTCTCTTGGAGTTTACCGAACTGATCCATCGTCATATCTTTTTTCTCCGACAAGGTGATGTCCGGGACTCCAAAGGTATTCCAGTACACTTCCATTTTCTCTACAGCCGGATCCCAATGGGTAAAATAATAGCTTTCACACACCAGGTTCCCATTCCCGTCCAGATGGTATTCTCCCAGTATGGAAAGGCTGGCACCCCCGGATCCCTGGTTCAGGAACCGTCCGTTTCCCAGATAGTACCAAGCGTTCCGGTAAAAGCCGCTGAACACCTGATGGAGCTGGCCGTCCCGGATGGTGAACAGGTTAGTGAGCCGGTTGTCCTGACCGATCAGCAGTTCCGGCTTCCCGTCTCCGTTGCAGTCCAGCAGCTGGTACTTCACCGCTTCCAGCCCCTGTTCCGGGGACAGATCCCGCACGCCTTCCCAGACGGCCATCAGGTCGTCCCGTTCCTCATCGAAGAGAATATAGCTGCTGCCACTTTGGACCATGGCATACAGGATATCCAGTTCCTCCCTATAGATATCATCTCTGCTGGAAGCGCCAGCCAGTCCGGACAGGCCGATGAGAAAAACCATCAGACACAGACAGGCCCTCTGCTTCCAACCCTTTTTCCCTTTCATGACGCTGGCCTCCTTATTTTCCATGTTCAAAAATCCATAAGCATTTATCCTTACTATCATTCTACTAAATATAAAAAATAGATACACTGTAATTTATTACAGGTATGGGCAAAAAAAAGGCGCTGTCTTCATGCGACAGCGCCTTTTTGAGTTTGAAGTTTGAAGTTGAAAGTTTGATGTGGATGGGACAAAATTT